>Ga0310690_10000176_pt1 | contig 150756 bp, 127 predicted proteins | sample AusTroGonzalo_MG_2_FD_207661 | JGI IMG/M metagenome (GOLD analysis project Ga0310690, IMG submission 207661) | Bovine rumen microbial communities from tropical cattle in Woodstock, Queensland, Australia - Gonzalo_04 (v2) (version 2) | ecosystem: Host-associated > Mammals > Digestive system >...
TTCGTCGTGAGCGAAATAGGGGTCGGCCTTGATGGCTTTCGTCACGTCTTCGAGTTTCGCGCCGTCTTCGAGTTCCACATAGACCATTCGGCGATGGATGCCCTCGCCGAGCGGAATCGTCACCGACAGCGCATTTTTCACGCCCTCTTTCGAGCGCACGCAAACCGAGTGTCCCATCGACATTCCCGGACCGAAGTTCGTGTAACTCAATCCCTTCGGCGCGAGGCTTTCCATCAGCGTGCGGACGACGCTGTCGGAGCCTGGGTCCCAGCCAGCGGCAATCACGCTGACCGTGCCAGTCTGCTTGTTCAGCGCCATCAGTCGCTCGCGATAGCCGCGAATGTCGGTGTGGATGTCGAAAGAATCGACGGTGTTGATGCCGAGCGGCAGAATCTGACGGGCAAATTCCTCGCACGAGCGCGTCGGCGCAGCCAGAATCGCCACATCGACGTCGTTCAGTTCGCGAATGTCCTTCACCACCTCATACGGCGTGAGTTCCAGCGGTTTGTTGTCACTTCCGTTGCGGCGCACGATGCCCGCAATCTCAAAATCTTCGGCGGCTTCGAGAGCCTCCACGGTGAATCGACCGATATTGCCGTAACCAACGACGGCTGCCCTGATTTTCTTCATATTTTTTCGATTTTTTTGTATGATATTGCAATATGTTGAATTTGACGATGCAAAATTATAGAATTTTCGTCAGAAAATCGTCGATAAGATAAAATATTTTTACGAAAAAGACTGCACAAACGGCGCGAAATGTGCAGAAACGAATCATTTTCGGGAGTTTCTTTTGGTTAAGAGGCGAAAAAAATGTAATTTTGCAGGTTGAAAAGATTTTTTATACACATTATTATATTTTATGGCATTAAAAATTGTTGTACTTGCCAAGCAAGTACCTGATACCAGAAACGTGGGCAAGGACGCTATGACCGCCGAAGGAACGGTGAACCGCGCAGCCCTGCCCGCCATCTTCAATCCCGAAGATTTGAATGCGTTGGAACAAGCATTGCGACTGAAAGAACAACACCCCGGCTCGACCGTAGGACTGCTGACGATGGGACCGCCGCGTGCCGGTGAAATTATCCGTCAGGGTCTCTATCGCGGTGCCGACACGGGCTGGCTCTTGACCGACCGCCTGTTTGCCGGTGCCGACACGCTGGCAACGAGTTATGCGCTCGCCACGGCCATCGAGAAAATCGGCGACGTAGATATTGTCATCGGCGGTCGCCAGGCCATCGACGGCGACACGGCGCAAGTGGGTCCGCAGGTAGCGCAGAAACTGGGATTGAACCAAGTGACTTACGCAGAAGAAATTCTGAAGATAGAAAACGGCAAGGCCACCATCCGCCGAATGATCGACGGTGGCGTGGAAGTGGTCGAGGCACCGCTGCCCGTGGTGATTACCGTCAATGGCAGTGCTGCGCCGTGCCGTCCGCAGAATGCGAAGTTGGTGATGAAATACAAGTGGGCGACGTGTCCGCTGGAACGCACCGACGAGAACAGTGCCTACGCGCATCTCTACGCCGAGCGCCCCTATCTGACGCTGAACCAGTGGTCGGTGGCCGATGTCGATGGCGACCCGAACCAATGCGGTTTGTCGGGTTCGCCCACGAAGGTGAAGGCAGTGAAAAACATCGTTTTCCAAGCGAAAGAGTCGAAAACGCTGACCTCTTCCGATGGCGACATCGAGGGAATGATTCAGGAATTGTTGAATGAAAAGATTATTGGTTGAATATGAATAATGTTTTTGTATATATCGAAATTGAGAACACCCTCGTTCAGGAAGTCTCTCAAGAATTGCTGACAAAGGGCAGGAAACTCGCCAACGAACTGGGCGTGGAACTTCACGCCGTTGTCATCGGTACGGGCATCAAGGGTCAGGTGGAAGAGCAGATTCTGCCTTACGGTGTCGATAAGCTCTTTGTTTTCGACGCGCCCGAACTGTTCCCCTACACCTCGGCACCTCATACCGACATTATCGTCAATCTGTTCAAGGAAGAGCAGCCGCAGATTTGCCTGATGGGTGCAACGGTGATTGGTCGCGACCTCGGTCCGCGTGTCAGTTCGTCGCTCACGAGCGGTCTGACAGCCGACTGCACCGAACTTGAAATCGGTTCGTATGAGGACAAGAAAGAGGGCAAGACCTACGAAAATCTGCTCTATCAGATTCGTCCCGCCTTCGGTGGAAACATCGTGGCAACCATCGTTAATCCCGACCATCGTCCGCAGATGGCGACCGTGCGCTCGGGCGTGATGCAAAAAGCCGTCTATGAGGGCGATTGCAAGAAGGAAGTTGTCTATCCCGAAGTGTCGAAATACGTCAGTCCCGAGGCTTTCGTCGTAAAAGTGTTGGAACACCGCGTTGAGGCTGCGAAGCACAACCTGAAAGGTGCTCCTATCGTGGTTGCTGGTGGCTATGGTGTGGGTTCGAAAGAAGGTTTCGACCAGTTGTTTGAACTCGCGAAAGTGCTTCACGGCGAAGTGGGTGGCTCACGCGCTGCCGTTGATGCAGGCTGGATTGACCACGACCGCCAAATCGGTCAGACGGGCGTCACCGTACATCCGAAAGTGTATATCGCCTGCGGTATCTCTGGACAGATTCAGCACATCGCCGGTATGCAGGATTCGGGCATCATCATTTCCATCAACAACGACCCCGATGCACCCATCAACAAGATTGCGGACTATGTCATCGTGGGTACGGTGGAGGAAACGGTGCCGAAGTTGATCAAGTATTATAAACAGAATAGTAAGTAAAAGCCCCCTCCCAACCTCTCCCAGAAAGGGGAGGAGAAAGGGGAAATTAATAACCAATTTAAATAAAAAAAATATGGAAGGATTTTCATTTTTAATTGCAATTGTGAGTATTGTTTGGGGTGTTCTCAGTATCATCCTGTTTTTCAAAGTTTGGGGAATGACGAATGATATTCGTGATATTAAAAATGTCTATTTAGGGTTGAATCAACAAGAAATAGAGAAAAACAATGAAGCATATAAAGTTACTGATAATAAATATCATTATACGGATTCAAAATTTCAAATAAACGATATTGTTATATCTCCAAATTATGATGGAGAATTAAAAGTTTTTGATATAATGGGAAATGGAGAATATAATTGTAGAGATGCAAAAACAGGTGAAAAAGCAGGATTTTTTAAAGAAAGTGAATTAGTGTTAAATAATAAAAATAGCTAAACTATGGCTAATTACTATACAGATCATCCAGAGATTGGTTTTTATTTAAACCATCCCCTGATGGCTCGAATTGTCGAGCTGAAAGAAAAGGGTTTCGCAGACGCGAAAGAATTTGACTATGCACCCGTAGATTTGGGCGACGCCATCGAGAACTACAAGCAGATTCTCGACATCACGGGCGACATCGCGGCCAACATCATCGCGCCGAACTCGGAGAGCGTGGACCTCGAAGGGCCGCACCTCGAAAACGGACGAATGATTTACGCTTCGAAGACGTTTGAGAACCTCGATGCCACGCGCAAAGCAGGACTTTGGGGTGTTTCGATGCCCCGTCGCTACGGCGGTCTGAACCTGCCGAATGCCGTCTTCTCGATGCTGTCGGAGTTGATTTCCGCTGCCGACGCTGGTTTCCAGAACATCTGGAGCCTGCAAAGTTGCATCGACACGCTCTATGAATTTGGTTCGGAGGAGCAGCGTCAGAAGTACATTCCGCGTGTTTGTGCAGGCGAAGGAATGTCGATGGACCTCACCGAGCCCGACGCAGGCAGCGACCTGCAGCGCGTGATGCTCAAGGCCACGTTCGACGAAAAGGAGAATTGCTGGCGACTGAACGGCGTGAAGCGTTTCATCACCAACGGCGACTCGGACATTCACCTCGTGCTGGCTCGTTCCGAGGAGGGCACGAAAGACGGTCGCGGCCTGTCGATGTTCATCTACGACAAGCGGCAGGGCGGCGTGAACGTGCGCCACATCGAGCACAAACTCGGTATCCACGGTTCGCCGACCTGCGAATTGACCTACAAGGACGCGAAGGCCGAACTTTGCGGCTCGACCCGTCTCGGCCTGATTAAATACGTGATGGCACTGATGAACGGCGCTCGTCTGGGCATTGCTGCGCAGTCGGTCGGACTCTCGCAGGAAGCCTACAACGAAGCCCTCGCCTACGCGAAGGAACGCGCCCAGTTCGGCGAGAAAATCGTGAATTTCCCTGCCGTCTATGATATGCTGTCGCGAATGAAGGCGAAACTCGATGCAGGTCGTTCGCTGTTGTATCAGACGGCTTGCTACGTCGATATTTACAAGTGTTTGGAAGACATCGAGCGCGACCGCAAACTCACGCCCGAGGAAAAGCAGGAACTGAAGAAATATCAGCGTCTGGCCGATGCCTTCACGCCGTTGGCGAAGGGTATGAACTCGGAATATGCCAACCAAAACGCCTACGACGCGATTTCGATTCACGGCGGTTCGGGTTTCATTATGGAATACAAGTGTCAGCGGCTGTATCGCGACGCGCGAATCTTCTCGATTTACGAGGGAACGACGCAGTTGCAGGTCGTGGCGGCCATCCGCTACATCACCAACGGCACGATGCTCGCCAACATCAAGGAGATGATGGAAAGCGAAGAATCTTCAAGTCCTTTGCTGAAGCGCGTCGAAAAACTCGTGGAGATTTACGAAGATGCCCTGAACTGCGTGAAAGCATTTGAAAATCAGGACGTTCAAGATTTCTTAGCCCGTCGCCTCTACGATATGACTTGCGAAATCGTGATGTCGTTGCTCATCATTCGCGATGCTGCCGAAGCACCCGAAATGTTCGGGAAATCGGCACAGGTCTATGTCCGTATGGCCGAGGAAAACGTCATCGGAAAAGCCGCCTATATCAAGGCATTCAACGTCGGTGACCTCGACGATTTCAAGGCTCTTGAAACCGCCGTCGAAGAGTAGAAAATGGCTGTAGAAATCAGGAAATCGACTTTGACCGACATTCCGACCCTGCTGCATCTGGCTGAGGAAGCGAAAAAAACGATGCGGCAAAGCGGAAACCTGACGCAATGGAGCGACGGATACCCGTCGGACGAGGTTTTTCGGAACGATATTGGCAAAGGTGTCAGTTATGTCATCGAAGAAAATGGCGTGGCAGTTGGCACCTTCGCCTTTGTTCCGGGTCCTGACCCTACCTACGCCAAGATTTACGAGGGTCAATGGACCGACGACACCCAACCCTACTATGTCATCCACCGCATCGCCAGCCTGCCCGAATCACACGGCACAATGGCTGCGCTCCTCGACTTTTGCTTCTCGAAGACGCGCAACATCCGCATCGACACCCACCGCGACAACGCCATCATGCGCCACCTGCTTGAAAAGCACGGTTTTGCTTATTGCGGCATCATCTACCTGCTGAACGGCGATGAGCGTTTAGCCTTCCAAAAAATGATTTGATTACTTGTTTTTCTCGTAATAATCGAGGCCTTTTCTGACGTTTTCAATCAAAGCGTCGGAGGTGTAGGTCGCACCCGTCACGGCATCGACTTTCGCCTTTTTCGCCTTCTTCACGGGCAGTCCGATGAACGCCTCGAACACTTTTTTTGCCTTCGCCACGTATTTCGGGCCGTCGGGTGTGCGCAGCGTCTCGATTTTCACGACTTTGTTGTTCTCGATATAGATTTTCACGGGCGTCGGACCGGCATAGCCCTCGATGTTCTTGCCGATGACGGTCGTGTTCACAATCGTTGTTTTTCCTTCTTTCGTGATGGTTCCGTCGCTCTGCACGGCACTCATCAGAAAGGTCGCGAGCAGGGCTACACCCAGAATAGTTTTCAGATTTTTCATGATTCTTTCGTCAAAAAAATGGTTTATGCGGCGCAAAATTAGGCGATTTTTTTGAGAAAATCGCGATTTTTATTAGTTTTATCGTTTTTTTTATGTATTTTTGCATGATAATTGAATGGAAAATATGGACGAAAACAAAGATAAATTGCAAGAATTAGACGAATTGGACGAGTCGCTGGAAGTGACTGACGAACCGACGGAAACCGACGGCGAACCTGCGGGACATTCCGACTACAAGCCCGTGAATCGCTTCGACGCGTCGGTGGTGCACCACTTGTCGGGAATGTATCAGACGTGGTTCCTCGACTATGCCTCGTATTCGATTCTCGACCGTGCCATTCCCCACATCGAGGATGGTTTCAAGCCCGTGCAACGCCGCATTATGCACTCGATGAAGCGGATGGACGACGGGCGTTACAACAAAGTTGCCAATATCGTGGGCCACACGATGCAGTTCCATCCCCACGGCGACGCTTCCATCAAGGACGCGCTCGTGCAGTTGGGGCAGAAAGACCTGCTGATTGACACGCAGGGAAACTGGGGAAACATCCTGACGGGCGACGCTGCGGCGGCTGGCCGATACATCGAAGCGCGGCTGTCGAAGTTCGCGCTCGACGTAGTGTTCAACCCGAAAACCACCGATTGGCAGTTGAGTTACGACGGTCGTAATAAGGAGCCCGTTACGCTGCCTGTGAAGTTTCCGTTGCTGTTGGCGCAGGGTGCCGAGGGCATCGCCGTGGGACTTTCCACGAAGATTCTGCCGCACAACTTCAACGAACTGTGCGACGCTGCCGTGAACTACCTGCGCGGTGAAGATTTCCAATTGTTCCCCGACTTCCCGACGGGCGGAAGCATCGATGTTTCACGATACAACGACGGACAGCGTGGCGGTGGTTTGAAGGTGCGTGCGAAAATCGAGAAACGCGACCAGAAAACGCTCGTCATCCGCGAAATTCCCTTCTCGAAAACGACGGTTTCGCTCATCGAGTCGATTCTGAAAGCCGTCGATAAGGGCAAAATCAAGGCGAAGAAAGTCGAGGACAACACCGCTGCCGAGGTCGAAATTCTCGTGCATCTCGCGCCCGGCGTTTCGTCCGACAAGACCATCGACGCGCTCTATGCCTTCTCGGACTGCGAAATCAGTATTTCGCCGAACTGCTGCGTCATCGACAATCGGAAACCGCAGTTCTTGGCCGTTGGCGACGTGCTTCGCCACAATGTCGATTCGACGATGAACCTGCTGCGGAAGGAACTTGAAATTCGCAAGCACGAACTCGAAGAACAGTATTTCTTCGCCTCGCTTGAGCGCATTTTCATCGAGGAACGCATCTACAAAGACAAGAAATTTGAACAGGCCGAAACGCTCGACATTGCCGTGGCGCACGTCGATGGCCGTTTGGAGCCGTTCAAGAAAGAATTGATTCGCGAAGTGACCCGCGACGACATCCTGCGGCTTTTGGAAATCAAGATGCAGCGCATCCTGAAATTCAACAAAGACAAGGCCGAGGAGTTGATGGCGAACATCCAGAAGGAAATCAAGGGCATCGTCCACGACCTCGCCCATATGACCGATGTCACCATCAAATGGTTCACGCATATCAAGGAAAAATACGGCGAGGAGTTCCCGCGTCGCACCGAAATCCGCAACTTCGACACGATTGTCGCCACGAAGGTCGTCGAAGCCAACCAAAAACTCTACATCAACCGTCAGGAAGGCTTCATCGGCACAAGTTTGAAGAAGGACGAGTTCGTCTGCAACTGTTCCGACATCGACGACATCATCATCTTCTATCGCGACGGAAAATTCAAGGTGGTGCGCGTCGCCGACAAGTTGTTTGTGGGCAAGAACGTGCTGCATTTGCAGGTGTTCAAGAAAAACGATTCGCGCACGACTTACAACCTCGTCTATCGCGACGGCAAGAACGGTCCGTGTTTCATCAAACGCTTCAACGTGACAGGCATCACACGCGACCGCGAAGTGGATGCCACGCAGGGAAAAGCGGGTACAAAAGTCCTTTATTTCACGGCCAATCCGAATGGCGAGGCCGAAGTCATCAAGGTGACGCTCGACTCGATTCTCTTGGCGAAAAATCCTCGGAAAAAAATCTTCTTGGAGCGTTCTTTTGCCGATATTTCCATCAAAGGACGCGGTTCGAAGGGTTATCTGCTCACGCGCGATCCCGTCCACCGCATCAGCCTGAAGAGTCACGGCCATTCGACGCTCGGAGGCCGAAAAGTCTGGTTCGACCCCGATGTAAGACGCCTGAATTTCGACGAACACGGACGGTTGCTCGGTGAATTTTCCGACGACGACCAGGTACTCGTGGTGCTGTCGAACGGCGATTTCTACGTCACGACGTTCGACCCGAACAACCACTTTGAAGACAACATCCTGCGCATCGAGAAATACGTGCCTGAAAAGGTCTGGACGGCGGTGCTCTACGATGCCGACAACGACGGCTACGCTTACGCGAAACGCTTCCAGATGGAGGCCACGAAGAAGCATCAGAACTACATCGGCGAGAATCCTGAATCGAAACTCATTCTGCTGTCAGACCAGTCTTATCCGCGCATCCGCGTGACCTTCAGCGAGGACGATGCCCACCGCGAACCGATGGAAATCGAAGTCGAGGAATTTATTGGTGTGAAGGGCTTCAAAGCGAAGGGAAAACGCCTGACGACGTGGAAAATCGGCGACATCGAGGAGTTGGAGCCACTTCGGAAGCCCGAGGAGGAGGTTCAGGATGAAGAAATTGAGATGAAGGATGAGGGTTTGGAAGAGGCTGAAGTCGATTCTAATCTCGTCGATTCTGAAGAAAATTCGGATTCAAATTCTGACGAGCCTGAAAACAACGATTCTGGGTCTGACGAATCGGCCAGTCCGCAGTTTAAATACGACCCCGAAACGGGTCAATTGAGCCTATTTGGAGAATGAAAAACGGCAAGAAAATCGTTCTGAGCATTGTGGCGCTGTGCATCGCCATCGTTTCGCAGGCGCAGGTCGCAGGCGATTCCATAGTATTAGTAGGCCATCTCTGCGGCGATCCGACAGTTCGTTCTAAGATGTTCGCCATCGGCCCGGCAAAAATCCTCGACACTTACCTCTCTGCCGAGCAATATTCGGGCATCGAACTGCGTTATGTCAGCCAGTCGGTCAAGCCGATTCGACAAGGTTCGTGGCTGCAAATCGTCACCCATCAGGGCAGTTTCTGTTCGGTGTCGAATCGGGCTGACAACCACAATGAATTGGTCGGAATGTACCAGTTTCAATATGCCCAGCACTACGTTTTACGGCCTTCCGAGCAACTTCGATTCGAGGTCGGCGGTGCCATCGGGGCACATCTCGGCTTCCTCTACAACACGCTCGGCGGCAACAATCCCGTGCAGGTGCAGGCGGCCATTCAACTGCGTCCGTCGGCGGCTGCCAGTTACGTTTTTCCATTGTTCAAACGCCAGTCGGTCGTGCGCTACGAGGTGTCGGCACCGCTCGTCGGCCTGATGTTTTCACCGAACTACGGTCAGTCGTACTACGAAATCTTCGGACGCGGCAACTACGACCGCAACATCGTGCCGACAACCATCGCTTCCACGCCCTCGCTGAGCCATCTGCTCTCGCTCGACTTCCCGATTTCCAAGAAAAATCCTCGGACAAAACTTCGAATCGGCTACCTCGGCGACTATCGGCAGGCGAAAGTCAACAATCTGAAGTATCACCACTATTCGCATTTGCTCGTCGTCGGATGGACGAAAAGTTTTTGAGGAACGAGGAAGGAGAAGCGAGGAACGAGTGAAAAATAAATTGTAAAATAAAGATAAATCGTAAATAAATAGTAAATAGTAAATTTGTAAATTCGTAAATGAAGAAATTATCCTTTATCCTTTATATATTATTATTTAGCATCGCGCTCACTTCCTGCGTCGATGAAGAGCAGTACGACAACACGCCACAGGGCAATTTCGAGGCTCTTTGGAAGATTCTCGACGAGCATTACTGCTTTTTCGACTACAAAAAAGCCGAGTACGGACTCGACTGGAACGAGGTCTATCGCCGCTATCAGCCGCAGTTTCGCGGTAGTATGACGCGGACGCAGCAGTTCGAGGTGCTTGCCAATATGCTTTCCGAACTTCGCGACGGCCACGTGAACCTCTATTCCGCCTTCGACGTGGGGCGCAACTGGTCGTGGCACGAGAATTTCCCCGCCAATTACAGCGATACGCTCATCCGCAAATACCTCGGCACCGACTACCGCATTGCCGCTGGGATGCAATACCGCATCCTCGACGACAATATCGGCTATCTGCGCAGTACGACCTTCTCCAACGAACTCGGCGAGGGCAATCTCGACGAAATTTTCTACTATCTTGCGCCCTGTCGCGGTCTGATTCTCGACCTGCGCAACAATAGCGGCGGCCTTGTCACCTCTGCCGAGCAACTCGCCGCCCGCTTCACCAATGAAGAACGGCTCGTCGGCTATATGCAGCACAAAACGGGGCGCGGCCACAACGATTTTTCGGCGATGGAAGAGCAACGTCTGAAGCCCTCGAATGGCATCCGATGGCAGAAAAAAGTTGTCGTTTTGACGAATCGCAGCGTGTTCAGTGCCGCCAATGAGTTCGTGAAATATATGAAATGCTGTCCACAGGTCATTGTCGTGGGCGACCGCACGGGCGGCGGTGCAGGACTGCCCTTCACGTCGGAGATTCCCTGCGGTTGGACCGTCCGTTTTTCCGCCTGTCCGATGTACGACCGTGACCGCAATTCCACCGAATTCGGCATTGCACCCGACCACGCCGTCGCCTTGAAAGACGATGACGTCGTCAACGGCTACGACACACTAATAGAATACGCCAGAAAAGAGATTTCTCGCTGAGAGAGGCCGTAAAAACGGTTTGTTACAGCGCAAGCAAACCGTCGGGAATCGTCATTGTGATGGTTTGCGACTGGGTGTCGATGTTGCGGATGAGGCTGTCGGAGGCAGGGATGAGGATTTGCCGTTGGGCAACCTGAACTTCAAACAGCGTGTTTTCGGTCGAGTCATCGATAGCGACAATTTCCCCGACGATTTTTCCATTGTTTTCATCCACGATTCGGAAGCCGACGATTTGCGCCCAAGTCAGTTCGTCGTCGGGCGTGTAGGCCTTGCTGCGCTCGAAAAATACCTCGCAGTTGGTGAACTGGCGCGCCTGTTCCTGCGTGTCGATGTCGCAGAGTTTGAGAAGGGCGGTTTCGTCGCTGCGGAAGCGGTATTCCTCGATGAAAAACGGCACGAGAAGCCCATCGACTTCGATGATGAGGTAGTCGCTGTCGGTGCGGTCGAAGACGTCGTCGGTGAACATAAAGTTCATCTCGCCCTTCACGCCGTGCGGCTTGCCGATGCGACCAATGCGATAGACGTCTTTCATTGTGGAGTGAGGAGTGTTAAGTGATTAATCATTGACTCGCGTGATTTTTGCGCCGAGCGCGTTGAGTCGGGCTTCGATGTTCTCGTAGCCGCGGTCGATTTGTGCAATGTTGGCGATGCGGCTCGTGCCATTGGCCGAGAGTGCGGCGATGAGCAGGGCGATGCCGGCGCGGATGTCGGGACTGGTCATTCGGCGACCGCGAAGTTGAATTTTTCGGTCGTGGCCGACGATGACGGCGCGGTGGGGGTCGCAGAGGATGATTTGTGCGCCCATATCGATGAGTTTATCGACGAAAAACAGGCGACTTTCAAACATTTTCTGATGGATGAGCACCGTTCCGCGAGCCTGCGTAGCGACGACGAGCAACACGGAGAGCAGGTCAGGCGTCAGGCCGGGCCAAGGAGCGTCGGCGAGGGTCATAATGGTGCCGTCGATGAACGATTCCACGGCGTAGTGCGGCTGTCGCGGAATGAAAATATCGTCGCCTTTCACCTTGATTTTGATGCCGAGGCGTTGGAATGCGTCGGGAATGATGCCGAGGTTCTCGAGCGACACGTTTTTGATGGTGATGCCGTTGCCGACCATCGCCGCCAAGCCGATGAACGAGCCGACTTCAATCATATCGGGCAGAATCGTGTGTTCGGTGCCGCCGAGTGTCGTCACGCCCTCGATGGTGAGCAGGTTCGAGGCAATGCCGTCGATGCGTGCGCCCATCGCGTTGAGCATCTTGCAAAGTTGTTGGATATAAGGCTCGCAGGCGGCGTTGTAGATGGTCGTTGTGCCCTTTGCCAAGACGGCAGCCATAATGATGTTGGCCGTACCCGTGACCGACGCTTCGTCGAGCAGCATCCGAGTGCCGCGAAGGTGTTGGGTGTTGGGTGCCTCGATGTTGAAGACGTTTCGCACTTCGTCGTGGCTGAAGGTTGCTCCGAGGTACTTAAAACCGAGGAAATGGGTGTCCAGACGACGGCGACCGATTTTGTCGCCTCCGGGCTCGGCAATGACGGCTTTTCCGAAGCGTGCGAGCAGCGGGCCGATGAGCAACACCGAGCCGCGCAACGAGGCACATTTCCGAATGAATTCGTCGTCTTGCAGATAGTCGAGATTCAGGTTGTCGGCCTGAAAAGTATAGTCGTTCACGCCGTTCTGCACGACCCTCACGCCCATATCCTTGAGCAGTTGAATGAGGTTTTTCACGTCGAGAATGTCGGGCACGTTTTTGATGCGCACCTCGTCGCTGGTCAGTAGCGTGGCACTGATGACTTGCAGGGCTTCGTTCTTCGCTCCCTGCGGTGTGATGGTTCCTTTCAACAGGCGACCGCCTTCTATGATAAATGACTCCACTTTTTCAATTAATAATTAACAATTAATAATTATGATTACATATTTGAATTGGAGCGTTTACTGCCGTTTTTTCCGTTTGAACGTGCGGGGTTCGAAGTTTTTGGCAACGGCGGTTTTATCGACTTTGATGGAATCGGCATCCAGTTGCACCTTGCCGTCGGTGAATCGGGCGATGTCGTTCGCCACGATTTCGTTGTCGGCCGATCCGTGGCTCCATTGTGCGAGGTTTCGCTTCATCTGGTTGGCCGTGCGGCGCACGATTTCGTCGCGCTCAGGACCTTCTTCCATCGTCTTGAGTTGCTCGAAAATGTCGAAAACCATTCTTCCGTAGTGCCTCACGGGAATTTCTTTCATCGGGTAGGGCATCGGTTCGGGTTTCGTCTTCATCCGACGGGCATCGCTGATGTCGAACGGCCAGTCGATGTCGAGTTTGAAATCGCTCATCAGTGCGAGGTGGTCCCACATTTTCTGTTCGTAGTCGGCATTGCCTCGGTCGCGTGGCACCATTCGTTTCATAATCTCGACGATGGCCTTGGCGCAGCGTGTTCGCTCGTCTTTTTCGGGCAACCCAACCGCGTAATCGACCATACACTGGATTTCGCGTCCGTATTCGGGTAGAATCAGCTTTTCGCGTTGGGTGTTGTAGTCTAATCCTTCGATGTTCATATTCTTCATTTATAATTTACGAATTTACAATATACAATTGATTTGACAATTTTATTTTCAATCTTTCAATATTCAATGTTCAATGTTCAATCTTTCAATGTTCAATGTTCAATAAATCCCTCGCGGCCTTTGCCACAAAATCCTTCAGATAAAACGGCTCGAAATAGGCCACATCCTCGAATTTCTGGTCGAAAAAGCGGCGTTCGGCCAATGGGAACATCCACCGCGCCAACGGCACGACGCCCTCGATGAATCGGGCATTCGGATGGTTGATGACTTCCATACACTTCGTTGCGCCGTTGCCGAAGAAATAGACGGGTCGCTCGTCGAGAAACGCCTTGTAGGTGTCGCCATCGACAATGTCGGCCTGCGTCGGACGGACTTCGTGCAGCGAGCGGTCGAACAGTGCGGCATAGACCTCCATCCGTCGTGCGTCGAGCATCGGACACAGCAGCGCGTCGTCTTCCTTAACTTTTTCGCGCAACAAAACTGGCACGCAGAGCACTTCCAGCGTCGGCACTGAAATCAGCCGTGCATCGCGTCCGAAACAAACGCCCTTCGCCGTCGAAACGCCAATGCGCAGTCCCGTGTAAGAGCCTGGTCCGCCGCTCACCGCCACGGCATCGAGCGTCAGCAGTTGCGAGTCGATGTGCGAGAGCGCTTCATCGATGAAAACGCCCGATTTCACGGCGTGGTTCGGCCCTTCGCGGTCTTCGCGTTCAAAGACGCACAAACCGTCCTGACTCACTGCCACGGAACAGACTTCCGTGCTCGTTTCTATGTGCAAAATTGTCGCCATCAGTGATGTTTTTTCAGAAATAATGTGCAAAAATACTCATTTTTCGTCGGAAATTCGTACTTTTGCAGAAAAATTTTCGATTATCTATAATTATGATACTATCAATGACGGGTTACGGCAAGGCTGTCGCGACCTTTAACGAGAAAAAAATCCACGTCGAGGTGAAGTCGCTCAACTCGAAGCAACTCGACCTCACAACACGCATCGTGCCGCTCTATCGCGAGAAGGAAATGGAACTTCGGCAACAGGTGGCGAAGGCGCTGGAACGCGGAAAAGTGGAGTTTGCGATTTGGACTGAGAAAGTCGGCGGCGACGCCGCACAAATCAACGCTTCGTTGGCGGAAAATTATTTTCGGCAAATGAAGCAGATGGCCGAGAAATTCGGCATTCCCGAGCCGCAAGACTGGTTTCAGACGTTGATGCGAATGCCCGACGTGACGACGCGAACCGAGGCTGAAGTGCTCGGCGACGACGAGTGGGAAGTGGTGTCGGCGGCTGTCGGTCAGGCACTCGACGCGCTCATTGCTTTCCGTCGGCAGGAAGGTGCGGCTCTGGAGCGGAAATTTGCCGAGAAAATCGACAATATCGAGCAACTTTTGGCGCAAATCGAGCCTTACGAGCAACTTCGTATTGAGAAAATCCGCCAGCGCATCGTCGAGGGTCTGAACACGATTCCTGGGGTCGATTACGACAAGAATCGCTTGGAACAGGAACTGATTTATTACATCGAAAAACTCGACATCAACGAGGAAAAACAGCGTCTGACGAACCATCTGCAATATTTCCGCGAGACGATGGCCGAACCCTCGTCGCAGGGCAAAAAACTCGGTTTCATCGCTCAGGAAATGGGTCGCGAAATCAATACGACGGGTTCGAAAAGCAACCTCGCCGAGATGCAGAACATTGTCGTGATGATGAAAGATGAGTTGGAGCAGATTAAAGAGCAAGTTTTGAATGCATTATGAAAAAAGGAAAATTGATTATCGTTTCGGCACCGTCGGGCAGCGGAAAATCGACCATCGTGAATTGGTTGATGAACGAGCATCCCGAACTGAAGTTGGCTTTCTCGGTGTCGTGTACGAGCCGTCCGCCGCGTGGCGAGGAACAGAACGGCGTGGAGTATTTTTTTCTTTCGCCCGAGGAGTTTCGCCAGAAAATCGACAACGACGAGTTTTTGGAATATGAAGAAGTGTATCAAGACCGTTTCTACGGCACGCTCAAGGAGCAAGTCGAACGGCAGCGAAAGGCTGGTCAGAACGTGGTTTTCGACGTCGATGTGAAGGGTGGCATCAACATCAAGAAACATTACGGAAAACGGGCGCTCTCGGTGTTTATCCAGCCGCCGTCGGTCGAAGAACTGCGCCGTCGGTTGGAGGGTCGCGGAACCGACACGCCCGAGGCCATCGAAGAGCGACTGGCAAAAGCCGAATACGAGATGACATTCGCCCCGCAATTCGACCGAATCCTCGTCAATGACAAACTCGAAACCGCGCTCGCAGAAGCGTTGGAAATCGTCGGAGAATTTGTTGGAAGGGAAAAGTGAAATAGTAGATGAAAATCGGCATTTTCGGCGGTTCGTTCAACCCCATTCACCGCGGTCACATCGCCCTTGCACGGCAGATTCTCCGCAAGCAGCGCCTCGATGAGGTTTGGCTGATGGTGTCGCCGCAAAATCCGTTGAAACAGGGCAATTCAGACCTCTGGGACGACGATTTGCGGCTGTCGCTCACACGAAAGGCACTCGAAAACGAGGACGGACTCGTCGCCTGCGACTACGAATTCCATCTGCCGCGTCCGTCCTATACGTGGGACACGCTGCAATCGCTGTCGAAAGACTATCCCGAACACGAATTTTCGCTCATCATCGGAGCCGACAACTGGTCGATTTTCGACCGTTGGTATCGCGCCGACGACATCCTGAAAAACTACCGCGTCATCGTCTATCCGCGTGAAGGCTACGACATCGCCCCCGCGACGCTTCCGCCCTCGGTGACGCTCGTAAACACCAAACTCTATCGCGTCAGCAGCACCGAAATTCGCCGCCGACTGCGCGAAGGAAAAACCGTGCGACGTTTGCTGCCGATTGCTATTTATGATGAAATAATGGCCTCTCCCCCTTCTGGGGGAGTTGGAGGGGGCTCTTTATGATGAAAATTTTAATTGTCAATACCTCTGAAAGCACAGGCGGCGCCGCCGTAGCGGCCAACCGACTGATGGAAGCCCTGCGCAACAATGGCGTGGAGGTGACGATGATGGTGTGCGAGAAGAAAAGCAACCATTCTTCGGTCGTTGTCGCGGGGTCGAGGGTCGGCAATTTCCTGCGATTCTGCTACGAGCGATTCGTCATTTGGCTGTGCAACCTGCTGAGCCGTCGGAACCTCTTCGCCGTGTCCATCGCCAACACGGGCATCGCCATCACCCAAACGCCCGAATTTCGCGAGGCCGACATCATCCACCTGCATTGGATCAACCACGGAATGCTCTCGCTGCGAGGCATCCGCAAGATTCTCGACTCAGGAAAACCCGTCGTCTGGACGATGCACGATATGTGGCCTGCGACGGCAATTTGCCACCTGACGATGGAATGCCGTCATTTCACGACAAAATGCCGTCGCTGTCAATATCTTTCGCCGTATGGATTCGGAAAAAATCTCACGATGAGCGTCTGGCAGCGCAAACAATCGATGTTTGAAAATCATTCGGTACAATTCGTGGCGTGTAGCGAATGGATGGCTGATGAAGCCCGACAGAGTTCACTGTTGAAAAATCAGTCTGTTGTTACCATTCCCAACCCAATCGACACCCGTTTTTTTTGTAGAAAAGACCGAACCCTCGCCCGACAAGAACTTGGTTTGCCGACTGATGGTAGGCTGATCCTTTTCGTGGCACAACGGGCGACCAATAAGAATAAAGGCGTTTCCTATCTAATCGAAGCCCTTAAAAAACTGACGGAAAGTCATCCCGACACAAAAAACAACACCGCCATTGCCATTCTCGGCGGTCATTCCGACGAATTGGCCGCACAACTGCCGTTGCCGACCTATTCTTTGGGCTATGTTTCCGAGCCGAAAAAAATAGTTGAAATCTACAATGCCGCCGATGTGTTCGTGCTACCGTCGCTGTCGGACAATCTGCCCAACACCATTATGGAATCGATGGCGTGTGGCGTGCCCTGCGTTGGCTTCGATGTGGGTGGCATTCCAGAAATGATTGACCATCGGCAGAATGGCTATGTGGCGAAATTCCGCAACAGCGACGACCTCGCCGAAGGCATCCGATGGGTGCTCGCCGAAGCCGACCATGACGAACTTTCGCGTCAGGCCGTAGAAAAAGTACACCAAAATTATTCTGAAGCGAGCGTTTCCCGACGCTACATAGAAATCTATCAAAAAGCCTTACAAAAATGATAAAATTTTCGATTATCACCTGCACATACAACGCCGAAAAAGTGCTGAAACGGACGCTCGACAGTGTGGCGGCGCAAAGTTGCTACAACGTGGAGCACCTCATCATCGACGGGGCTTCGACCGACGCGACGATGCCACTCGTGGCCGACTATCAGGCAGCGAATCAAGATGCCGACAAGAAGCACGAAATCATCGTCGTTTCCGAGCGCGACAGCGGCCTTTACGACGCGATGAACAAGGGAATCGGGTTGGCGAAGGGCGATTATCTCGTTTTTCTGAATGCGGGCGACGTGCTGCCTGCGCCCGACACACTCGAACTCATCGCGGCTGCCGTTGGCGACGGCGAAACACTGCCCGGCGTGCTCTATGGCGACACCAATATTGTCGATGACGAAGGTCGTTTTCTGCGCCATCGCCATCTCGCACCACCGAAAACAGGGCTTTCGTGGCATTCGTTCAGCAATGGAATGTTGGTCTGCCATCAGGCGTTTTATGCGCGTGCCGACCTCGCCAAGCGCAACCTCTACGACCTGAACTATCGCTTCAGTGCCGATGTCGATTGGTGTATTCGCGTGATGAAGGAGGCTGAAAAGGAAAACCTGCCGCTGAAACACGTCGGAATGGTTGTGGTGAACTATCTCGATGGCGGTTTGACGACGAAAAACCATCGCCAATCGCTCATCGAGCGCTTCCACGTGATGCGCCACCATTACGGTCTCGCAACGACGCTTTGGAAGCATTTTTTATTCCTTTTCAGATAAAAATCGATTAGTTTTCTTTCCAGAAAGCGCGGGTGAAGAGCACGACCACGGTGAAAATTTCCAATCGACCCATCAGCATCAGACCCGAAAGCAACCATTTTACACCCATCGGCAAAATGCCCCACGACATCGTCGGACCGATTTCCAGTCCGAGCGTCGGGCCGACATTTCCTGCGCAACTCAGCGCAATCGTAATCGAGTTGGTCGGATCGACACCCGTCGAAATCATACAGAAATAGGTGAAAATACACAGTCCGACATAAGCCGCGAGGAACGCCAAGAGCGTCACCTGCGAACTGTAGGGTACGATGTTGTCGTTGACGCGGACAGGCAACACGGCACGCGGATGAAGGATGCGCCGAATCTCATTTTTCAAGATGTTCGTCACCATCACCACGCGAATGCACTTGAAGCCGCCGCTGGTTGAGCCAGAACTGGCGCCGATGAACATACAAATGCTCAGAATGACCCACGTAATGTGGTGCCATTGCGCCGCATCGTCGTTGAAAATACCTGTCGTAGTGATGAACGAAGTCACTTGGAACAGGCCGACGCGCAGGGCATCGAAGAATGGATAGTCGTTGTCGATGATGAGAATCGTGACGATGAGCGCCGTGGCAATGGCGACGAGCAACAGGTAGAGTCGGAACTCGGAATTGTGGTAAAATTGGCGGAAACGACCCTTGAAAATCGTGGCATAGAGTAGTGTGAAACTCGTGCCAGAGAGGAACATAAACGTGATGGCCGTGTAGTCGATGTAGGGATTGTGGAAATAGCCCGTGCTGGCGTTGTGAGTCGAGAAACCGCCCGTCGCCGTGGTGGTCATCGCGTAGTTCAGACAGTCGAAAAGTCCCATTCCAGCGAGGTAGTAGCAGGCGGCGCAAGCGACGGTGAGCAGTGCGTAGATGCTCCAAATCCACTTGGCAGTGGTGCCGAGTCGCGGGTGCATTTTCGCACGAATCGGACCGGTGGCCTCGGCGGAAAACACCTTGACGTTACCGCCCACGAGCGAGGGAATGATGGCGATGGTGAAGAAGACGATTCCCAATCCGCCAATCCACTGCGTCATCGTGCGCCAGAACAACATTCCGTGGGGCAACGCCTCCACATCGTTGAGAATGCTGCAACCTGTCGTCGTGAAGCCCGAAATCGTTTCGAAATAGGCATTGGTGAAGTCGGGAATGTAGCCGCTGATGAGGAAGGGCAGACAGCCGAAAAGACTGAAGATAATCCACGTGAGCGTCACGAGCAGATAGGCTTCGCGACGACTCAGCGAGTTGTCGGAATCGCGTCCTAAATACTTGAAAATCAAGCCTCCGAGCACCGTCAGAAAGACTGATACGATGAAGGCGAGCGAGTCGTCTTCGCCGAGATAGACTGCCAATCCCGTACAAATCAGCATCATCGCCGCCTCGATGAAGAGCAGCGTTCCGATGACTTTGTATATAATCTTGAAATTGACCATAATCTTCAATGTTCAATGTTCAATGTTTATCTGAAGAATTTTTCCAATCGCGACATTTCAATATCGTGGCAGAACACCACCACCGAGTCGCCTGCCTCGATTTGCGTTCCACCGCTGACGAGCATTCCCTCACCGTTGCGCACGATTCCACCGATGGTCGTGCCCTTCGGCAGCCCGAGTTCAAACACCTTTTTGCGCGTTACTTTCGATCCGGGCTCGGCTGTAAATTCGGCGACATCAGCGTTGGCCGACATCAGGAAGTGGATGTTGTGGACGTCGGCGTCGAGCATCATCTGGTAGATATAGCTGGCGGCGAGTGCCTTTTTGTTGATTATCGTACCGAGGTCGAGGCTCTCGGCCATCGACACATAGTCGAAATTCTCGACCATCGCCACCGTCTTGCGCACGCCGAGTCGTTTCGCCGTCAGACAAGCCAGAATGTTTGTCTCGGCATTGCCCGTGAGCGCCACGAAAGCCTGCGTGTTCTTGATGCCTTCCTCGTGGAGCAGTTGCAGGTCGCGACCGTCGCCGTGAATCACCATCACGCGGTCGGTGTCGATGAGTTCGTTGAGTTTTTCGCAGCGTGCCTCGTCGGTCTCGATGATTTTCACCTTCATATATTCGGGCATCAGTGCCGTGGCGCGGACAGCCGTCGCTCCACCACCCATAATAATGACGTTTTTCACGTCGGCATAGCGTTCTTTTCCGACGATGGTGCGAATGTAGGGAATGTATTGCCGCGTGGTCATGAAATAGGCGATGTCCTTGAGTTTCAGCACGTCTTCACCTCGCGGAATTATGGTTTCCTTGCCTCGTTTGATGGCCACGATGTGGTAGGGCGACTCGGGTTTGCAGAGGTCTTTGAGTGGTTGGTCGAGGATTTCCGCCGTTTCGCGCAGTTTGATGCCGAGCATCGTCAGTGCACCGTCGTGCACGTCCCATCGCTGGCGTACCCACGACATTTTCAGACCGTTGGCAATATCGACGGCGGCCAGTTTTTCGGGGTAGATGAGCGAAGTGATGCCGATTCCCTCGAAATATTCCTTGATTTTCGGGTCGAAATACTCGTTGTTGTCGATTTTTGCGACGGTTCGCTTCGCTCCGAGTGCCTTGGCCAGCACACACGACGTCAGATTCATGTTTTCGTCGGGCGTGACGGCGATAAACAGGTCTGCGTGACCCACGCCAGCCTCCTTGAAAGTCTTGGAGCGCGAGGGCGACGCCAGCACGGTCATTAGGTCGTAGTCGTTGCTGATGTTCGACAGTCGCTCTACGTCAGAGTCGATGAGCACCGTGTCGTGGTCGTTGCGCGACAGGAGCTTTGCCAAATGGGTTCCGATGGCGTATGCGCCGACAATAACTATTTTCATAATGTGAAGAATTTCTTTAACCTTATAACCTTTCAACCTTTCAACCTTTCCAAAATACTTTCGCGGTCGAGTCCGACGATTTTCCGCAGTTCGGGAATCGTTCCGTGTTCCACGAAGTTGTCGGGCAGGCCGAGTCGCGTGATTTGCGGCGAATAGCCGTGGTCGCTCATCCATTCGAGCACTGCCGAGCCAAAACCACCGTTGCGCACGCCGTCTTCGATGGTGACAATGCGACGGAATTTCCGTCCGACTTCGTGAAGAATCGACTCGTCGAGCGGTTTGAGGAATCGCATATCGTAGTGGGCGACGGAAAGGTTTGCTCCTCGTTCCTCGCTCCTCGTTTCTCGAAGAATCTCCTCGACCTCATTTCCAATCGGTCCAATCGTCAGCACCGCCACGTCGTCGCCGTCGCGAAGTTTGCGACCCGTACCCACTTCCACCGCCTCCAACGGACAGCGCCAGTCGGTCAGCACGCCGCAGCCACGCGGATAGCGAATCACGAAACTGCCCTTGTCGGGCAACTGCGCGGTGAACATCAGGCGGCGGAGTTCGTGCTCGTCCATCGGCGAACAAATCGTGAGGTTGGGAATCGGGCGCAGATAGGCCATATCGAAGGCACCGTGGTGGGTCGGTCCGTCTTCGCCGACGAGTCCGGCGCGGTCGAGACAGAACACGACGGGCAGATTCTGAATCGCCGTGTCGTGGATGATGTTGTCGTAGGCGCGTTGTGCGAAGGCCGAATAGATGTTGCAGAAAGGTTGCAGACCCTCTTTCGCCATACCCGCCGAGAATGTGACGGCGTGACCCTCGGCAATGCCCACGTCGAAGGTTCGGTTGGGCAGTTTTTCCATCATGATATTCATCGAACAGCCTGTCGGCATCGCCGGCGTAACGCCGACAATGCGCTCGTTTTGCTCGGCAAGTTCGAGCAGCGTCTCGCCAAAGACGTCTTGGAATTTCGGCGGATGGTTGGCGTCGTCGCTGACAATGCGCTCGCCAGTCTCCGCGTCAAATTTGCCGGGCGCGTGCCAGATGGTGGCCTCTTTCTCGGCAGGTTTGTAGCCTTTTCCTTTCGTCGTGTGCAGGTGAAGCAGTTTCGGGCCGCGCATATCCTTCAATTGTCGGAGAATACGCACCAGTTCGACGATGTCGTGGCCGTCGAAAGGTCCGAAATAACGGATGTTCATACCCTCGAAAATGTTCTGCTGACGAGCCAGAGCCGCTTTCAGCGCATTGTTGAGGCGAATCAGTCCCTTCCGACGCTCATCGCTCATCATTCCACGCGCCTTGAGCCATTGCGAAGCCTTGAAACGCAGTTTGTTGTAGGTCGCATTCGTGTCGAGTTGCAGCAGGTATTTCTCCATACCGCCCACCGCCTTGTCAATCGACATATCGTTGTCGTTGAGGATGATGAGCAGGTCGTTGTCGGTCGAGGAAACGTTGTTCAGACCCTCGAACGCCAGTCCACCGCTCATCGCGCCGTCGCCGATAATCGCTACAACTTTTCTTCTAATGTCTGAACTCCTGAACTCCTTGACTCCTGAACTCCTCAAACAATCCGAAACCGCCATTCCCAATGCTGCCGAAATCGAATTCGAGGCGTGGCCGCAGATGAAAGAGTCGTATTCGCTTTCCTCGGGCGACGGAAACGGTCGGATGCCGCCCAGTTTGCGGTTCGTCGAGAACTGTTCGCGCCGTCCGGTCAGGATTTTGTGACCGTAAGCCTGATGTCCCACGTCCCAGACCAAGCGGTCGTCGGGCGTGTTGAAAACGTAGTGCAAGGCCACCGTCAGTTCGACTGCACCGAGCGACGACGCCAAGTGTCCTGGGTTCACCGACAGTTCCTGCACGATGTTCTCGCGCAGTTCGCGGCAGACCTCCTGCAACTGTTCAACCTTCAGCCGGCGCAGGTCTTCGGGGTATGAAATCTGGCTCAACAGGCCATCTTTTCCATTCATCATTCTGCAAAAATATGAATATCCGCCGCAAAGGTACAAATTTATTTTTATATACCTATTTTAAGATATAGAAAAAATGAAAGTTGTATTTCTTTAATTCGACTTAATATTGGTTTGGAAAGTGTTGAGAATAGGCATTTTTCCACTATTTTTGCGGAGAAAAAGACGATTAAGGATGAAAAAAATGTTTTTTTTGCTGCTCTGCGGCATCGTTTCCATCGAAATGCAGGCTCAGCGTCGCATCATCGTCATCGATATGGATACAAACCTGCCCGTGAAGGATGTTTCAGTGAAAATCGACAGCTTGAAAGTGGTGCAGACCGACTACCTCGGCCGCATCGACGTGCCCGTTGTCTTCGACAGCATCGCCTTCAGCCATATGCGCTACGAATACGAGCGGATTACGATGGCCGAACTGACCGACACGATGTTTCTGCTGCCGAAAGAGCATATGCTGCCCGAAGTGAGAGTCACCGAACTCAATCCGCGAGCGAAAGGGGTCATTTCGGGCTGGGTGATGGCTGGAGCGATGGAAGGGGCTGCCCTCGCACCACGCGGAGTTGCTTCTTTCGATTTCGCCAATCTACTCGACCGCCGAGGCCGTCGCGACCGAAAACATCTTAAACGCGCCCAGAAAATTTTGAAGGAATGGGACGAAAAACCCGACGAATCGAAATAAAATGGCTTCATTGTAAAGAAAAATTGAAAATTTCTTGGATATTCTTTCAATTTTTCGTAATTTTGCCGACAAGAAATCTATTACAAACTAAAATTTCAACGAATCCATGAAACAAAAAATGTTCCTCGTGGGCCTCTGCCTCGCCATTGCGGGTATGACCTACGCACAAACGCAGACAAAAGGCGGTGGCATTTCGCCGCAGATGTTACAAAAAATGGAAAAGGCACAGCAGCCGACCAACAAAGCCCTGTTCAACGCTATGGCGCAGAACAACATCGACGCGCTGGCAATGAATTTCCAGAACCAGAAACCCATCGACACGCATTTCAGCGTGGAAACGCCAAAGCAATCGATTCACGACCAGAAATCGTCGGGACGCTGCTGGATGTTCTCGGGCTTCAACGTGCTGCGCGCCAATTTCGCCAAGAAACATCAGGACACGCTCGCCGTGGAGTTCTCGCACGACTACCTTTTCTTCTACGACCAGTTGGAGAAGGCCAACCTGATGTTGCAAGGCGTGATTGACCACGCTGCCAAACCCCTCGACGACACCCGCGTGCAGTTCTTCTTCCACCATCCCATCAACGACGGTGGAACGTTCTGCGGTGTGGCTGACTTGGCCTATAAATACGGCCTCGTTCCGAAGGGAATCCAACCTGAAACCTACTCGGCCGACAACACGAGCCGTATGGCCCGAATCCTCTCGTCGAAACTGCGCGAATACGGCCTTGAACTGCGCGATATGGTTAACTCGAAAACCACCGCGAAGGCCGTGCAAAACCGCAAGGAAGAGATGCTTTGCGACGTCTATCGGATGCTGTCGATGACGCTGGGCGAGCCCGTGAAGGAATTTACCTACGCACACGTCGATAAGAGTGGCAAGCAAGTGGGCGAACCGAAGAAATACACGCCGAAGCAGTTCTACGAGGAAACCGTTGGCGGTCCGCTCAACGGCACGTTTATTATGGTGATGAACGACCCGCGCCGTCCGTTCTATGAGACCTACGAAGTGGAATACGACCGCCACACCTACGACGGCACGAACTGGAAGTACTTGAACCTGCCGATGGAGGACATTGCCAACCTCGCCATCGCCTCGCTGAAGGACGGTCGCAAACTCTATTCGAGTTACGACGTAGGCAAGCAGTTCGACCGCAAGCGTGGCTTTATGGACACCGAGAACTACGACTACGCCTCGCTCTTCGGCACGACTTTCAAGATGGACAAGGCACAGCGCATCGCCACTTTCGACAGCGGTTCGACGCACGCTATGACGCTCGTCGCCGTCGATTTGGACAAGGACGGCAAGCCCTTGAAGTGGAAGGTCGAGAATTCTTGGGGTGCTGGCCGTGGCTTCAGCGGCTGCGACATCATGACCAACCGTTGGTTCAACGAGTATATGTTCCGTCTGGTGGTCGATAAGCAGTATGTTCCTGCCAAGACGCTCGAGCAGTTCAACAAGAAACCAATTATGGTGATGCCTGAGGACCCGCTGTTCCAAGAGGACTTTTAAGGAAAAGTAAAAAAGTAAAAGGGTAAAAAAGTAAAAAGTCGGGAATGCGAAAGCGTTCCCGACTTTTTCATTTTTCATTTTTCATTTATCATTTAAGAATGACCTTGCGTCCGTTCTGAATGTAAACACCCTTCACGGTATTCGTCACCTTCTGACCTTGCAGGTTGAAGATGGCACCGTTCTCGGTCGAAGTACCATTGTCAATTGTCTCGATGCCCTGCACAAAGTCGTCGTCAGCGTAGTAACTGAGCGTGGATGACGTGCCGACATTGCTGTTTAAAGCAGCGCCTGCAATGCCTGTCGAGAAAGCCGTGTAGTTGCTGGGAGCCGTCAAAATGAGAACCTGCTTTCCTTCGGGTTCGTAAGCGAAGAGGTTCGACCTGACGATTGTATTCGTACCCATGTCAATCGTATTGACGATGGAACTAACAACGCCAATATCGCTCATTTCCAGTCCCAAAATAGTCTCATAGAACTTGTTTTCGTCACCCTCGTTGATGCCGGAATTCTGAGCCCAGACAACCGAGAGGTCGGAAGTGTTGAGGGCTGCAAGGAATGCGTCGCAGGCACCCGTCGAAGTGACTGCATTGTCGAAGGCCAACGAACCGATGAAAGTACCAGCGATGTAGAGTTTGCCATCAATGACCTGCAAATCGACAATTGTGAAAAATTGGGCATCCCTGTCAGTTGTAGGTGCGTGGAACACTTCAGCCTGTTCAGTGGTGGCATTAACTACAATGAATGGGTGTTCCTTATTACTTTCACTTACTTCAAAGGAATAATCTTGCGATTCGTTCGCTGTTGTCATCGTTAAATCGCCCCAACCAGTCCAAACGACATAGACATTGTCGCCATCAACAGCAAGTTTCATAGCCTGTGGTGCCATTTGATATTCTCCAAACAGCACATCGTCAGAGGTTTGCACGTTAGCAAGAATTTCGGCATTGGTAAAATCTTTGTCAAGTCGAATGGCTGCGTAACCATCAAGGTCAATGAGTATAAAGCCTAACCCCCAAGCATCAAGAACTTTGCCGTTAAGTTCGACATCGTCAATCTTGTTGAGGCATTTGTAGTTTACGGTCAGATAGACTTTTTCGTTTTTTGCAACAATCTTGTTGATTCGGAAACGTGGGTCTGCACCATCCATATAAAAAATACTTTCATCTACAGCCGGCACAAACTGGCGATAGGCCAGCAGTTTACCGTTTTTGTCAAAAGAGGCGATGAAGCCCGAAACCTGTGCGGTTTCGTCTTCCATACCGTTGATTTCAGCGGTCTGTCCGTCAGTCGAGGTGATGATGACCTTGTCGGCGAACACACCTGCGATAAACACGTTTCCGGCCTCGTCAGCAGTGATGGCGGTGATGGTGGCAGCACCTTTCAGCGCGTTGCCCCAAACCTCGTTGCCATTCATGTCGTACTTCAAAATGTAGGCACTCTTGGCGATGGGCTCAAGTTCTTTGCCTGCAAACTCGAAAGCCTGCGTGAAAGTGCCGGTTTTGACGACATCTCCCTGGTCCGTGATGACGAGGGGCGCATTGACATACACGTCGGAAGCGTCTTCAACGACATCGTCGATGGTTTTTGTCCAAGTCGGGTCCTCGTAGTCTTGGGCAAACGATGTGGCGGCAGTCAAAAGTGCAGCCACGAAAAGTAACATTTTCTTCATTTTCAATCCTTTCTTTTAAAAGTTAATAAAACAATTTACAAATATACAATTTTTTCAATTGGCTATGGGCCAGTTTTCCAAGTTGGGATTCGCTTCGACCGCCTCGACGGGGAACCGCAGCGTGTAGCGCGAATCGTCGGCGTTGAGCGTGTAGGTCTGATCGTCGTAGGTCTTGGTGAGTTGCGGGCGGGTCGTGCGACGCAAATCGAACCACCGATGCCCCTCGAAAGCCAGTTCGCAACGACGCTCGTGGGCGATTTCCGCCAGCAGTTCGTCGGCGGTCATCGTCGTGAGCGGCTCGGTGTAGTAAGCGACCGTCGAGGCTGAATAGCGCTTCTGCATCAGCGTCGTCAAATGTTCTGCGGCGGATTTCGTTTCGCCAAGCCGTGCGGCAGCCTCAGCAGCAATCAGGTACATTTCAGCCGTGCGGAACGAACAGCGCGAATCGCCTCCTCCGCCTTTCTGAAGCGTGCTGACGCTGGCCGTCACCTGTTTGAAATACTTGCTTTTGCGCTGGTCGCCCGATTTGTAGGTCGCGAGAAGGTCGTTAGACGGTCGTCCGATGTTCTTGTAAACCGCCGTCATCACTTGTTCGAGCGCGAGAATGCTCTCCACCGACTTATAGTTATCGGGCAAGAGCGACGATTTCTGCGTGAAATCTTCGAGGTCGGGACGCTGCGCAATGACGCTCTCAGCCGCCGTGCGAGCCGCCTGCCAATCTCCTTTGTACAAGGCAACGCGTGCGCGAAGAGCCCGTGCGGCGATGGTCGTGAAACGATAGTTGAAACCGTTGTCCCATTTCGCGACATTCAGCCGTTTGTCGGCTTCGTCGAGGTCGGAAATCACCTGCTGATAAACCGTTTCCACGCTGCTGCAATTCGGAATGGTCTCGACGTCGGGTGCTGTCTGCACGGGAATTCCGCGTGTAGAAGTCGGCGTGCAGGCCGTGTAGGGCTCGGCGTAGAGGTTCACGAGCAGGAAATGCATATAGGCTCGAAGGGCGTATGCCTCGCCGACCAATTGGTTGAGTTCGTCGGCAGTGCCTTCGGCGATTTCGTTCTGATGCTCGATGATATAGTTCGCGATGTAGATGGCGTGGTAGTAGCGACGCCAGCCAAACGAGGTCGTCGTGGCCTGCGGTGCAAGGTCGTTCCACACCCAGATGTCGAAGAAGGAATTGTAGTCCTCGGCGGTGGTCGAAGCCTTGTCGAGCGTCATTTCATCGGCTCGAAGCGTGGCAATTCCTCGGTCTTCGGGCATCGTTTTATACTCGTAGGTGAGCAGTGCGCGATATTCGGCGGCAGTCTTGGCAATGACTTTTCCCGTCGGGGTGATGTCGAGGAAATCGTCGCACGACGTGGCGACAAGAACCAATAGACAAGAACCAATAACCGTTAAAATATTTTTCTTCATAACTAAATCACTATTCACTAATCACTATTCATTAAAAACCAATATTCAATCCGACGATGAAACTCTTGGGAATCGGCTGTGCATAGGGATTTCCCATCGTTTCGGGGTCGAGGAAGTTGTTATAGTCCGACGCGATGACGAAGAGGTTGCGAGCCTCGACGGAAAGCGACGCGCTGGTCATTCCGACGCGCTGGATGAGCGTTGTCGGGAACTTATAGCCGAGTCGGATGCTCTGGCAGCGGAAATAGTTGCTGCTGCGCACCCACGTGTCGAGCATACTGTAGAGATTGTATTCCGAATAGCGGATATACTCGGCGGGTCGGTTGCTGCTCACCATCAGGCGCGAGAACTGCCCCGTCGGATTTTCCGCCGTCCATCGGTTGAGAATGTCGGCATTGGTGTTCAGGCCGCGGTCGTAGGTCGCAGGCGAGTACGACGGCTGCACGCGAACCTTCATTCCGAGGTTGAAGAGCCAGTTGATGCCAAGCGACCAGTTTTTGTATTCAAAATGGTTGATGAAACCGCCCGAAACTTTCGGGTCGGTCGTTCCCATATAGGTGTAGAGGTTGCGCTGTTCCTCGGCAGTGAGGCCGCTGCCGCCGTGATTGTTGAGTTTCAGGAACTCGGTTGCGCTGACCCCGCGTCCGTCGGCGGTGACGAAGAGCGGATAGCCCTCGCTGTCGAGTCCGTCGGTCTTGTAGGCGAAAATCGCCCCGACAGGATAGCCCTCGCGACCTGGATAGGTGGCGTTTTCGGCGACGGTTTCGCGAAGAATCTTGTTTTTGTTGAAACCGAGGTTCAGATTGGTTGTCCATTTGAAGTCCTTGGTGTCGAAATTACGCGTTCCAATGGCAATTTCAAAGCCGTGGTTGTCCATCGTCGCCCAGTTGATGGTGGTCGATGAGAAACCTGTTTCCAACGGCAGCATCTTCATTCCGATGAGGTCGGTGGAATGGCGAAAATAGTAATCGAAACTGAGTGTCACGGCGTTGTTGAAAAAGGCCATATCGACACCTGCGTTCACGTTTTCCGTCTTTTCCCAGCGCAGTTTCGAGTTGGGCGCGGTCTCGGCGGAAATCACGGTCTCGGTGTTGCCTGGCAGGATGACGACGCGGTCGAAAGTGCCAATCAAGTAGGGCGACGTGTTCTTGTCGATGTTGCCCTGAAGTCCGTATGAGGCGCGCACGGCGAGGTTGCTGACGGCCTTCGCCTTCTTCATAAACGGTTCCTGACTGACGCGCCAGAGTCCGCTGACTGAGTAGAGTGGCAGGTAGCGATATTTCTTGGCGACGCCAAAGACGTCGCTGCCGTCGAAACGGATGCTGCCGCCGAGGGTGTAGCGGTGGCGAAGGGTGTAGGAAGCCGTCGCAAACCACGAAACGAAAGCATTTTCAGCGTGGGTCTCCTGATGAAGCGGATACTGCTCGGCAACCGACTCGTTCGGGAAAATGATGGGCTGAGAAGTGAGCGTGCGGTCGTCGTAACCATAGGCAGCGGAATAAACCGACCGAGCCTCTGCGTGGCGCACTTCCGTGCCGAGCATCACCTCGATTTCGTTGATTTTGTTCCAGTCTTTCGCGTATTCGGCCATCGCCTTCCAAGTCCATTGATAATTATGGTATTCCGTTACTTTATGCGCTCCGCCGTCGGGCAGAATCGAGCGTTTTTCGCCGTCAATCATATAGGTGGCGAAAAGTTTGTCCTTGCGCATCGCAAACGTGTTCTCACCCGCGTATTTCGAGATGTCGTAGTTGTCGAATTGCAGACCGAACTGCGATGTCAGTTTCAGCCCTGGCATCAATTTGAGTTCGGCATCGAAAATCGCCATCATCTGCTGGTCTTTGCGCTTGTTGTAACTGTTGGCACGCTCTTCGAAAATGTTGAAATCGAGCGAGGAATCTTCCTTGCCCTGCACGTTGGTGTCATAGACGTAGCGACCTTGCTCGTCGTAGGCCGTCATATACGGATTGGCGAGTCGCGAGTAATAGACAGGATTCGTAAAACCGTTATAATCAGTGAGATAACTGCGCTGCTGACGCTGATTGGCAAAGACCGACACGCCCACCACCAACTTCTGGTTAATCTTGAAATTAGTTTTTACGGCGAGATTGAAACGGTTGTTTTTCACGCCCGTCACGTTGCCTTGCTCGTCGTAGTAGCCGACCGAGGTGTAGTAGTCGGCGCGGTCGCTGCCGCCCGACACGCTGAGGTTGTATTCCTGATTGAAAACGCTGCGGAAAAGGATGTCGTTCCAGTCGGTATTGATGCCGCGAAGTTGGTTGATGGCGGCCTGTGCATCGCCCGACAACGCGTTCCAGCCGCCTTTTTTATAGGCACTTGTCTGTCCGAGCGACGCAAGAATCTCGGCCACGCCGCCCTTGTGTTCGCGATAGGTGTAGTCTGAGGCGAGAAGCGCCAGTTCGAGGTCCACTTTCTGCGCGGAATTGAGCAGGTTGAGGCGTGAAATGTCGGTTTTCGGGCTGTATGACATTTTTGCGTTGAAATTGACGTGGGTCTTGCCGACTTTTCCGTTTTTTGTCGTGATAACAATGACACCGTTGGCGGCTCTCGCGCCGTAAATGGCGGTCGCAGCGGCATCTTTCAGCACGGTGATGGTCTCGATGTCGGCAGGGTTCAGACCTGCAATCGAGGTCTGGTAGATGTTGTCGATGTCCTTCAAATCTTCCATCGCGGGAATGTCTGTGCCGTCGAGTGGAATGCCGTCGAGCACCCATAGCGGTTCCTGCGTGCCGTTGATAGAGGCTGTACCGCGAATGCGCAGTTTCAGCGGTGCTCCGGGCGCACCCGAGGTATTCACGGCGGCAAGTCCGGCAATCTGTCCGGCGAGGGCTTGGTCAATGTTTTTCACTGCGCCGACGTTCTCTTCGGCGATGCTAATCGTCGTCGTGGCAGCGGTGAGTTTGCGGCGGTCGATTTTCTGATAGCCCGTGACGACCACTTCGCCCACTTTCTTCGCGTCGGAGCGCATCGCGATGGTGTAGTGGTTCACGCCGTCGCGTAAGGGAATGGTCTGCGTCTCGTAGGAAATATAACTGACCTTGAGTTGCGTGGCCTGCGGGTTGAGCGTGAGCGTGAACTTGCCGTCGAGGTCGGTGGTCGTGCCGTCGAGGGTATTGCCGTTGCCGTCCAAAACTGCGACGGTGGCAGCCATCAGCGGCTCGTCGTTGGCATCGGCATCGGTCACGACACCCGTCACCACGCGGTTCTGCGCCGACATCGCAAGCACGAAAAATTGTATCAATAATAAAATTCTTAGCCTCATATTTATTTTAATTGATAATTGATAATTGATAATTCTTAATCGGCGAGCCGACAATTACTTCCCTTCGGTCAGTGACCGTTGGTTCAAAATTCAACATTCAAAATTCCTAATTCTTCATTAATCCCAGTGCCGTTTGAATCCTCAGAATGAGGTCGTCGTAGTGCATTCGGGCAGCCGTGTCGGCACTCGCCCGACTCGATTTCAGCAGTTTCACGATGCGCAGCAACTCCGACCGCTTCACGCTGAGCACGTCGCTCGTGCGGTTGATTTGGCTGTTCGTGTTCTGAATATTTCGTGAGCGCGTCGTCAGGCTCTTGTCCTTGTTCGTCGAGTTGATTCTCACGCCTTCGCTTTCAGCCGCCGCAGTCATCAGCGCATCGACGTAACTTTTTTGGATGCTTCGCTGCATCACGTCGGGCGATTTCCGTGCGATGGTCGTGGCGAAAACGTGCTTGTGAAGCATATCGATGTAGTCGATGACGGTGAAAGCCTGCTTGCCGTTCTGCAACTCGTTGTCGAGCATCCGAATCAGGCGGTCGTTGCTGAGCATATCCCAAATCACGTAGTTCTGCTGTGTCTTGAGCATCATCGTCGGACTGAGTTCCTGAACGCCGTTGGGCGTTTCGCGGTGGATGTAGGTGTATCGCGTCAGTGGCACGTCGAAGAGCCAACGCGGATAGCACAGCACCTCGTCGAGCAGGAACTGTGCGGCGCGACGCTGTTTTTCTTTTTCAACATAGGTAAAAGTCTTCTGACCGTCGCCGATGGTGGTGTTTTCGATGTACATTCCGCCGATGTTCGCCAAAACGTGATAATGGTAGAGTGTCCACTGATAGACGACGGCACCATAGAGTCGGGCAGCCTCGTCGTAGGTCTGTCCGGGCTCGCCGTTGCGCGTCCAATCGACGATTTCGGGCACGATTCGCTTGAGGTTTGCAATGCCGTAACTGGCCGATTTCATCGCGTCGTCGCCAATGTCCTCGCTCAGCGTGCGCGGGTCGATGGCGGTGCGTGGCGGCTGTCCCTCGCTGAAGCGATAGAGCGGTCCCTGATGCTGCCGAAGCAGTTCGTGAAGTGCGGTTTTCGCCTGTTTTTCGTCGGGATACCAGCGATAGCCCCATTCGATGGCGAGCAAATCGTAGGGTCCGATGTTCGGCGACATCATTTTCACGCCGTCGCCGGGTTGTGCCACGTAGTTGAATCGTGCATAGTCCATAATCGACGGCGAGGTGTTGCCCATACGGTTCGTGAACGTCGCCGAGCGCAGTGAGTCGGTGGGATAGGCCGCCGAAGCGATGAAATTATGGCGCAGACCGAGCGAATGGCCCATCTCGTGGCAGGCCACGAATCGAACAGCGTCGCCGATGAGTTCTTCGGGCAGGTCAAGCCGTCGGGCAGCAGGGTTCACGGGGCCTGTCTGCACCGTCACCCACTCGCTGATGAGCGCCTGTACGTTGTGCCACCAGATGATGTCGGCCTCGAAAATCTCGCCCGTGCGAGGGTCGAAGGTCGATGGTCCCATTGCGTTGGACTTTTCCGATGCGGCGTAGGTCAAAACCGATGTCGCGATGTCGTCGCCCTCTTCAGCGAGGCTGTCGGGCAGGTCTTCCACGCTGATGACATTCTTGAATCCGGCCCGTTCAAACGCCTGATTCCAGTCGAGAATGCCTTGTTTAATATAGGGTCGCAGATGCGTCGGCACGGCTTGGTCGATGTAGATGAGAATCGGTTTCTGGGGTTCGACGAGTTCACCGCGCAGGTAGGCGGCGGTGTCTTTCGGCTCGATGCGCCAGCGCGTCACGTAACTCTTCGTTTTCACGCGCTGTTGCGTGTCGGTGTAATGCAGTCGCGATGTCGTGAAATAGCCGATTCGCTGGTTTTCCTCGCGGCCTGCCATCGGCTGTTCGGGCAGCAGCGTGAGCGATGTCGCCACCTCTACCGTGATATTCACCTTGTCGTTGCCCTCGGTGACGGTTGTCGTGAGTTCCGACCGCGCCGTCACGTTGTTTTTGAAGGCTTTGATGTCGATGATGTGCGACAGGTCGGATTTGGGCGATGTGCCGATGTTGATGGCGTTGAAAACATCGTTCAGGCAGTTGTCGCGACCGTTGAAAAGGTCGTTCACCTTCACGACGACCGACGACGAATCCTTCGGCGCAGCCTCGGCTTTCAGACTGCAGAGAATCGGGTTCACATAGTTGTCGCTGACGGATGCCGCCACCTTGTCCCATTCGTTGAACTCGGGCGTGTTACGCTGCTGCCGAATATCGACGCATTTGCGCTTCTTGTCCCAGTGGAACGCGATGACTTGATTCTCGTAGTTGATGCCTTTATTCACACCCGATTCGTTCAGTTCCTCAGGCACTTTCAGCAGTCGGTTCGTGACGAGAAAACTGCGTCCGAGCAGACTGGCGGGAATCTCGAAATAAGTCGTGTCGCCCTTCATCACCACGTTCAGCACGCCGTTCCACGCCACTGAGTCGCGCCCCGTCAGTTTTTTGTACTGCGACACCGGCTCGACGTTTTCCACCTTTTTCTTCTTCTTGAAAAGGGGAGAAGCCGACGCAGGCGTGGCGAGAATCAGGGCTGTCAGGCCGCAAGCGACAAACAATAATCGGTTGGAATATGTCAATTTCTTCATTGTTTCAATCTTTTTCGCTGATAAAGTTATCCTAAACGTCAATTTTTAATCGGCAAAATTACAAAAAAAATAAGAAAAAAGCAAAATTACTTGTTTTTTTTAATAAAAAATCGATGAAAACTTGAAAAAATATAAAAATCGGGCACTTTTTTGGCTGTTTGCGGAAAAAAGCGGAAATTTGCAGTTCGTTAGCGATGAAAACGGAATTGTTCCATCGAAAAACTGTCAAAAAGTAAAAAGTCAAATGAAACAAATATGCATCCTCGGCTCGACTGGTTCCATCGGTACGCAGGCGCTTGAAGTCATCAGTCAGCACGCCGACCGCTACGAGGTCTATGCCCTGACGGCCAACAACCGCGTGGAACTGCTGGCGCAACAGGCTCGGCAGTTCAATCCGGCGGCCGTCGTCGTGGCCAACGAAGACCGCTACGAGGAATTGAAAACGCTGCTCAGCGACCGTCCCGACATCAAGGTTTATGCCGGTCGGCAGGCGTTGAACGATATCGTCGAGGCCGAGCCCATTGATATGGTGCTCACGGCGATGGTGGGATTTTCGGGCCTCGAACCGACGATTCACGCCATCCAGGCACGGAAGAAAATCTGCCTCGCCAACAAGGAAACGCTCGTCGTCGCAGGTGAACTCATCTGCCAACTCGCACAGGAAAACCGCGTGCCGATTCTGCCCGTCGATAGCGAACATTCGGCCATTTTCCAGTGCCTCGTCGGCGAGGGCGACAACGAAATCGAGAAAATCCTACTCACCTGTTCGGGCGGCCCGTTCCGCACGTTTTCGCAGGAACAACTACAAAGCGTCACGGCTGCCGATGCCCTGCGCCATCCGACGTGGGACATGGGCGCGAAGATCACCATCGACTCCGCCACGCTGATGAACAAAGGTTTTGAGGTGATTGAGGCGCGATGGCTGTTCGGCATCCCTGCCGAGAAAATCCAAGTGCTCATCCATCCGCAGAGCATCGTCCACAGCGCCGTGCAGTTCATCGACGGATCGGTGAAGGCGCAACTCGGCGTGCCCGATATGAAACTGCCCATCCAGTATGCTTTTTCGTTCCCTGAGCGGCTCCATCTCAACGAAAAGCGCCTCGACCTCTTCAAGAGCCGTTCGCTCGAATTTTTCGAGCCCGACACGTCGAAATTCCGCTGTCTGGCACTGGCTTACGAGGCCATTAGCCGAGGCGGAAATATGCCCTGCATCCTCAATGCCGCCAACGAGGTGGTGAACGAGGCGTTCCGACGCGACAAATGCTCGTTCCCGCAGATGGCCGACATCATCGCCGAAACGATGCAACGCTCTACGTTCAGCGCAAATCCGACGCTTGAAACCTATCTCCAAACCGATGCGGAAGCACGGAGAATCGCGGAAAAATTATTGAACATTAAACATTGAACATTGAACATTGAAAAATAAAAAAATCATCATTTTTCATCGGTTTGCCGATAATTTAACCCTCAAAATTCAAAAATCAACAGTCAAAAACAATGGAAATATTTCTGATTAAACTCCTCCAGTTCGTACTGGCCATTTCGCTCCTCGTGTTGCTCCACGAGGGCGGACATTTCTTCTTTTCAAAACTCTTCGGCGTGCGCGTCGAGAAGTTCTATCTCTTCTTCGACCCCAGCATCTGGAAGTGGAAGGGCTCGATTTTTAAGTACAAACCCAAAAACAGCGATACCACCTACGGCATCGGCTGGCTGCCACTCGGCGGCTACTGCAAGATTTCGGGAATGATTGACGAATCGTTCGATGTCGAGCAGATGAAAAAGCCCGAACAGCCGTGGGAATTCCGCACGAAACCCGCGTGGCAGCGACTGCTCATTATGATTGGCGGCGTACTCGTCAATTTCCTGCTTGCACTGTTCATCTACGCGATGGTGCTCTACACGTGGGGCGACGAATACATCGCCGTGAAGGATATGACGATGGGTATGAAGTTCAATCAGGAGGCGAAAAGTTACGGTTTCCGAGACGGCGACATTCTGATTGGCTCGGAGAAAGGCGATTTCAAGGATTTTTCAGCCGACCTGTTCCGCGACATCAGCGAGGCGCGTGAGGTGCGAATCATCCGCGACGGAAAGCCGCAGACCATCAACCTGCCGGGCGACATCAACCTGCTTAGTATGCTCAAATCGACGCCGAACTTCTGCCGTCCGTTCATCCCTGCCGAAATCGACACGGTTTTGGCCGATTCGCCGGCTGCGAAGGCAGGCATCAGAAAGGGTGATAAGATTTTGGCCATCAATGGCGTGGCGGTCGATTCGTGGAACGAATTTACCGAACAGACGGGTCGCCTCGCCGACCAAATGACTGCCGCCACGACCGAGGCCGACAGCCTCCGACTCCGCACCGCCACCGTCGTTTTCCAGCATTCGGCTGTTCTCCCCTCCCGTGGGGAGGGGCAGGGGGTGGGTCCCGATACCGCCACCATCGTCCTCACGCCCGAACTCCAACTCGGCGTCGGCATGACGAGCCTGTTGAGCTACTACGAGCCCACGAAGGTCAGCTACGGCTTCTTTGAGAGCATTCCCGCAGGTGTGAAATACGGTTGGAACGTGCTCGGCGGCTATGTCGGCGACCTGAAATACCTCTTTTCGTCCGACGGTGCGAAGTCGCTCGGTGGTTTTGGTGCCATCGGTAGCCTTTTCCCGCCCGTTTGGGACTGGCACATGTTCTGGCTGATGACGGCTTTCCTTTCCATCATCCTCGCATTCATGAACATCCTGCCGATTCCCGCGCTCGACGGCGGGCACGTGCTGTTCCTGCTCTACGAAATGATTACGGGTCGCAAACCCACCGAACAATTTATGATTCGCGCCGAATACGTTGGTTTCGGCATCCTCATCCTCTTGATGGTTGTCGCGAATCTCAACGATATACTTCGATGGTTGGGGTATATGTAAAATAAAAAATCGGAATCGCAAAAGTGGTTCCGATTTTTTTATTGGGAGTTGAGGAGTAAGGAGAACAAAAAAATCGGGAACGCTTTCGCATTCCCGACTTTTTCATTTATCGCCTCCCCTACGGGGGAGGTTGGGAGGGGGCTTTCGCTCCTCGCTCCTCGTTTCTCGATTACTTCAAAACAACCTTCTTGCCGTTCTGAATGAACACACCCTTCTGGGCCTTGTTCACACGCTGACCCTGCAGGTTATAGATGGCACCATTGTTCATGTTCAATGTTTCATGTTCAATGTTTTCAATGCCGTCACCACTGAGCAGTGCTTCGATGTATGCCGTCACCTCAGAATCCTGCGTCGTGGTAGCGATCGCAAACTTCATGGGCACACCACCGTCGTTCATTCCGTAGTAGGTGATCACCGGACCAACATAACTCGGGCTGATCGACATCGTGTAAGTCTCGTCGTAGGTGTCGCCAGTTTCCTCATCCTCCACAGAGACAGTTCCCTGGATGCGGACAGAAGGTGCAGGCACCCATTCTTCACCCTCGTCGCCAGCGTTGAGAGCGACAACCGAAGGAGACTTCGCAAATACCCAGCAACCGCCGCCGAAGATGGTCTTGCCCTCAGCTGCAGTGGTCGTCACGCTTGCAAACTGCTGCTTGCCGACGTTGTAGAGGTAGTATTCGCCGTCTTTCTCGTAGAAGCCCCACTGGTGGTTGACATCTTCTTTGTCGAGCGACTTGGTGAACCAGAGGAACTCACGCTCGTTGCCGTCGATATCCTCAGCGTGTGCGGGATCGTAAATCACAGAACCACGATCGTTGGTGATGGTGTAATAGACATCGGTGCGCGGGGTGAATTCGATGTTCTCCACGCTCTTCACAGCTTCGATGGCTGCGTTCAGCATCGTGTTGAATTCCTCATCGCTGAGAATGCCCATGTTGTACTGAGAAGCGATGTTCTCGAGTTCAGACTTGAACTGTGCAAGTGCGTCGGCAGTCGGATAGCCAATCTTCACTTCTTCAGAACCGACAGTCAGTTCTTCGAGCAGGTGCTCTGCCTCGGCGAGTTTCTCGTCGTTGTTGAGAACCTTCGAAGCGGTGAAGGTCGAACCAGTGTCAGCACCGCCAGTCCAGTAGGCGAGGTCGTAGTTGCTACGCTTGTTGAGGGCGTGGTTTTCCGGGTTGCGGATGAAGAAACCGTTGGCAATGTAAGTGCTGGCCTCAATCGTCCAAACGTTGAATGCACGCGAACCGTCTTCTTCGAGAACGGCTTGGGTGTTACCACCGTTGGCGCCGTCTTCAACAGCACTGTCAGAGCAGAGGAATTTATCTGTGCCAGCGGCCTTGTTCACAATCTTGAATCCAGCGTAGGGGCTACCGATGAAGGCCCACTGTGTGGTCTCGTCGTCTTCCATGTAGCCGGGCAGCGTCACGTTCGGTTCGCCACCATCCTCAAACGTCGGATAGCAATCGTTCTTCAGCGTCAGGTTGTACCAGATGGGAGCGCTCGTGTCAGCCGTAAATTTGAACGGACCGTCTTCCTTCTGCGTGGCTGTGAATGTGATGTCGGTCTGAGCCTGGCTGATAGTCACATCAACGGTGTTGTACGTGTAGAACAAGCTCTTCTGGTAAGCCGTCGGCAGCGTTGTGATGTTAGCACCCATGGTGACACCAGTCGGCTCCGAGCGGAACAGTTCCTGTCCGTTCTCGTCGTTCACGATGTAGGTCACCGTGTAGTTCGGGTGGAAATAAACGTCGAGGGCAGTGAGGGCATTGGTCGGGTCGAATTCGCCATTCTCTTTGATGACGTACTTGTTGCCCGGGTCGCGCTGTACCCAAGTGTTCACCACGATACCAGAGGTGTAGTTCGACACGTTCACACCCTTCTCACCCATACCGATGAAGTAGAGCGGCAGGTCGAGGGGCTCCTCGTTTTCGTCGTTCGGGTCGAACACCAGCGGTTCAACTTCGCTCAGGTCGTCGGTGAGCGTGGGCTGAGCGTTGCTCGACACCCATTTGTCGTCAGCGACGCTCCAGAGATAGTAGTTGTCTTCATAGCTCACGATGGCGAAGTCGCTGGGCTCGTAGTCGGTTCCGTTGGTCGAAACCATCTGCGTACCATTCGTGCCGAGCGAACCACGCTGTGTGGTCAGCATGTAAGCCTTGTTGTTGCTCAGGTTGGCAAGGTCGGTCACGATGCCTTCCTTCAGCGAAATGTTCACTTCGATTTCGCAAGGCGTGTCGCCGATGGTCTCCTGCGATGTAACGAAATCGTAACCCAGCGGGCTGTAGCCAGTGCCTTCTGTCAGTTCCGTCGGAATCTTCACAGCGCTGTTGGGGAGTTGCTCCACTTCAGCCGACTTGATGAACGAACCGTCGGGGTCGTACAGGTTGTAAAGCACCGTCACCGTTTCCTTCACAATCACGGTGTAGATGGCATACGGGTGGGCATTGCTCCAAAGAGCAAAGCTGTTGGCACCAACCGTCGTCCAGTTGTTACCATTCCAATACGGCCTGTCGCCTTCACCATTGCTGATGACCCAAACCTTGTTGTCCTCAGTGATGCTTTCGTTCTCCGTGAAGGTGCCGTCGTCGTTGCGAACCTGGGCGTTGCCCTTGATGCCTTCGTCGGCTTCCATCCAAGGAGTAAAGGTGAAGGTAGAACCCACTTCCATCTCCTGACCAACGCTGGTGAGCGTCCAAGTGTCGTCACCATTGTTCGAAACCGTGAACAGATAGTTCTGCTCGTTCGTGATGAAATCTTCGGGAACTGCGCCCGCATAAGTTTTCACTTCTCCATCGAAATACACGAAACCCCAACGCTTGTCGTACTGACCAGGCGTATAGGTCGTGTTGAAGATGAAGTACTGCGTGTTTTCCTCAATGGTGGAAACACGCTCACCCGGCACATAAGTCTGTGCCTGCGCGCTAATGCTGAGCACCAGCAGCGCAAAAAGAGTAAAGAATTTCTTCATATACACTTCCATTTTTAATTGTTAATAATATTGATAATACTAAAAAAAATATACGTTTTCTGCAAATTCGCGACAAAGGTACAAATAATCCGTAAAAAACCAAATTTTTTTGACAAAAAAATCGGGAACGCTTTCGCATTCCCGACTTTTTCATGGTTGAGTTATGAATTTTGATGGTTGAGTTTTGAATAGTCGCTTTCAGCGATGATGAATTAAGAATTAAAAATTCAAAATTGATAATTGTCAATCGGCAAAGCCGATAATTACTTCCCTTCGGTCAGTGACCATTGGTTCAACATTCAACCCTCAACATTCAACATTATTTCAAAACAACCTTCTTGCCGTTCTGAATGAACACACCCTTCTGGGCCTTGTTCACCTTCTGACCTTGCAGGTTATAGACAGCACCATCCATGTTCAATGTTCCATGTTCAATGTTTTCGATGCCGTCAGCACTCTGAACGAGTTCCACGCCGTCAGCGCCAGCCGTTGCAGTCGGCAGGTAAGCGATGAAACCGCGAACAGGCTTGGTCTCAATCTCGCCACCTTCCTCGTCGGTACCATAGGCGATTTCGGGCTCCCAGAAGCCAATCTTGCCTTCGGGATTGCCGAGAACCAGACCTTCAGTGAAGTCGGCCGACGACTGCTCGAGCGGCAGCAGAGCGTTGTTGTCGGGAGCTTCGTCGCAATCACCAACGGTCAGATAGGCAACGTCAAAACCACCCATCAGCAGCACACCCGTGTTGGCGGGAATACCCTTCGTGCCAGCAGGCTCATAGATGGCCTTGCCGTCTTGCATGAACACATTCTGAATGTTAGCACATTTCACCTGAGAAATGGCGGTCGGCAGGCTGATGGCAGCGAAATACTTGTCGCCATCTTGAGAAGTCATCGTCAGCGGCAGTTCCTTCACGTCTTCAATGATGAAGGCGCAATTCGCGTGGTCGGCACCGTTCTGGTCGGCATAACCCTTCGAATCATCCCAAGCATAGAGGTAGCGGTTGGCACCACCATCGGGGTTGAAGCGGATGCAATACTTACCAGGAGTCAAAACGCTCTCCTCGAACCAGTAGGCAACGCCCTCGACACCGGCCTTACCGGCATCGCGACCCGTCACAGCCAGACCACGGTCGAGGCTGGTCAGCGTGTTGCCGTCGAAGTAGAACACCGTGCTACCGTCGGCCTCACTGACAAGAGCCATGCGGTTGGCAGGACTTTCCACGGGCGTTGCGCTCAGCATCGTGCCATGAGCGGCAGCGGTGAAGCGCAGCCACATACCAGCCTGCGGCATGTTCAGCGACAGCGAGATGGCATCCTTGGCCTCGTTCAGCGCGTTGTAGGCAGCCGAAAGGGTTTCCTTCGTGGCATCGGGGTTGGCAAGGGCATCCTCGGCAGCAGCAATGGCAGCCTTGACAGCTTCGGGATCACCTTCCATCGTGTATTCGTTCAGACCCTCACCGACAGGATATTGAGCCAGTTCGTTCAGGTAGTCGTTGGCACGGGCGATAGCAGCCTCCAATGCCTCTCTGTAAGGAGTAATATCGTTGAGCAATGCCTCGATGGCAGCCGTCACCTCTCCGCTCTGCGAAGTAGCGGCAATGGCGAACGTCATCGGAATACCACCGTCGTTCTTGGCGTCGTAGGTGATCACCGGACCGGTGTAACTCGTGCTGATCGACATGGCGTAGGTCTCACCCGTCACAGCGGAAGTAGCCTGCACGCGCACCTTCGGCGTGGGCACCCAGTCGTCGGTACCAGCGTCGAGCGTCACCGTCGAGGGAGCGTTCGAGAACATCCAAGCACCGTTGGCATAGAAATATTTGCCTTCAACCTGCGGGTTGTTGGTCGTAACACCTGCGAACTGAACCTTACCCACATTGTACATGTAATAGACACCATTTTGCTCGATGAAGCCCCACTGGTGGTTCACGTCGTCCTTGTTGAGTTCCTTCGTGTACCAGAGGAATTCGTTGCCGTCGCCGTCGAGGTCTTCAGCGTGCTCGGGGTCATAGACCATCGAACCGCGATCGTTGGAGATGGTGTAATAAACGTCGGTGCGCGGCGTGTAGATAGCGTTGGCAGGCGATTTCACCTCGGCGATGGCTGCCTTCAGCGCGTCGCAGATGGTTCTTTCGTCAACAACACCACCGGCAATGTCGCCAGCAGCGGTCTCAATGGCAGACTTGAACGCAGCAAGCGCGTCGGCATTCGGATAACCAATCTGCACCTCGTTGGCACCAGCCGTCAGTTCTTCGAGTTGCTTCTGGGCTTCTTCGAGCAGTTGCTCAGCGGTGAGCACGCGCTCGGCCATGAAAGTCGAACCGGCATCGTAGCCATTTGTCCAGTAAGCCACCTTGCCATTGCGGAGGTTCAGGGCTTTGCCGTCATCGTTGAAGATGAAGAAGCCATTGGTGTACGAAGTGCTGGGTCTCAGCGTCCAGTTTTCATACGGCTGCGAACCTTCTTCGTTGAGCAGGGCGAAGGTGTCGCCACCTGTGTTGCCGTCTTGAGTCGGGTCTTCCGAACCCAGCACAAACTCGTTGCTGGCAGCGTGGTTCTTGATCTTGAAACCGTCGTAGGGGTTACCCACGAATGCCCATTCAGCCGTCTCGTCCTCGGGACATTCTGTTGCCAGACCTACGTTGGGATAGTCGTCCACATAGTACAGGTAGTTGCTGCCTTTCAGAATCAGTTTGTTGTAGATGAGATCGCCGCTCTCGTCCTCGTTGAAGGCTACGAGCGGATTCTTCTTCATCGTGGCAGTCACCTCAATGGTCTTGTAGTCATCGACAACGAAATTAATCTCAGAATAGTCGTAGAAAAGGCTCTGGTCGAGGTCGGCGGGCAACTTCGTGATGGTTGTACCATACACCTCGGGAACCGTCTTGGAAATCAGGGTTTCACCTTTCGAGTTCATGACGACATAGTCAATCTCGAGCAAGGGGTTGTAGTAGAAATAAAGTTCCATGCTCTTCGTGATTTCCTGTGTCACGTCGAACTCCGTGCCGTCGGGCAGGGTAGCGTGCGAGAACTCGTAGTTTTCAAACGTGGGAACTTTCATCTGACCCACAATGCCTTCGATCTTGCCGAAGTCGAACATTTCGCCGTCGGCAGTCGAGAATGCTTTGAAGTCAACCGTGTAGGCATCGTTCGTCGTCAGCGTAGCCTTGAAAGCAGCAATCAAGTCCGATCTCACAGCACCATTGCCCAAGCAAACGGTGGCAGGATAACTCGAATTGTTCTGCAGGCGCACGCGTTGCGTTCCTACTTCATAAAAACCGTCGTTGGTCTCGTTCGACTTCACGAACACCATGTAGTAGGTAGTTCCACCCTGCAGAATGGCGCCTTCGTCACCTGCAATGGTGTAGTCGATGAAACCTTCCGCTGTCGGCATGGTGTTCTCGTTGGAAATGCCAAGCACGTCCTCTTCGGGAACCAGCCAGTTGGTTTCAGCACTCGGTGCGGTCTTCGAGATGATGGTGTAAGCCTCGGCTGCGCCATAACCCGCGTTCTCGTAGAACGAGAAGGCCGTCATCGTGTACTCTGCGTCGGTGGTTCCCGGGGTGGTGATACCCACATAGAACACACTCGCATTGTCGTTGGGCTTGAAGTTCGGAGCCGTGTTCCATTCCACGGTCGTCTGCGCCCACGCACCTGTCACCATCGTCAGCAACAGGGCGAAAAGAGTAATGATTCTGTTCATAAATACTAAGTTTTTAAAAGTGAATAAATAAGAAATATCCCGAAATAATATCCGTGTGTGCAAAGGTACGAAAAAAAAAAATCCTGCCAAATTTTTTGACGGAAAAACGACAAAAAATCGGGAACACTTTCGCATTCCCGACTTTTTCATTTATATCTCCTCCCCTACGGGGGGAGGCAGGGAGGGGGCTTCACGCTCCTCGCTCCTCGTTTCTCGATTACTTCAAAACAACTTTCTTACCGTTCTGAATGAACACACCCTTCTGAGCCTTGTTCACCTTCTGACCCTGCAGGTTGTAGATAGCACCATTGTTCATGTTCCATGTTCCATGTTCCATGTTTTCGATGCCGTCTGTTTCGTTCGGGACAAGTTCCAGAACAGTGTTCTCGCCATCATTGGGAGCAGAAGCTGTGAAACCACCAGTAGCACCATCCAATACGTAGAAGCCGAACGGATCGGTCGAATCCGGATCAAGGAACAGAGCCGTAGAAGAACTCTCGGCAGCCGTGATGGGCGTCAGGTCGCTTTCAAATTCATCGCCAGAGTATTCGCCAAGGATAACGATAGCCTCATCGCTGTCGCCAATGAGCAACACACCCTTGTCGGCAGGAATACCACCGGTGACTTCCTTGTAAACAGCTTGGTTGCCGGAAACAGTCACACCGTTCACACTTGCACCAATCACTTCAGAAGCAGCCACGGGTGCGCTGAACACAGCGTAGTACTTGCCATCGTCAGCCAAACTCAGCGTGACGGGAAGTTCGGGAACCTCCTCAAGATACCAGCTCGTGTAGCGAGAATTGGTGTTCTCATTGATGGTTACATTGCCACCGCGGTCGGCAGATGCAGATTTGTCACCATTGTCGTAGAAGTTGGCAGTGCTCGACTTAATGCCGTAACCACCCTTCGTCAGACCATCTTGGAAGGTCACTTCAGAAGCGGCTCCGTCGCCATAGACCCAAGCCCAAGCCGTAGCACTCATACCATTCACCATACCATCGCTGTAGTTGATGAGTTTCGTGCCGTCGAAGCAGAAAATGGTCGTTGCATCCACAGCATCGGTCATGGCGAACTTGGTGTTCTCAGCAAGACCAGCAGCCAAATACATACCGCTGTTCTGACCCTTGATGCGATAGAAGCCAGCCTTCGGCATATTCAGGCTCATACCTGCGACAATCTTGTCGAGTTCAGCCTTATTATCCTCGCTATAACCAGCATCCTTGAGGTTCTGCAACAGAGTAAGAGCATTTTCTGTCTGATCAGCACCCTCCAGCGTGAGGTTGTATTGGTTCGTGCCCGTTCCGAAAGGATAGGATTCGAGCAGGGCAATCAGTTCGTTGTACTTCTCCTCGTCGGAGAGAACCTTCGAAGCGACGAATGTCGAACCAGAGTCTGCACCGCCAACCCAGTAAGAAATGTTAGCCGTACCGTTACGCTTGTTCAATGCGTCACCTTCCGTATTTTTCAGGAAGAAACCATTCGTAATAAATGAGCTTGCTTCCGCAGTCCAAACTTCATTCTTTTGCGAACCCTTGCTCTGAAGCGTTGCATAGACGTCTTTACCAGTATTGGCAGAACCCTTTGTTGCGTCAGAACCAAGCACGAGGTCGGTGCCAGCAGCATTGTTCACAAGTTGGAATCCATCATACGGATTGCCAATGAATGCCCACTGCGTGGTCTCATCCTCGGCCAATGTGGTCGGCAACTGAACGTTCTGATCTCCTTCTGCCACATAAGTAACATAGTTAGGTGTTGACGTGAACGCGAGGTTGTACCAAACAGGTGCACTCGTGTCTGCCGTGAATTCAAACGGAGCGTCTTCCTTCGGCGTTGCCGTGAACTCAATCGTCGTAACAGACTCGGTGATGGTCACATCAACCGTGTTGTAGGTGTAGAACAAACTGCGCTGATATGCCTCGGGCAGCGTGGTGATGGTTGCACCTTCTGTCGTCGGAACATCGTTGGCAGTGAACAGCGTTTCGCCAGCCTCGTCTTTCACAATGTAGTTAATTGTGTACGACGGATTGAAATAAGCGTCGAGTGCCGAGATAAGATTCGTCGGGTCGAAGTCGCCATTTTCCTTGACGACAAATTCGTTACCGTCGTCGCGAGTAGTCCATGTGTTCATAGCAACATGTCCGCCAGCATTCGTGTTGATACCATAGTCGCCGATTCCACCGAAATAAAGCGGCTTCACTCCATTGCGAACACCCTCAATCGTCAATACCATCTGGCTGCTCTCAGCAATGTCGGCTACTTGGTCTGTAAAGGTTCCGTCTTTCTTTACCCACTTGCTGTCGCTCTCGCTCCAGATAAATTTTTTGTCATCATAAATGATAATGGCAAAATTCTTGAAGTCAGCACCTGTGGTGTTGGTCGTCAATTTGGTGGCATCAGTAGAAAGCGTACCGCGACGCGAAGTCAGCGTATAGACTTTGTCGTTGCTCAGGTTGGCAAGGTCGGTCACAACGCCTTCCTTCGGAGTAGCCGTCACCGTGATGGTGCAAGCCTCAGTGCCAATCGTACCAGTGGTGGTGAAGTCGTAAGCACCAGCGTAGTAACCGCTTGTCAAGGTGGCGGGAATGCTCACTGCGCTCTCCTTCATCTGCTGAATGGTTTCGCTCTTAATAATTTCGCTCGAACCTGCTTCCACAAGGTTGTAGGTGACGTCAATCAGAGCAAGGGCATCCTGAATACTTACGGTGTAAACATACCAGATATAGTTACCACTCGTACCGCTCGCTTCGCCGTCATCCCAGAAAGCCACATCATTGCCGGCGCCGTTGTTATCAACGCGATCGCCAGCCTTGCTGTTGATGTTCCATCCGAAATAGCTGCCTTCGCCATTGTTACTGTTGTAGAATGCGTAGGTGGCAGCATTGCTGATATCATTCGTCGAGGGCTTCAGCGAAGCATCGACAAATTGTCCGTTACCAAACTGCATCTTGTAAAGGCCGTCTTCTCCAGCGCTGATAAAACGCACCAGATTGGCTCCGTTTGCAAGGGCATCGGTGCTGTTGAACGATGCTGCAGTTTGTGCCGTCGTGCCGCGGCGCAATTTTTCATTGTTGCCACGGGCGAAAAGAACCGATTCGCCACCACGTACCTGTGTCACAATGTACCAGTGGTCGTTGTCGCTACCAGCAGTGGCAGCCGTCACCGACGAAACTTTCTCGCCTACGATAATCTTGTCACCATCAGCGAACTTCACCGTCCAGTCTTCCATGCAGTTGATGGTGATGGTCGTACCGTCGATGGTCACATTGTAGGTATAGGCAGCTCCCTCTGGGAAAGTAACGACAATGTCGCTTTCCGTCACTTGAGAATCGAAGCTGACAGCACCTGCGCTGACAGTCTCATCCTTGATCTTGATGGTCGTACCCTCGGGTGCACCATTCACAACGAGCGTGTAGTCGAACGACGACGATGCATAAGTGATGTTCACTTCCTCGTCGGCATTGTTGATAGTGACACTGGTCGGATAGCCTTCGTTCACGGTATAGCCAGGGATAGTGGGAGGTGTGACGGTCAATTCAGAACCAGTGACTCCAAACAAAAGAATCGGTTCCTGACCTTCAATCGGGTTGTTCGACGCATCCACACAGTTCACGGTCACTTTCCAAATCGGACCAAACACTGCGTAGGTCGTCCACGCACCAGCACCCGTATTCAATTTTACGGCATTGACATTGTACCAGTTTTCTGCTTCCGGATTCTTGAAACGGATACTTTGGTCACCCGTAACAGCCTTGGTTGGGTCGTTGGGGTCTTGGTTCACCAAGTCAAATGCAAAGCCGTCATCTTCGAAAGAGGTCGCATCGGTAGAAGTGACAACATACTTGTTGTCGCTGCAACGCTTCACTTTGAAGTAGTCACCGCTTGCCTCAAGATAGAAAAGCGCGGTCTCGTCGAGGTCGCCGTTGTGAACGCCTGTCCAGCGAACCCAGTGGTCGCAGCGTGGCTGTGTTGCCGACGCCGTGTTACTGGAAGCCACAAAGCCGAAGCGTTGGCTCTGGTCTGCCATCGCCTTGAACTGCGTCAAGGTCAGCGGCTCGCCATAGCCCTCCATCAGAGTGGCCGTCTGTGCCTGCGCTCCCATGCATGTCAGCATGAGTAGCATCAGAATGGTTGTAATTTTTTTCATGTTGTTTGTAGTTTAAAAAGTGAATGAATAAAGTTTGTTATTTCTTTTCGTTGCTCGAAAGCCATATTCCTTGCAAATATACAATAAAAAATGTGAAACCTTGTTGGTCGCCCATATTTTTTTACAAATTTTTAACGATACAAAAAATCGGGAACACTTTCGCATTCCCGACTTTTTCATTTATTTCTCCTCCCCTACGGGGGGAGGCAGGGAGGGGGCTTTCGCTCCTCGCTCCTCGTTTCTCGATTACTTCAAAACCACCTTCTTGCCATTCTGGATGAACACACCCTTCTGGGCCTTGTTCACACGCTGACCCTGCAGGTTGTAGATAGCACCATTGTTAGCACCGTTTTCAATTGCATCGATGCCTGTTGCTTCATTAGAACCCAGTTCGAAGCCTTCCTCGAAGAATTCCTTCGACGTTGAACTTCCTTCTGTGTACGACATGAAAGCTTTGTTTGCGGGGAGACTACCAGTTTCAGCCAATTTGTAGAAGCCGACTTTCTCATTGACGACATTCAGCACAACCGGCAGTTCGCCTTCGAGGTCAGCCTGATTGGTCTTCTTGTAAACACCCTTCAGGTCGTTATCGCTAACAGTTGCGTTGACCTCAGCCACAGTTGCGTAAACTTTCTCGGCAGCAGTCTCGCTGATGAGCAATACAGGTGCTTCAGAAGGAATTTCATTGCCAAGGAGCGTTTCTACAGCTTTCTTGCCGTCAATTTTTACTGTATAGGCTTCGGCGTCATCACTCAGTGTGACGGGGAAAGGCAGGTAGGTCGTAGCATACGACTTGTCACCAATCGTAGTCAGAGCAATTTCAAGAGCGTAAGTACCTTGGCCAAGTTCGTTGGCTTCCTCAATCGTCCATTGAGAAGCTGTAGATGTTGCCGTCCACTGCACAACGGCGTGAACTTCACCCCAAGTTGCTCCATCACCTTCATGGAAATAGCGCTGGGCGTTCGGGTCGGTTACATTTGCCGGACCGATGGCCACAACACCCGGGCTCGTCACCGTGAACTTGTAAGTAACGGCATCGCCCTCCGATCCCGATGTGCGGAACGGATAGTTGTTCTGAGTCGGAGCATAGACAACCATTCCTTCCGTGCCAAACGTATAGTTGTTGTCACCCGTCTTGGTGAGTTTGATGATAGATCCTGCATCGGAAATGGCCGTGCTCTCATCAACTGCTACCAAGCCATCACCTCTGTTTGAATACTCCGATGGCACACCGTATGTCAGATAGCTGTTTCTTCCACGGTTGGTGTTCTTGAAGCGGTAGTAGCCCGTTTCGGGATACTTGATGCCTGCCAGCGTAGCGGTCTTCAATTCGTTGTACTGCTCCAGCGATGCATACTGAGAATATGCTGCATAGTTGTCTTTCTGAGCATTGTAGGTCTCCTCTGTCAGGAAGAAATACTTATCAACGTTGCTCTCCTCGTAGAAGTCGGCGAGGTCGTCAATCACATACTGGGCATAGTTGTCGGGAACAATTGTTGCCACGAAGGTCGAACCTGCGTCATAGCCGCCTGTCCAATAGTCGAGACTGTTGTCGTTGCGATGGTTGAGCGCGTGATGCTCTTCGTTGAAGATGTAGAAGCCATTGGAATAATAGCCGCTGGCCTCAATCGTCCAAAGTTCGTTATTCTGACCGTTGCCCATTGTGGCGTGGGTGTTGCCACCGGTGCTGGCAGAACCAGTCGTGGTAGCCGAACCAAGAACCTTATCAGTGCCTGCGGCTTTGTTCACAATGTGGAAGCCTTCATACGGATTGCCAATGAATGCCCACTGCGTGGTCGCGTCTTCAGCCTTCGTGCTGGGCAGCGCAACATTGGGGTCTGCATCTTCCTTGTATGTGGGATATACAGAATTCTTCAGTTTGAGGTTATACCACACGGGGCTGCTTGTGTCTGCCGTGAACTGGAAAATGGGTTCCTCCTTCACTGTGGCAGTGAACTCAACTGTCGTTTCGCTGCTGATGGTTTCGCTAATTTCGTTGTATTCATAGAACAACGGACGTTGGAACTCTGTTGGCAGGGTGGTGATGGTTGTGCCTTTGGTCACTTCCTGCGGTGTGGAGGTAAAGAGAGTCGTATTGCTCTCGTCTTTCACGACATAGGTCACTTTGGTCACCGTACTACGCAAATCAGTATCGATTTGATCGATAGTAGTCATCATGTCATTTGTAATATCAAGGGGAGAATTCACGTTCCTCATCATTTCGATGGCTGCATCTACAGCCTCGTTCGACGGGAAAAGCCAGAATTCTGCGAGGCAGAACCAATAGGTGTCTTTATAGCTGACATCGGGTACGAAGCGCAGATATTGATAAGCGTCATTCATCGAAATCTTGTCAGACAGATAGGACTTTGTCGCTCCTGATGGCAGACTGGAAAGTGAGGCAACGCTGTTGGTCCAACCTGTTCCACCTGCTTCGGAGAAATCGCTGGCATTGTTACTGCCGTCGATGCGCATAGCCTGCGGATAGCCCGTACCATTGGCGCGAGTTACGTAGAAGAGGTAGAACGAATTCACTGCCTCGGGCAGACGAGCCTGAAGGTCGTGGTCGGGAACGGAAGCACCCGAACCGCCCCATGCAGAGTGGAAATAGGTTGCGTTATTCTTATCGAGCAAGGATGTGTACAGACCTTCGCTATCTTGCTGCCTTGCATTCGAAACGTAGTTCGATGCATCGGTCACCAAAGCGTGTGAGTTCTGAATCAAGGGTAACCACGATTGAACTTTATCGTAAGCTTCGCTTTGTTCTTGAGTTACTACAATAAGTGTGGCATCGGTCTTGAACACCTTCCAGTACGACCAACCGCCAGTGCCAGTGGCCCACTTAGCATTACTGTACGATGAATTGCAATTCAGGTACGTATCGGCTCCTGAATTGTTCACTTTCGCTGTAAAACGGATATAGTTGGTCGCTGGTGCGGAAAAAGTAAGAAGTGCAGCTTCGTCCTCGTCATTTGTTGTCTGGATGGGATCCTGCCCCGTAGCCGTAGGTGCTTTCAAGTAAACTTGTGTCGCTCCTGCCGTGGAGATGAGCTTAACTAGTTTGTAACTGCTGCCGCTTGCAACAAGTTTCCAATAAGAATCGTCAGTCCCATCGGTCGTGTGGTTGGGACCACCGAAATACTTTTGGGTCTGCTCCGTTGCTTGCAACATAATAACATCTCCGTCAGCAAGATTGCCAGGAGCCGTAATGTGTTGTCTGTTGGCAGAATTCTCAACAATGGAGTAATCCTGCGCCCATGCTCCCATGCATGTGAGCATGAGTAGCATCAGAATTGTTGTAATTTTTTTCATGTTGTTTGTGTTTAAAAAGTTAATGAATAAAGTTTGTTATCATTTTTTTTCGTTGCTCGAAAGCGATATTCTGTGCAAAGGTACAATAAAAAATGGGAAACCATGTTGGTTGTCCATGATTTTTTATATATTTTTAACGATACAAAAAATCGGGAACACTTTCGCATTCCCGACTTTTTCATTTATCTCCTCCCCTTCGGGGGGAGGCAGGGAGGGGGCTTTCGTTCCTTGCTCCTCGTTTCTCGATTACTTCAAAACAACCTTCTTACCATTCTGGATGAACACACCCTTCTGAGCCTTGTTCACACGCTGACCCTGCAGGTTGTAGATGGCACCGTTGTTCACCGTGGTCTGACCATTGATGATTTCGATGCCGTCGCCGCTGAGGAGTGCTTCGATGGCTGCCGTCACCTCGGGATCTTGTTGCGTGGTGGCGAGTGCGAATGTCATGGGCACACCACCGTCGTTCACACCGTAGTAGGTGATGACCGGACCGACATAGCTCGGGCTGATCGACATGCTGTAAGTTTCGTCGTAGGTGTCGCCAGTTTCCTCATCCTCCACAGAGACTGTTCCCTGGATGTGGACTGCGGGTGCGGGTACCCATTCCTCTTCGCCTGCGTTGAGAACGACAATCGAAGGAGTCTTGCAGAATGCCCAGCAACCGTCGCTGAAGAACTTCGATGCGCCTTCTGCCGGAGTCTTCGTCACGCTTGCAAACTGCTGTTTGCCAACGTTGTAGAGGTAGTATTCACCATTCTTCTCGTAGAAGCCCCACTGGTGGTTGACGTTCTCCTTGTCGAGTTCGGTGGTGGACCAGAGGAATTCGTGCTCTTCACCATCTTGGTCTTCGAAGTGATCGGGATCATAGACGACCGAACCACGCGGGTTGGTGATGGTGTAATAGACATCGGTGCGCGGGGTGTATTCGGTGTTGGCCACGCTCTTCACCTCTTCGATGGCTTCTTTCAGAGCCGTTCTGAAGTCGTCGGAGCTGATGGAACCTTCCTTATACTGAGTGGCGAGGTCTTCGAGTTTCTGCTTGAACTGTGCGAGTGCGTCGGCGGTGGGATAACCAATTTTCACTTCCTCGGCACCGACGGTCATTTCTTCGAGCAGGTGCTCAGCCTCGGCGAGTCTTTCTTCGTCGCTGACAATCGGCTTCACGGTGAAGGTAGAACCTGCATCGGCACCGGCAGTCCAGTAGGCGATGCCATCGGTGCTGCGCTGGTTGAGAGCGTAGCCTTCCACGCTGTAGAGGAAGAAGCCACCTTCGGCGTATTTGCTGGATTTCGGGAACCAGAGTTCGTTGGGATAGGTTCCGGGATCGGCGAGGTCAACGTAGGTGTTGCCACCGGCTGAGCCGTCGTCTTCACCTTCTTCGTTGTAGATGTTTTCCGAACCGAGGATGAGGTTGGTGCCTGCAGCTTTGTTGACGAGTTGGAATCCCTTGTAGGGTGCACCGATGAATGCCCAAGAGGTGTTGTCGTTGTCGGCGTTAGCTTGCGGCAGCGAAACGGTGGGTGCGTACTCGGGATCGTAGGTGGGATAGTAGTTGTTCTTCAGCACCAGTGTGTACCAGACGGGGTCGGTGGTGTCGCTGGTGAACTGGAAGAGCGGTTCTTCCTTGAGGGTAGCGGTGGTGGTGACGGTCACGTTGCTGTTGACGGTGACGGGTGTCACTTCGCTGTAGTCGTAGAAGTCGGGCAGGAGCAGTTCGGAGGGCACTGCGCTGATGGTCACACCGGCAGCCACTTCCGAGGTCTTCGATGCGAGCACTTCGCCCGTTCCGTCTTCAACCACCTGATAGGTCACGGTGAAGCCGTCGCCGACTGCCATCATCACGTCGATGATGGCACCGCCGTTAGCCACGATGTGGTTGCTGCTGGTGACATCTTCGGGATCGGCGCCGGGGTTGCCACCCGGGTCGGTCGAAGCCCAGTCAACCTTGAAGCGAACGCGGTAGGTTCCGGGCTCGGTGGGAGCGGTGAATTCGGGCAGGTCGCGTGTGCTGGAGGTCAGCACATTGCCTTGGTTCTTATAGGAAACGAGTTCACCATTGGGTGCTTCGCTCCACGAGGTCTGCATGTCGGGCTCGTCCACGGTGTATTCGCCGTCGTTGTTGAGGTCGATGTAGAAGAATCCGTGCATCCATGCACCGTTGTAACCAATCGACGGGGTGACGGTTGCGCCAGCGGGAACGCTGAGCACTTGGTCGGTCATGTCGCGATAGACGGGTTCCACGCCCATTCCCTCGAATTCCCATTCAACCTTCTGTTCGCCGAGTGCGACATAAGTCGTGTTGCGGTCGCTGCGGGTATAGGTCTGGTCGAGGTCGAAGTTCACGGCATAGCGGGCGTCGAAGACCTTCACGGTGATGACGCTGCCATTGACAGTGACTTTGAAGGACATGTAGTCGTATTCAGCCGGGATGTAGAGTTCCACATCGTCGGGTGTTACGATGCCAGAAGCAACGTATTCAGTGGCATTGATGTCCACTTCGTCGCCGAAGATCGACATTTTGGTGCCCTCGGGAGCACCGATGACGTTCAGCGTGTAGGTGATCGATGTGGCTTCCGAATAGACAATCGTGATTTCCTGGTCAGCACCATTCAGCGTCACGGTTTTTTCCGTTTCTTCGGTGACGTAGCCCATCGCCTCAGGAGGAGTGATGGTGAAGGTAGCACCGTCGAGTCCGAAGAACTGGGCTGCAGGAGCCACTTCGTCGCCAAATTCGTTGATGCACTTCACGGAAACCATGTAGATGGGGCCGTAAGCGAGATAGGCACTCCAACCACCCGTACCGGGACGGAAACCGAAGTTACCGTTGTTGAAGTGGTTGCCATCGACGTTGTCCATACTGATGTAGTAAGGCTCCGTATCACTGACGGGATACTGCTCCTCGGGGTCAGTGAAATCGGGAATGCGGTTTTCGAGGTAGAGGTCGGTTGCCTCACCCTTTTCAACCCACGTGCTGGAACTGTTGTCGCCTTGCAGATAGAGTCCGTCGCTGAAGCGCTTCAGCACGAATGCTTCTCCGTCGTTCTCCGACGTTTCAATTGAGAACAGCGTCTCGCTCGAAGGGTTGTCGGCTGCTGCAGCTGCTACGGAGGTGAAGTTACACCAGCCGCGCTTGGAAGTCGAAGGCATACGGAGGAGATACCTCTTGCCTGTTCCGGCCGAAGCCTTGAAGTCCTCATACGTCACGAGATCACCTGCGGTGTCCCATGTCGTCACTTCTTGAGCCTGTGCCACCATTGTGAGGCAAAGCAGGCTGAGAATTGTAAACAATTTCTTCATTTTTTTTGGTTTTTTGGTTAATAATGATGTGATTTAATACTAAATTCCTGAAAATTTGTTTGCAAAGATACGCATAAAGTTATAAATATGTATAGAAAGGAGAAATATTTAACTTTTTTTAAGAAAAAATCTATCCTCACTCCACACTCCTCACTTCACACTCCACACTCCACGAAACTCAAATCACACCGAGTTCCTTTCCAACCTTGACGAAGGCGGCGATGCACTTGTCGAGTTGTTCGCGGGTGTGGCCGGCGGAAATTTGCACGCGGATGCGGGCCTGGTCTTTCGGCACGACGGGGTAGTAGAAGCCCGTGACGTATATGCCTTCTTCCTGCATTTTGGCGGCATAGACCTGCGAGAGTTTCGCGTCGTAGAGCATCACGGCGCAGATGGCCGACTGCGTGGGCTTGATGTCGAAGCCCTGTGCCATCATCTTGTCGCGGAAATAATTGACGTTTTCGACGAGGCGGTCGTGGAGTTCGTTCGACTCTTTCAGCATCTTAAACACTTCGAGCGACGCACCGATGATGCAGGGCGCGAGCGAGTTGCTGAACAGGTAGGGACGCGACCGCTGGCGCAGCAGGTCGATGATTTCCTTGCGACCCGTGGTGAATCCGCCGAGGGCACCGCCGAAGGCTTTTCCGAGCGTGCCGGTGTAGATATCGACGCGGCCGTAGGTGTTGAAAAATTCGCTCACGCCGTGGCCCGTCTTTCCGACCACGCCTGCCGAGTGGCTCTCATCGACCATCACGAGGGCGTCGTATTTCTCTGCCAAGTCGCAAATCTTGTCCATCGGTGCGACGTTGCCGTCCATCGAGAACACGCCGTCGGTGACGATGATGCGGAAACGCTGTGCCTGTGCCTCTTTGAGTTTCTCTTCGAGGTCGGCCATGTCGGCGTTGGCATAGCGGTAGCGCTTCGCCTTGCAGAGTCGCACGCCGTCGATGATGGAGGCGTGGTTGAGGGCGTCGGAGATGATGGCGTCCTCGTCGGTGAGCAGGGGCTCGAACACACCGCCGTTGGCGTCGAAGCAGGCGGCGTAGAGGATGGTGTCGTCGGTCTTGAAATACTCAGAAATGGCGGCTTCGAGTTGTTTGTGGATGTCTTGTGTGCCGCAGATGAAGCGCACCGACGACATGCCGAAACCGCGCTCGTCCATCATCTTCTTCGATGCCTCGATGAGGCGCGGATGGTCGGACAAGCCGAGGTAGTTGTTGGCGCAGAAGTTGAGCACTTCCTGGTTGCCTACTTGGATGGCCGCACGTTGCGGACTGACGATGAGGCGCTCTTCTTTGTAGAGTCCTGCCTCGCGAATCTCGCCGAGTGTCTGGGCGAGGTGTTGTTGCATTTTTCCGTACATAGTTTTATTGTTTAATTGTTTAGATGTTTAGTTGTTGAATCGTTTGCAAAGTTAGTGAAAATTTTGGAACGAGCGAGAAAAAAAGAAAAATTATTTCAAGAATTGTTGGCAGGTATGCGATTTTTGTTTAATTTTGCGCCTTGAAAGAAATCAATTATTACTGACGACAATATGAAAAACGTATTAGTGATTGGTTCGACGGGACAAATTGGTTCTGAATTAACCCGTGAACTTCGGAAACGCTACGGTGCCGAAAACATCGTGGCTGGTTATATCCCCGGTGCTGAACCGACGGGTGAACTGCGCGACGGCGGACCGTCGGCGATTGCAGACGTGACGAATGGCGAGCAGATTGCCGAAACGGTGAAGAAGTACAAAATCGACACGATTTACAACCTCGCTGCACTGCTTTCGGTGGTGGCTGAGCGCAAGCCGCTCTTGGCGTGGAAAATCGGTATCGACGGCCTGCTCAACATCCTTGAGGTGGCGCGTGAGAATGACTGTGCGGTGTTTACGCCGAGCAGCATCGGTTCGTTCGGACCGGAAACGCCCCGAATGATGACGCCGCAGGACACCGTGCAGCGTCCGCGCACGATTTATGGCGTGTCGAAGGTGACGACGGAGTTGCTGTCGGACTACTACCACCACAAATATGGTGTCGATACGCGCTCGGTGCGCTTCCCGGGCATCATTTCCTACCTGACGCCTCCGGGTGGCGGTACGACTGACTACGCTGTCGATATTTTCTACTCTGCCGTGCGTGGCGAGAAATTCGTTTGCCCCATCAAGGAAGGCACGCTGATGGATATGATGTATATGCCCGACGCGCTCCACGCAGCCATTTCACTGATGGAAGCCGACCCGACGCGCCTCGTTCACCACAACGGTTTCAACGTGGCGGCAATGAGTTTTGCGCCGGAGACAATTTTCGCGGAAATCAAGAAGTTCAAGCCTGAATTTGAGATGGAATACGATGTAGATCCGCTCAAGCAGTCGATTGCCGACTCGTGGCCCGACCGCTTGGACGACTCGGCAGCCCGCGAGGAATGGGATTGGCAACCGAAGTTCGACATCACTGCGATGACGCAGGATATGCTCGAACAACTGAGCCTTCGTATGAATTGACTATGAGTTTGACGGGCTGGGTTCCGCTCATCGGAATGCTGGCATAGATGCGCGTGCTGTAGTACTGCGGCACGGTGCCCTGGTCGTGGAGGAGCGTAAGACACAGTGTGTCGTTGCGCTCTTCGCTCATCATACCGATGCTCTGACGGGCTTTCTCATCGTCGGGTTGCCCGGTTTTGAGGAGGAAGGTGAGGTTGAGGTAGGCAGCCCCCCTCAATCCCCCCAAATGGGGGGAAGCCGACGATGGGAGTTGGCAGCGGCTGAGCCACGCACTTTCGAAGGTGACGGGGTCGAATTTCGGATTTTTGACCTCATCGGCGGCGGTTGGCAGTAGCACATAGACCCGTTGCAGGCTGATAGGTTTGTTTTCAGTGGGTTTTTGGTTGAAATAGAGCAGGGCGCGGTAGAACGTGTCGGCCTTTTCCGTCCATTTCACGCTGAATGGCGCGGAAAAACGGATGGTTTTTCCCTCGTCGTTGATGGCATAGTCGATTTGCTGTGGTGCGGCAGTGTGCGCCTCCACGAAATCGGCACGGAGGTAACTCAAATCACCGTCGCCCTCGTCGTAAGTGCTTGTTGTACAGGCGGTCAGGATGATAATTGTGAAAAGTGAGAGGAGATGTTTCATTTTTTATCTTGTTTTTACCCTTTTACTTTTTTTACCTTTTTACCCTTTTACCCTTTTACCTTTAAATAATTGTACAACGGATTCGCGTACATTGTTAAAATGCGCTCGCGCAGGAAAGGTACATCTTTCTCGGGCAACGTGATTTTCGCGATTTGCTGGGCGATGTAATCCTCGACATTCAGGCGATCTTTCTCGGTGTAGTGCGCGATGAATTCGCCCTTTCCGCTGAGCAAGTCGGCGGCGCAGTAGTTGATGGGGTAGAGGCGGTAGTTTCGGTGCAATTCCGTGTCGATGCGCTGTGCGAGAGCGGTGTAAAACTCGTTTTTCGGCAGGTCTTTCAACTCGTCGATCCACGTGTTGATGGGGGCAGCGCAGTGGTAGTGCACGCGGCCTTTGTAGCCGAAAATGCCCGTGCGCATATTGTCGAGGTCGTCCTGACGGCTCTTTTTGAACGACGGATTGTCGCGTTTTTGCTGAAATTCCTGTGCTTTCAGGTAGTCGCAGGGGTCGTATTCGTAACTGATGGTGAGCGGCACGATGTTGAGTTCGCCGAGTTCGCCGCCCATTGCGAGCATTTTCAGCACGGCCTCTTGTGTGCGGTCATCGGAGTCCTTCGCACGTCCTTCGCGCTGCGCCAGCCAGATGTTTTCGCGTTTCTCGGTGACGGCGTGGTGGATGTAGCGGCTCATCAGTTGGCTCGATTCGAGCATAGCGCGTGGCGTGAGGCCGCGTCGCACAATGAACGCCTTGTTCATCCGCACGAGCCGCTTGATCCACGGGTAGATGAGCAGGTTGTCGCCGATGCCGATTTCGACGGTGGTCGGATAGCCGTTGTCGATGAGGAGCACGTCGAGGAAGGCTGAGTCGAGCACGATGTCGCGGTGGTTGGTGAGGAAGGTGAAACGAGACCCACCCCCACCCCCTCCCGACGGGAGGGGAGTTTGGTTGGTGTTGCCCCTTTGGAGGGGGCTATCATCGAACGTACAGCCGTCGGTATGTTTGCGAATGATGTACTTCACGACGGGTTTCATAAAGCGTTTTTGGAATTGCAGCGGTGTTTCCACGCCCGTGAATGCCAGTCGCAGCAGTCCTTTCCGTAGGAATTTCGGTAGCCACGGCGCAAAACCTTTCAGCACGGCGTTGAATTGTTGGTCGTCGAGCAATTCCTCGAATGCCTGTCGCATTTCTTCCGGCTCATAGGGGCGTATTTCGTCGAACATCTTTTCTATAGGTAATAGGGAATATGTTATAGGTAATAGGTATGATTACTCATTTTTGATGGTGCTTTTTACGATGTTTTCTTTCTTGGTTTTGACGGCAGAAGTCAGCATTTTTACTAATTCTATCGCGTCAGCGTATATCGATTGATAGCCTTTCTGATCTAAAATGTTCGCATTGTATAAACAATCTAACCAGTAACAGGTTTCGTTGGCCTCCTTCAAAGCGATGCTGAGTTTACTGACGAAATCGGCATCGCTTTGTGCATAGCGACTTTCGGCAATATTTGCACCCACGCTTGTACCACTGCGGTATAGTTGTTTTGAGATGACCAGTTCTTTCTTTTCTTTTTTCAGATAGTCGTACAATTTAATGATTCTTCCAGCAAAAGATTCCGATTTGCTTTCCAAAGTACTTTTACTTCTCTTCAACACCATATCGAATCACAAACTAATCAAACCTATTACCTGTAACCTATTACTTATAACCTGTAAACTAGAATTGGTTTTCAATGATTTCTGTCAATACATCCTTGATGTCGAGCCCTGCCGCCCGTACTTGTTGCGGAATGAAGCTCGTGGCGGTCATTCCGGGCGTGGTGTTCACCTCGAGCATATTGATTTTGTCGGTGCCGTCGGCATTTTTCGTGACGATGTAGTCGATGCGGATGATGCCGTTGCAGTGTAGAATGTCGTAGATGCGTGAGGTTTCGGCTTGCAGGGCGGCGGTGAGTTCGGGCGAGATACGTGCCGGCGTGATTTCATCGACCTGACCGTTGTATTTCGCGTCGTAGTCGAAAAATTCGTTGAACGTGACCACCTCCGTGACGGGGAAAACGACACTTTTTTCCTTCGTTTTGTAGCACCCCACCGTCACTTCGATACCCTCCAAAAAGCACTCCACCATCACCTCGTCGCACTGCATAAAGGCATTGCGAAGCGCAGGCGCGAGTTGGTCGGCCTTTCTCACCTTCGACACACCGAAACTACTGCCGTCAGCCGCCGGTTTCACGAAGCAGGGCATTCCCAGTCGCGCCTCGATTTCAGCCTCGGAATATTTGTTTTCCTCGCCGCGACGAATCATAATGCTGTCGGCCACGCCCACGCCGAAACCCCGCAGGTAGTTGTTCAGCGCGAATTTGTCGAACGTCAGTGCTTCTACGAGCACGCCGCTGGTGGAGTAGGGCAGGTGGAGCAGGTCGAAATAGCCCTGCATCACGCCGTTTTCGCCCGGTGTGCCGTGGATGGTGATATAGGCGTAGTCGAACCAGACTGTCTTGCCGTCGAGTTTGAACGAAAAATCATTTTTGTCGATTTTCGTCGTGCTTCCGTCGGGCAGATTCACGTTCCAGTCGAGTCCCTTTACATCGACGATGTAAACCTGATAGCGGTTGTGGTCGATGAAGGAATAGATTCCTTGTGCCGAGCGCAGTGAAACGTCGTGTTCCGATGAGTCGCCGCCGCAAACGATGGCTATTGTTCTTTTCATATCTTGAATTTTGATGGTTGATTTTTGAATGTTGAATGAAATTTTTATGAATGATGATTTTTGAATTTAAAAAGATTCTTGATTTTGATTGGCTGAGCCGTGGATATAGATTTTCCATTTTTCGATGACAGCCTCCATATCGCTGGGCAACGGCGACGAAAAATCCATTTGCTCGCCCGTTATGGGATGGCGGAAACCGAGCGTCTGCGCGTGAAGCACCTGACGCGGACAGAGCGCAAAACAGTTCTGGATGAAGGCCTTGTAGGTCGATGAACGCTGACCGCGCAGGATTTCGGTGCCGCCATAGCGCTCGTCGCAGAACAACGGATGGCCGATGTGGCGCATGTGGGCGCGAATCTGGTGGGTGCGACCCGTTTCCAAACGACATTCGACGAGCGTGGTGTAGCCGAACCGCTCGACCACGCGCCAATGGGTGACGGCGGGTTTTCCTGTGTCGGAATCGGGCGGAAAAACCATCATCCGCAGGCGGTCGCGCGGGTCTCGGGCGATGTTTCCCTCGATGCGACCCTCTTCCTCCGTGAAGTTGCACCAGACGAGCGCGAGATAACTCCGATGGGTCTCGTGGTTGAAGAATTGCACGCCGAGCCGCGATTTTGCCTCGGGCGTTTTCGCCACGACGAGCAGGCCGCTCGTGTCCTTGTCGATGCGGTGGACGAGGCCCACTTCGGGGTCGTTGGCGTCGAATCGCGGGTCGTCTTTCAAGTGCCACGCCACCGCGTTGATGAGCGTGCCGTGGAAATTGCCTGCACCTGGATGGACCACCATTCCGGCAGGCTTGTCGATGACCATCAGCGCGTCGTCTTCATAGACGATGTTGAGCGGAATGTCCTCGGCCTCAATCGTGGAATCGTGGCGCGGACGGTCGAGCATCAGCGTGATAACGTCGCCCGGACGAACCTTGTAGTTGCTCTTCACCGGCCGTTCATTGACGTGGACGAAACCCGAATCGGCAGCCTTCTGAATGCGGTTGCGCGACGAATGTTGCATCTTCTCCTGCATATATTTGTCGATGCGCAGCGGAGCCTGTCCCGCATCGACGACGAAGCGGAAGTGCTCGTAGAGTTCCTGTTCCTCCGCTGTTTCGGGGTCGGAAAGTGCCAATTCGTCAAAATATTCGTCGTTCATCATCATCATCATCTTTCTTCGGCGTTTCAACCTCAAACTCGTCCATCTCGTCCTCCCCGTAGATTTCAGGATAAATCGGGTCGATGTAGTTGATGGAATCGTTGGTGTCGCGGAGTCCGTTGCCCACTTGGATGACAACCGAGTCCTCGATGGAAATCCGGTCGCCCGTGACCACGTTCTTTCCGCGCACCGTCACGCCATAGACCCAGTCTTTCTCGCCCGGGATGAACTGCGGCATCGCCAGTTTGAAGCCCATCGCCGAGAGTTTCGCCATCGCCTCGCGCAGCGAACTGTTGTCGATGATGTCGGGCAGCGTAATCGTCGGCGTTGTCAGCGCGTTCACGGTCAGATAGATGATGCGTCCTGACTTCACGCTTGCCCCTGGTTCAATCGACTGTTCCAGCACGACATCGGGCGGCAGCGACTTCACATAGCCCGTGTCGCCGACGATGACGACGAGTCCCAGGTCGTCGAGAATGCGCTCGGCATCCTTGAACTTCTTGTTTTTCACGCTTGGCACCGTCAGGCTCTCGCCGTGGTGCGTATAGACGTCGAGCGCGTATTTCACGCCGACCACGAGCAGCGCAGCCACGACTAACATCGCCAGTAGGTTGCCCCAAAGGTAGCCGCTCTTGAACTTTCCGAAAAACTCTGATGTCTTCATTTACCTTATTATATATTTAGGTATTATATATTTTAGGTGCAAAGTTATTGAAAATTATGCACAACACCAAACGATTTGCGCATTTTTTGTCTGAAACAACAAAAGCAGCACAGGATTCGACCCATGCTGCCTCATTTGTTCTAATGCTTTCTCCTCGGATTATTTTCCGTGGTGCTCGTCGGATACGGTCAACTTCTTGCGGCCTTTGGCGCGGCGTGAAGCCAGTACGCGACGACCATTCTTCGTTGCCATGCGCTCGCGGAAACCATGCTTGTTCACGCGGCGGCGGTTGTGGGGCTGAAATGTTCTTTTCATTGTCTTATCGTTTTATTTTTGTTGTTTATTCTTGCGTATTCCAATTCGGGCTGCAAAATTACACATTTTTTTTCAACCGACAAAAAAATCTGCAAAAAAACTTCATAAAAAGCCGATTTTTTTACTTTTTCAGAGCTTTCCTTGCTCGTGATAGCTGAAATAACTGCCGTCGCAGACGATAACGTGGTCGAGGAAATGGATGCGCATGGTTTCGCAGGCTCGCCTGACGCGCTCGGTCAGTCGGTCGTCGTCTTTGCTGGGTGTCGGGATGCCCGACGGATGGTTGTGGCAGAGGGCGAGCACCGTGGCATTGGCGAGGATGGCCTCGCGCATGATGACGCGCACATCGACCGCCGTTTCGGTGATGCCGCCGTGCGAGATGCGAAGCGTTTTGATAAGGCGATATTTCTGGTTCATCAGCACAATCCACGACTCTTCGACGTCGAGGTCTTGCATTTTCGGGTGCATCAGCGCGTAGATGGCGGTGGGCGAGCCCACGTCTTTGCGTTCCTCGGCCTTTTCGAGTTGCCGACGCTTGCCCAGTTCGCAGGCAGCGAGAATCGTGATGGCCTTTGCCTCGCCGATGCCATTGTACTCGCAGAGTTCGCGAATCGTCTTCTTGCCGAGGGTGTTGAGGTTGTTTTGGCAGTCGCTGAGAATCTGTTTCATCAATTCCACAGCAGTTATGCCAGGCCGCCCCGACCCAATCAGGATAGCCAACAACTCCGCATCGCTAAGTGCTTCCGCACCCAGGTCGCGCAATCTCTCGCGTGGCTGGTCGTCAGACGACCATTGTGCTATCGTCAGTCTTTCGTTCATTTGTAGAAGTTCTTTTCAAATGCCGTAAACTCATCCTGTTTCAGCACCATTCGCTTCCACCAAGCCTTCAAAAAGCCGAGTCCGTAGCCCATCAGTTGGGTGAAGGCGGCAGGAATCGAAAGTAAACCGACCCACAGACTGCGATTTCTCACCGATGAATCGACGAAAATGACCAATGAATAGAGCAAAAGGGGCGAGAGCGACACGAGAATGATGAAAATTCCGAAGAAAGTCACCAAGATGCTGTGGTTGCAATGCGGCTGTTGTCCGCTCCTCGGCCACGACGCCCAAAGTCCCAACAGCGCAAGAACGAGACCGAGAAATGCAATGACGGCCAAAAGAATTGTTCCGACGGTGAAAATGGCTGGTAGCACGTGGACGAATTTCAACGTCCCCGGATGCCGTTTCGTGAGGTTGACGCGGGCGATGCCAGAATTGAATACCTGTCGGAAAAACTTGCGGAAGTCGGTGCGTCGCTTGTGCCATACCCACGCATCGGGCAGCAAGGCTGTCTGGTAGCCCGCCTCGACGATTCGATACGAAAAGTCGATGTCTTCGCCGAAGCGCATTTTGGAAAAACCGCCGAGTTCGTGATAGACCTCGCGGCGAATACCCATGTTGAACGAGCGGGGATAGAATTTGTCGAGTTTGGCCTTGCCGCCGCGAATGCCACCCGTCGTGAAAAACGAGGTCATCGAGTAACTGATGGCTTTCTGAACGGGCGTAAACGAGTCGTGGGCAGCGTCGGGACCGCCGAAAGCAGAAGCCCCCTCCAACCTCCCCCCGATGGGGGAGGCTTCTGATTCGTCATCTCCCCTCTCTACGGGAGAGGGGTTGGGGGAGAGGCTCTCCTCCACCGCTGCCAAATACCCTTTCGGCAGCACCACATCGCTGTCGAGTACGATGAGCCAATCGCCCTGCGCCCGTTCCGCTCCGTAGTTGCGGCTCTGTCCCGGGCCACTGTTGGGCTTCGCAAAATATTTCAGGTCGAGCCGGTCCTCGTAGCGGCGACACACGTCCTCACAGGGCACTTGCGAGCCGTCTTCCACGATGATTACTTCAAAATTCGTGAAATCTTGCTCGCAAAGGCTCTGCAACAACTCGTCCACCTCGTCGGGACGGTTGTAAACGGGGACGATAATCGAATATCTAACCATAATAACTCCTCCCCTTTTCGGGGGAGGTTGAGTGGGGCTTTACTCTTTCACGCGCTGCAGATACGAGCCGTCGCGCGTATCGACCAGCACGAGTTCGCCCTCTTCGATGAACAGCGGAACGCGGATTTCCACGCCCGTTTCCAGCGTTGCAGGCTTCAGCGTGTTCGTGGCCGTGTCGCCCTTGATGCCAGGCTCCGAGTGGGTCACGCGTAACGTCGTTTTCACCGGCATTTCGGCATAGAGAATCGTGTTGGTGTCGGCATCGCTCACCACCTCGACCACGTCGCCTTCCTTCATATATTCCACGCCCGTGATGAGGTCTTTGGCGATGGGAATCTGGTCGAACGTCTCGTTGTTCATAAAGATGTAGTCGCTACCCTCGAGATAGAGATACTGGTAGGGACGACGCTCCACGCGCACGTCCTCGAGCGACTCACCGATGTTGAAGCGCTTCTCCAGCACGCGTCCGCTGACAACGTCCTTCAGCGTGGTGCGCATAATCGTGTTACCCTTGCCCGGCTTCACGTGCAGGAAGTCGATGCAGAAATACAGCTTGCCGTCCATGCGGATGCAAGTACCTTTCTTGATGTCTTGTGATTTAATCATTGTTTTATAAAATTATTGTGAAAAATTTTGTTTCGATTTGAAAATGCGCTGCAAAGTTACAAAAAATCACTGAAATGAGTGCAGAATGACATATTTATTTTGTTCGACGTGCGAAAATTCGGCTTTTTTTCGTACCTTTGCCGTCGAAAACTGTAAAGAAACGATGCAACGAATATGGATCAGACAGAGAAAATTTGGCTTGAAGAACGAATTGTAGATGTGTTGAAAACCGTCTATGACCCCGAAATTCCCGTCGATATCTACGAATTGGGACTGATTTACCGCATCGAGGTGAAGGACGACCGCGAGGTGGAAATCGACATGACCTTCACGGCACCGACGTGTCCTGCCGCCGACTTCATTTTGGAAGATGTGCGCCAGAAAGTGGAAACGCTCGAAGGCGTGAACGGCTGCACGGTGAACCTTGTGTTTGAGCCGGCTTGGGATCAGTCGATGATGTCGGAGGAGGCGAGGGTGGAGTTGGGGTTTGATTAAAGCCTCACCCCCGACCCATCTCCAGAAGAGAGGGGAGAATTAAATAAAAATTGACATGAAGAATATATACTTTTTATCTGATGCCCATTTGGGTTCGCTGGCCATTCCCCATTCGCGAATGCAAGAGCGCCGACTGGTGAGGTTTCTCGACAGCATCAAGACGAAGGCTGCCGCCGTCTATCTGATGGGCGATATTTTCGACTTTTGGAACGAATACCGACACGTGGTGCCGAAAGGCTACACGCGGTTTTTGGGAAAAATCTCGGAACTGACCGACATGGGTGTGGAGGTGCATTTCTTTACGGGCAACCACGACCTTTGGACCTACGGCTATCTCGAGCAGGAATGTGGCATGATTGTCCATCGCCAACCGCTGACGACCGACATCTACGGCCACGTTTTCTACCTCGCTCACGGCGACGGACTGGGCGACCCGAGCCGCAAGTTCAAGTTTCTGCGGTGGCTGTTCCACAACCGCGTGTGCCAGCGGCTTTTGAACTTCGTGCATCCGTGGTGGGGAATGGGTCTCGGCCTCGGTTGGGCAGGCAATAACTATCGGGCGCACAAGGCAACGGGCGGTCCAGCTCCATTCTTCGGTGAAGACCGCGAACACCTTGTTATATATACGAAAAAATACCTCGAAACCCATAAAAATATCGACTTTTTCATCTACGGCCATCGCCACATCGAACTCGACTTGATGTTGAGCAAGAATCGCGAGGCAGGCATTGAGGAACGCGGCGAGAAAGGTCGTGCGCGGATGCTGATTCTCGGCGACTGGATTTCTCAGTTCACCTATGCCGTTTACGACGGCGAACATTTGTTCCTTGAGGAATATATCGAGGGCGAGAGTCAGCCGTAAATTGCTTTTTTCAGACAAAAATTTTGGTTGTTTTCTATCACAAAAACCTCTAACAAAGGTTAAAAGAGTTGGTCGTGTCAAAAAAAAATCGTAACTTTGCGCACTTTTTGTATCAATCAAACGAACTATATCAGGAAACAATTATGAAATATTTTGGTAAAAAAGCACTGTGGATGCTGTTCCTGCTCGTTTCGCAGGGCGTTTCCGCACAGTCGATGAACGAATGGGACGACGTCAGAACGACGAGTTTGAACCGCGAAGAGGCGCATACGCTCTTGATGACCGACAAGCAACAGAGTTTGAACGGAACGTGGAAATTCAGGTGGGTGAAAGACCCTTCGCGCCGTCCAGCCGACTTTTTCAACGTCGATTACAACGACGCCACTTGGACCGACATCGACGTGCCTTCGACGTGGCAGGTTTATGGCATTCGCAACAATAAAAACTGGGACAAGCCGCTCTACGTGAACCAGCTCTTTCCCTTCACCTACGACAGCAATTACAGTGTGATGGCGAGCCGTCCCGACGACTGGACTTACAACAATTCGATGAAGAATCCCGTCGGCAGCTATCGGCGGCATTTCACCGTGCCGTCGGATTGGAACGGCGAGGACATTTTCCTGCGTTTCAATGGTGCCGGACACGGTTATTACGTCTGGGTGAACGGTCAGTTTGTGGGCTATGCCGAAGATTCGTATCTGCCTTCGGAGTTCAACGTGACCGATTTCGTGAATGTCGGTGGCGACAACGTCGTGGCGGTGCAAGTCTATCGCTTCACGAGCGGTTCTTTCCTCGAATGTCAGGACTATTGGCGACTGACGGGCATCATGCGCGACGTGATTCTCTGGGCGGCACCGAAAAGCCGCATCGAAGATTTCTTTATCCGCACGACGAGCCTGCAAAATGGACAGAAAGATGCCCGTGTGCAACTCGATGTGACCTTGTCGGGCGTGCCGCTGACCGACGGACAGGTGGTCGTGAGGATTCTCGACGGACAACGCCTGATGTTGGAACACTCGGCGAACATCAATGACCTGAAAACGATGACGCTGAACGTGCCCGACGTGGAACTGTGGAGTGCTGAATATCCGCGACTCTACGACCTTGAATTGATGCTGAAACAGGGCGATAAAATAGTCGATGTGCGGCGTCAGAAGACGGGTTTCCGAACCATCGCGCTGGGCAACGACGGCTCGCTGCTCATCAATGGAAAATCGGTGATTATTCGCGGCGTGAACCGCCACGATTTCAGTGAAATGGGCGGTAGAACGGTGACGCGCGAAGAAACCGAGGCCGACATTCGACTGATGAAACAACTGAACATCAACGCCGTACGCACGTCACACTATCCGAACAACCCGTTTTTCTATGAACTTTGCGACCAATACGGCTTATACGTGCTGTCGGAGGCCGATGTGGAATGTCACGGCGACTGGGGACTGTCGTCGGTGGCATTGTTCCGCAAACCGATGGTCGAGCGCAACGAGCGAATGGTGAAATTCCTGCGCAACCACACCTGCATCATCATTTGGTCGGCTGGCAATGAAAGCGGTTCGGGCGACAATTTCCGCAGTGTGATGGAGGCCATCAAGAAACTCGACAAGACCCGTCCGACCCACTACGAGCGCAACAGCCAGTGGAGCGATATGACGAGCACGATGTACGGCACCTACAGCGAGATGAAAAACATCGGCGAAACGCGCTTGAACAATTACAGAAGTGGCAAGAAGGTGCAGCCGCACGTGCAATGCGAAAACACCCACGCGATGGGCAATTCGATGGGTGCGCAGCGCGAAATGTTCGACCTCTACGAGAAATATCCCGCCCTCATCGGCGAATTTATCTGGGACTGGAAAGACCAAGGCTTGAAAATTCCCGTTCCTGGCTCGCCTTCGAAGACTTACTGGGCCTACGGCGGTGATTTTGGCGACAAACCCAACGACGGCAATTTCTGCTGCAACGGCGTTGTCTTCCCCGATTTGACTTTCTCGGCAAAGGCGATGAACGTGAAGAAAATCTACCAACCGATTGATTTCCGCGAAAAAAGCGGTCAGCCAGGCCATTTCGTGCTGAAAAGCAAGTTGGCGCAGCGTCCGACCGACAACCATTACTTGAAATGGGAGATTTTGGGCGATGGAATCGTGGAAAAATCGGGCGTTTTCGGCGATGTGAACATCGAGGTAGGCGACAGTATGGAAATCGACCTCACGTCGGCCATTTCCGAGGTTTCCGAGCGTTTTGCAGCCGAGAAAAAGGAAGGTTTCATTCGTTTCAAGGTTTGTCTGAAGCAGCCGACGCTTTGGGCTGCAGCCGACGCAGAAGTAGCCACGGAGCAGATTCAATTCCTCGATGCCGAGGCGAAAAATCCATACGCTTCCACCGCGCCCGAAAACGAGTTGGAAGTGCGCCAGTCGGGTCAGTCGCTGACGATTCGCGGAGCAAATTTCGTGGCCAATTTCTCGCAGGGAACACTCGCGAGATACCAGCGCGATGGTGCGACGGTGATTTCTAATCCGTTGAGGCTCAACGCTTTCCGCCTGCCGACCGACAACGACAACAGCAAAACCGAATCGTGGGACAACCTCGGACTGCGCACGCTGACGATTTCGACGGGCGAATGGATGGTCGAAGAGGCCGCCGACCACCGCTCGGTGAACCTCGAAATCACGAATGTCTATTCCGCCGGCAATTCGATGACCTTCACGGCGCGAACGCGCTTTTTTGTGATGTCTGATGGTGCGATTGCCGTCAATTCGGTCATCACGCCGAGTCGCGAAAACGTGATTCTGCCGCGTTTGGGCTATCGGCTTGAAATGGCGGCTGGCTACGAGAATATGGCGTGGTTCGGTCGTGGTCCGTGGGACAGCTATGCCGACCGCAAGGAGTCGGCGCTCGAAGGTCTGTGGCGCAGCACCGTCGCCGAGCAAATGGACAAATTCGTGCTACCGCAGGAGATGGGCAACAAGGAAAACGTGCGCTGGATGGCGCTGACCAACGACCATCAGAGCGGTCTGCTCTTCGTCGCGTCCGACCAGATGGCGGCATCGGCTTCGCACTGGCGTGCCGAGGACAATTACATCCATCGCAACAACCGCAAAAAACATCCTTACGAGATGATGACGACGAAAACCACCGTTGTCCATCTCGACGCCGCCATGCGCGGACTCGGTAACGCTTCGTGCGGTCCCGACGTGATGGAAAAATACGAATTAAGGTCGAAAAAGACCGAGTTCGACTTTATGATTCTGCCTGTGGAGAATGCCGACAACGACGAGGAACTGAGTCGGAAGGGTCGCGTGGCAAATTCCATCTGCCAGCCCGTCGAAATTCGTCACGAGAGCGAGGGTTTCATCTCGCTGTCGTCGCCAACCGAGGGTGCCAACATCTATTACACCATCGACGACGGCGAACCCCAACTCTATACGGGTCCTTTCGACCTGAGCAAAGGCGGTTTTTTGCGTACTTATAGCGAAAAACCAGGGATGGGACGCAGTTTCGCGACCGAGGAAAACGTGTCTTACTACACCGACAAATCGCTGTGGAGCGTCGTGAGTTTCGATAGTCAGGAAGGTGGCAAAGAAGTGGCTAAAAACGCCATCGACGGCGACATTTCAACCATCTGGCACACGCAATACACGGGTTCGCGTCCCACTTGTCCGCACGAAATTGTCATCGACTTCGGCAAGACCTATCGCATCGCGGCTTTCGTCTATCAGGGTCGCATCGACCAAAGCAACGGTCGCGTGCTCGACTATGAGGTGACTTTCAGCAATAGTCCGACGGTTTTCGGCAAGCCCAATGCTGCCGGAACGCTGCAAAACACCGACGAGCGCCAGTCGGTGAGTCTCGACGAGGCAGTGGAGGCTCGTTATATGAAATTCGTGGCCTATCGCGTGGTCGATGACAAGGAATACGCTTCGGCGGCAGAGTTGGACATCGAGGCAACCGACCTCGTGGACCCGATTGATGGACCCGATGACGAAATCAACTCAAAGACGGAATATCGCTTGAAGGAGGTCGAGTCGGGATTGTATCTGCGCTACCAAAAGGACGAGAGCGCCAACTATCAAGGCGATTTCTGCCTCGCGACACCTGAATCCGACGACGATGCCGCCTGCCTCTTCCGTTTCACTCGCGTAGAGGGCTTTACATCGTTCTACACGGCTTTTGTCAGCGGTGGATATATGGGTCGTGGCAATGCCGACTGGCGCGTGTCGTCCATCAGCCTGACGAACAACAGAAACGGATGGATTACGCTTGAACCACAGGGCAATGGCGAATACAAGCTGCGTGCGCCGTGGAAGACATTCTGCTATATGAATTTCGACCGTCGCACTGCAGGCAGTTACATCTACGCCGACAAGGCCGAGGGTGCCGTTTTCGTCCTCGAAAGCACGACCGACGGCATTGAATCAATTTACAATTTACAATCTTCAAAAGACAATTCGGCGGTTTATAACCTGCAAGGACAGCGCGTCGCGGTGCCGAGCAAGGGTGTTTTCATCCAAAATGGAAAGAAATTCGTGATAAAATAAATAATGTATATCCAAAAATAACTACGACTTATGAAAAAATCGATCATTCTGTTCATTTCGCTGCTGCTTGCCAACACGCTGAGCGCAGCCGGTTTTCCGAATATCAGCGATTCGGACAACGAGTATTGGTACTACCTGAAATTCACGCAGGGCGTTTATGTCGTGGCGTCGAATGGCGAGGATGTGGTCTGCAAATCGGCCATTCCGACGGGCAAGGCGAGCCAACTCTGGAAAGTGGAAGGTTCAGCCGCAAACGGCTATACTTTCACCAACAAACTCGGTCTGCAACTCTATGCGATGGGCACGGCGCAAGGCTCTGAAATTCGGGCCGGACGGTCGCCGCAGTCGTTGGAAAAGTTCAAAATCAACACGCGGGGCAGCAACTATACGATTACGCCCTTCACCAACACTGGCCAAGCCTTCAACTGTTGGGGCGGAATGGGCTTCAAGAACGATGTCAAACTCTATGATTCGGGCGACGCGAATGCACCGATGGCGTTCATTGCCGAGGCCGATATGAAGATTGACAATGCGCTCGTTCCCGTGATTCCCTATCCGCAGTCGGTGAGTGTGAAAGACAGTCGTTTCGACCTGCACGAACTGACGATGATTCTCTTTTGTAATCGAGAAAAAAATAATCCGAATGAGGACGAAGATTTGAAAAAAATGGCACAGCGAATGGCCGACGATTTTCAGCGCACGGCAGGGATTTCCTGTGATGTGAAAGATTCAAGAATAGAAGTACTTTGGCCTGGAAAATATTTGGAAATGATACTTGACGAGTCGCGACCCTCAGAAGGCTATAAACTATCTGTCAGCAACGACGGAATCCAAGTCAGCGCGTCGGATTACGGCGGTTTCTTCAACGCTTTGCAGACGCTGCGCCAACTGATGCCCTCAGCCATCTACGGAAAAGAGTTGAAAGCCGATGCCGACTGGACTTTGCCCGAAGTCAATATCACCGACAAACCGCTGATGTCGTATCGCGGATTTATGCTCGACGTGAGCCGCCACTTCTTCGACAAGGATGAGGTGAAAAAACTGCTCGACGTCGCTTCGATTTACAAACTCAACCGTTTCCACTGGCACCTGACCGACGACCAAGGCTGGCGCATCGAGATTCCCGAATACCCGAAACTGACCTCTGTGGGCGCGATTCGGGCAGGTTCGATGGCGAGTTACGACCCCTCAAACGGCACTTCGCTTTACGACGACACGGAATACGGTCGCGGTTGCTATTACACGCTCGACGACCTGCGTGAAATCGTAGCCTACGCCAAGGAACGCAACATTGAAATCATCCCCGAAATCGATATGCCTGGCCACATGGTGGCTGCCGTGACGGCCTATCCCGAACTGAGTTGCGACCCGTCGAAAACCTATTCGGTGCGCATTCCGGGCGGTATCAGCAAGGACGTTTTGAACATCGGAAAAGACGAAACCATCGACTTCCTAAAATGCGTACTCGGCCACGTCGCCGAGGTGTTCCCCTACGACTATATCCACATCGGCGGCGACGAATGTCCCACCGACCAGTGGAAAAACAATGCCGATTGCAAACGTCGCATCGAAGAGGAAGGACTCGGCGATGTGAACGGGCTGCAACCGTGGCTCGTGCAGGTCATCGGCAGTTTCTTGAAGGATAATTATGGCAAAAAAGTGATGGCGTGGGACGAGGTCATCGACCATTGGAACAGTTCCTACACCATCGACCCGCTGATTATGGCGTGGCACGACGGACGTGCCGCCGCAGCCGCCAACAAAGGTTTTAAGAGCGTGTTTGTGCCGTCGCCGCGCTACTATCTCGACCAATTGCAAGTGCCGCCTGCCCAACTCGAAGTCGATGCTCCTTATATGGGCGGCTATGGCGACGGAACCATCAGCAGCGTCGAGCGCATCTATTCGTTCAATCCTCACGGTGAGGTGAGCGGTCGCGAGAGTTTCGTCATCGGCACGCAGGCGAACCTCTGGACCGAGACCTGCACGACGAATCGCGAGGCCGAATATTGCTTCTTCCCGCGTCTGTTGGCGCTCAGCGAAGTGGCGTGGCTCAACGCTTCCAAGCGCACCTTCCCAAGTTTCTATGCCCGTCTGCAATCGCACGATGAAGTGCTCGACGAGAAGGAAATTTTCTATGCCCGACACTACATCGAACCTGCCGACCAAACACTGGCGGAACAAGCCATCGCCGAGGCTGAGAAATATCTCGAAGAAAGTCGTCCCAACTGCGTCGGATACCCGAATCAATCGGCGTTCAACGCGCTTCAGCAGGCAGTCGAATCGCTGAAAAACGATACGGAAAGCGAGGCGAAACTGGCGGCTCTGACCAACGAAATCGACCTTTATAAAAAAGCCCCGATTGTGATGCCCGAAGAGGGAAAACTCTACAAAATCAACAGTGCAGCGACCTTCTTCCGCACCCATTTCGCTGGTTCGTCGCTTTACGCGAAGGGCAACGATGCCGTTTATGTGCACTACACACCCCAAACCGAACCCGACGAAATTTGGGAATTCAAACCGCAGGCCAACGGCACGTTCAAAATCGTCAGCGTGAGCACGGAAAAGATGCTGACGATGGCCGCCAGCAACGACAGTCAGGCAAAATTGGCTCAGACGGGCACGAATTTCACCATCCGCAAGGCCACGAAACCCGCTGGCGACTACACCTACATTCCGGGCGTGGTGAACATCAAAAACGGTCGGTTCAACCTCTTTGTGAAACTCGCAGGCTCGACCATCAGCCTCGTCGCCAACACCGACTCAACGCTCTGTTACCCAGGCACTTGGCGCATCGAGGAAATCACCGACTACAGCCTTTGGCTGCAAAAACTCGTCGAAAAATGTGAAGTGACCATCGAAACTGCCGACCCGACCCGAATGGGACAGCCGACGGAGGCTTCGCTGCAATTCCTGCACGAAAAAATCGTCGTTCCGGGTAAAAATGCCCTTGGCGACGGCGAAATCAGCCGCGAAAAGTATTTCGATTTCGTTGCGCTCTACAACGAGTTCCAGAAAATGGAGAAAACCACCGCCGCCGACGTCATCGATTCCGACTACTATTACATCATTCGCAACGCCTATTTCACGGACTATTACGCCAGTGCCGACGGCGAAATCGTGCGCCCGAAAAACTACGCCGATGCCGACGAATTCAAGTGGATGATGAAGAAAAACGCCGACGGAACCTTCGTCATCGAAAACAAAGCGACCGCCACCGCTGCCTTTGTCGCGTCGAGTGCCGCCGATCAGCAGGTGAAACTCGGTCAGAACTACAACTGGACGCTTCGCGAAGTCACTACCGATCAAGGCAACACCGCCGTCGCCATCACGACAGGGTCGTTTAGTTGGTATGTCAATGCCAGTGCGTGGAACCACGTGCTGCTGAAGCCCTACGACTGGGGCGCCAGCGTCTGGGAATTCATCAAGACGAACGAGAAAACACCCACTGGCATCGAGACAATCGACAATTCACAAATGACGAATGACAATTCGGCGGTTTATAACTTGCAAGGACAGCGCGTTGCGGCGCCGAGCAAAGGAATTTACATTATCAACAACAAAAAAATGGTGAAAAAGTAATTTTAACAACTATAAATTGAAACTATGAAAAGAAAATTATTGGTATGTTGCCTGACATTTTTGACAATACCATTATCCGCCACCGAAGTTGACGACACTTTGGTGAAGCAATCAAAAAAAGAATTTTTTGTTCTGAAATTGAACGGTGGTATTTCGCTTCTTACTTCGAGAGTAGAGGTTGGGGACGATACTTACAGTTTTCAGCCAGGAATGGAATATATGCTTGAATGTGAGCGTCTTGAAGAGTCGGAAAACGGTGTCGGAAAAGGTTGGGGCTTGGTATTCAAGGGTAATAGGACTTATGTCGGAGGAGATTATAAAATTAATCTCTATCATTTCGGAATCAATCGTATTTGGTGGAATTCTTTTGGTAAAAACAATCGATGGAGATGGGAAGCCGCAGTGGGTGGCGGTGCTTGCTTATACAAAGATAATACAAATTGGGAAAGTTATGGATATTACAGGACTTATCTGAATCAGTCAACATCTATCGGAATAGGCATTTTACTGAAAGCAGGTTGTGAATATCGAATCACAAACCATTTCGGCTTGGGATTGGAAATGAATGACTTCCTTCATCTTTTCTTTGATGATGCAATGAAAGCCCAACGGGAAAAGACGCTTTTCACTGGATTTTCTACGACCAGTCTTACACTCGGCCTGAGATTTTACCTCTGAAAAGAAAAAATAATAGGTAATAGGCGATGAAAAAGTATTCAAAACCTATTACCTATTATTTTTTACCTGTAACCTATCACTTCACGAGTTCCATCGTGTCGCGGGCGATGACGATTTCCTCGTCGGTGGGAATCACCCAGACTTTCACGCGCGAGTCGGGTGCGGAAATCAGTTTTTCCACGCCACGGCAGTTGTTGGCCTCGGCATCCATCTTCACACCGATAAATTCCAAATCGGCACAGGCTTCGAGGCGCGTGCCAATCTGGTTTTCGCCCACGCCTGCCGTCCATACGATGGCATCGACGCCACCCATCGCAGCAGCGTAGGCACCGATGTATTTCTTGATGCGATAGTTATACATATCAAGTGCCAACCGAGCACGCTCGTTGCCCTCTTCGGCAGCACTTTCGATGTCGCGCATATCGCTGGAAATGCCCGTGATACCAAGCACACCCGACTTTTTATTGAGGAAGTCGGCCATCTCTTGTGGTTGCATATTCAACTTGTTCATCAGGTAGGTCACGGCTGACGGGTCGATGTCGCCTGAGCGCGAACCCATCATCACACCAGCCAGAGGCGTGAGTCCCATCGAGGTATCGATGACTTTGCCGTCTTTGATGGCAGCGACGGAGGCACCGTTTCCGATGTGGCAGGTGATGATTTTCAAGTCTTTGATGTCCTTGCCCATCAGTTCGGCGACGCGATGCGATACGTAGCGATGCGAAGTGCCGTGGAATCCGTAGCGGCGAACGTGGTATTTCTCATAGAGTTCGTAGGGCACGGCGTAGAGGTAGGCGTGCGGCGGCATCGTCGAGTGGAAGGCGTTGTCGAACACCGTCACCTGCGGCACTTTCGGCATCAGGTGATTCACGGCGCGGATGCCTTTCAGGTGACCTGCGTTGTGCACAGGTGCGAGGTCGCAGAGGCTTTCGATTCCTGCTTCCACGCCTTCGTTGACGAGGCAACTCTTTTCAAACAGGTCGCCGCCCTGCACGATACGGTGGCCGACGGCATCGATTTCGTCGAGGCTCTTGATGGCACCGTATTCTTCGCTGAGCAGTTGTTGGAACACGAAATTCACACCCTCTTTGTGGTCGGGCATATCGTGCATAAGGATTTTCTTCTCGCCGTTGGGCAGCGTGAGTTTCAGGAAGGCGTTGTCGAGGCCGATGCGCTCCACACCGCCCTGCGCCAGCACGCTCTCGTCGTCCATATTGTACAGTTTGTACTTGATGGAGCTTGAACCGCAATTCAAAACAAGTATTTTCATCTTTCTTAATTGTTTAATGGTATGTTTTTAATGTTTTTTTGCGCCCATAGCCTGACACGCCGTAATAGCCACCATATAATAGATGTCATCGACGGAACAGCCGCGCGACAGGTCGTTCACCGGACGGGCGATGCCTTGCAGAATCGGACCGATGGCCACCGCGTCGCCGAGGCGCTGCACGAGTTTGTAGCCGATGTTACCGACCTCGAGGTTGGGGAACACAAGCACGTTGGCGTGGCCTGCAATGTCGCTGCCGGGAGCCTTCTTTTCACCCACCGACGGCACCAGAGCGGCATCGGCCTGCAATTCACCATCGATTTTCAGTTCAGGAGCCATTTCGCGGGCCATTTTCGTGGCTTCCACAACCTTATCAACCACTTCGTGCTTAGCCGAGCCTTTCGTCGAGAAACTCAGCATTGCCACACGCGGGTCGTCGAATCCGGCCACCGAACGGGCTGTCTGCGCCGTGCAAACGGCAATCTGCGCCAACTGATTGGCATCGGGCATCGGCGTCACCGCCACATCGCCCACGACCAACACGCCGTTTTCGCCGTATTGCGGTTGCTTCGTGATGAGCAGCATCGCACCGCTCACGCAGGTGATTCCGGGCGAGCATTTGATGATTTGCAGCGCCGGACGCAGCGTTTCGCCCGTCGTCGAGAGCGCACCCGAAATCTGTCCGTCGGCACCCTCGGTTTTGATGATCATACAGCCCAAGTAGAGCGGATTTTTCACCAGTTCACGTGCCTGTTCGATGGTCATTCCTTTCGATTTGCGCAATTCGCAGAGCAGTTGGGCATACTCCTCGCTCTTCGGGTTGTTGAGCGGGTCGATGATAGTGGCCTTTTCGATGCTCGTCAGTCCCCATTTCTCGGCATCACGACGGATGTCGTCAGGGTCACCGATGAGGATGATGTCGGCCATTTCGTCGGCCAAGACGCGGTCGGCAGCACGCAGCGTGCGCTCTTCGTTGGCCTCGGGAAGCACGATGCGCTGCTTGTTGGCCTTCGCCCGTGCTACAATTTGTTGTAATAAATCCATAGGTTTTTAATAGATATTTGTTAAAAATAATTTCATGCGTGCAAAGGTACAAAAAAGAATTGTTTATCGCCAAATAGACAAGCAATTTTTTTGACATGATTACTTTTCTTCGTCCTTCATTTTCTGCGGACCGCGCACTCGATCGGTGGTGGCGATGCCGCCCTTGATTTCGATGCTGATGCCGTCGCTCAGACCTGTTTTGACGGTTTTTCGCTCGTAGGAAGGCTCGCTGCCGCCTGCGTTTTGGATGACATAGACGAAGGCGCTGTCGCCACTGAATTCCACGGCACTTTCGGGCACGGTGAGCACTTGTCGCGCCTCGGCCAACACGATTTCAGCAGTGGCGGAATAGCCACTACGAATTTGCCGGAAGGCGGTTTTTCCGTCGAAATGGATGGCGGCCTTGATTTCAAACTGGTTGGCACCGTTGCTCTCGACGGCTTTCGGCGAAACGTATTCGAGTCGCGCCTCCAGTCCTTGGTCTTCGAGGGCTCCGATGGTGATTTTCATCGGCATTCCCGTGACGAGGCGACCCACTTCGGTCTCGTCGATGTTGCCACGGAAGATGAGGTCGCCCATATTGGCAACGCTGGCGATGGTGGTTCCGTCGTTGAACGTGTTGGAAAGGATGACCGAGTTACCGACTTTCACAGGTACGTCGAGGATGAGGCCTGTGATGGTCGAGCGGATGAGCGTGCTGGAGGCCGACGCATTCGTGCGCGAAACGCCGTCGCGAATCACCTGCAACTGGTCGTTGGCAGCAGTGAGTTCCTCGCGTGCCTGACGATAGGTCTGTGCCACTTTGTCGTGTTCGTCGGCAGAAATGTAGCCTTTGTCGAACAAAGTTTTCACGCGGTCGTAGTCGATTTTCGCCTGATTGACATTGACATTGGCGAGTCTGACGCGAGCCTGTGCCGACGAGAGTTGCTGCATATCGGGAATCACTTTAACTTTTGCGATGACTTCGCCTGCCTGCACCATATCGCCCGCCTCTTTGTAGATGTGGGTGATGATGCCCGAAATCTGCGGTTTTACGTTCACTTCGTCGCGTGGTTCGATTTTTCCCGTTACGATGGTTGAGCGAACAATGTCTTTTACTTCGGGTGTAAACTCCTCATAGACAATGGGTTGCGGCTGCGACTGCTTCCAAAGGAAGACGAAAGTTCCGATGAACACGAGGGCAATAATCGCCGCAAGAATCAGTTTAAAATACTTTTTCATATCGTTTTTAATCTATTGAACATTGAACATTGAACATTGAATATTGAATATTGAATATTGAACATTATTTTTTTTACCTTTTTACCCTTTTACCTTTTTACCCTTTTACCTTTTTACCTTTTTACCATTAACCTTATTCATCTCTCATCGCATCGACGGGTTTAATACTCATCGCCCTCAATGCTGGCGCAAGCCCTGCCAAAACGCCCATCGCAGCAATCGTAGTGGCAGCGACGATGGCCGTCCAGAAGCCCACTTGGAAATGCGCTTTCACGATGCCGTCCTCAGTGTTGCCGAGTTGCAGCATTTGCAGGATGAGCACGGCGAAAAGGATGCCGCTCATACCCGCCACGACGGTGAGGATGACGCTTTCGCTGATGATTTGCGAGAGAATCATACGCGGTGTCGCTCCGATGGCGCGTCGGATGCCGATTTCGGTCGTCCGCTCGCGCACGGTCACCATCATAATGTTCGACACGCCGATGGCACCTGCCAAGAGCGTGCCCAGTCCGACAAGCCAGATGAGGAAATTGACGCCTCGGAACAAGTTGTCGAGCAGTTGGAAGAGCACTTCGGTATTGAAAACCATAATGCCCTGCTCGTCGGTGGGGTCGATGGCGTGGGCCGCAGCCACAACTTCGCGAATCGGCTGGCTCAAACGGCTCATCACGGTGCCTTTGCGTCCCGTCAAAGCAATCATATCGACCTCGTTTCCGCGATTATATACCTGCTGCATCAGCGTAATTGGCAAGATGACGACTGTGCCTGCCTCATTTCCAAAAGACATTCCGTTGGACATATTATAATCGACACCCACGATTTGGTAATAGATGGAATCAATGCGGATGGACTCGCCGCAAGGGTCGCCGCCTTTCGGAAAAAGGTCTTTATAGGTCTTTTTGCCAATGACGCAGACCTTCCGACGCTCCTGAACATCGATGTCGTTGATGTATCGACCATAGTGAATAGTGGGCGATTTGATTTCTTTGTAGTCGGGTGCCACGCCATTCACACCGATTTCCGCTTTTCGGTCGCCGTAGTAGGCAAAACCACCGCTGGAAAAGATTACTGGCGTGATGACATTGAGTTCGGGGATGCGCTGTTGCAGTCGCTCCACGTCCTTGTATTCGAGTTCCCATCTTCGACCCTTTCGGAAGCCCTTGTAAGCCTTTTTCGTCGGTTGCGCCCACACCATCGCCGAGTTGGTGGCGAAGCCCTCGAAATTGTTGTTGAGCATCTCTTTCAAGCCTTGTCCGCCACCGATGAGAGCCACGAGCATAAACACGCCCCAGAACACGCCGAATCCCGTCAGAAACGAGCGGCTTTTGTTGCGCGTCAGCGTGTCGAGTATTTCGCGATAGCGGTCGAGGTCGAACATAGTTTTGAATGTTGAATTTTGATGGTTGAATGTTGATTTTTGAATTGTTAATTGTTAACTGTTAATTGTTAATTGAACTTATTCTGCTCTCAGCGCCTCAATCGGTCGGATTCTCGCTGCTTTCAGGGCAGGAATCAGTCCCGCGATGGTGCCTGCGATGATGATGACGGCAGTGGCCTCGATGCAAACGTCGATTCCCACCGTCGGATTGACGAACATCGTGGCCTTGAACAGTCCCGTGTCGATTTCCTCGTGGCCGAGCGTCGCGTCCATATACTGGTTGGCGGCGACTCCGAGCAGCATTCCGATATAGCCGAAAATGGCCGTGATGATAATGCTTTCTAAGATAATCAGCCGCAACACCGACCACGGTTTGGCGCCGATGGCCTTGCGGATGCCGAATTCGCGTGTGCGTTCCTTGACGGTGATGAGCATAATGTTCGACACGCCGACGATGCCCGACAGCAACGTAAACAAACCGATAATCCACAGCGCCGTTCGAATGATGCTCATACCCATATTCATCTGCATCGACTGCGTGTAGCGGTTCCACAGCCAGATGCTGTTTTCGTCGTCGGGTGCAGCCTGATGGTTCGCGTTCAGCCGCTGCCGATATTCCTTTTCAAAGGCTTCGTTGTCTTCCTCGGTGGGCAGTCCGTGAAATGTAAATTCGATGCGGCCCACGTTGTCGGTGTTTGCGCCGTAGATGCTCTTAATCGTGGAATGGGGCGAGTAGGGATAGGTCGAGCCGTTTTCGTCGTCTTTGAAAATGCCGATGACCTGAAAGGCGAACTGCCCGACTTTCACGTATTTTCCTAACAAAGTTTCGTATTTTTCGTTCCCCAGCAGTTCTTTTGCGTGATTGTTGCTCAGCACAACCACTTTCCGCTTCTCCTTTTGGTCGATTTCATTGACGAATCGCCCGTGCAGCATCTCGATTTTGTCGATTTTCGTATGGTTGGGATACACGCCGATGAGGCTTGAGGAAATGTACTGCTGGCCGAGGCTGATGGACGTGGCAGACGACACGAATTGCGCTCCCACATAATCGATGTTTTCCTTGAAATCCGAGTTGGTGATGTCGAGGTCGGTCGTTTGCAGTCGGATGCTGCGCCCTTCCTTCAAACCCTGATAGGCTTTCGATGTCTGACCGCCGAACACCATCATCGAATTCGACAGGAATTGTTCGTTTTGCTTCATCGTCGCATTGATGAGTCCATTTCCCGCACCGAGCAGCACGATGAGCATAAAAATGCCCCACGCCACGGCAAATCCCGTGAGTGCCGTGCGCAGTTTGTTGCGTCGGGCGGTCTGCCAAATCTCATTCAATAATTCCATCTTTGATGCGGATGATTCGGTTGGTTTGTTCGGCCACGACGGAGTCGTGGGTGACGATGATTTCGGTGATTTTCTCCGTCTGGTTCAGCTCCTTGAGCAGTTGCATCACCTCGACGCTCGTCTTCGAGTCGAGTGCACCCGTCGGTTCGTCGGCAAGGATGATTTTCGGCTGTGTGATGAGGGCTCGGGCGATGGCCACGCGCTGCTTCTGACCGCCCGACAGTTCGTTGGGATAGTGGTCGGCCCAGTCGCGAAGTCCGAGTCGTTCGAGGTAGTCCAAAGCCATCTGATGGCGTTTTTTTCGCGAAACTCCTTGATAGAAAAGCGGCAATTCCACGTTTTCCACCGCCGTTTTGAAGGCGATGAGGTTGAACGACTGGAAAATGAAGCCAATCATTCGGTTTCGATACGAGGCGGCACATGTCTCCGAGAGGTCTTTGATGAGCGTCCCTGCCAGATGGTATTCGCCTTCGTCGTAGTTGTCGAGGATGCCCAAAATGTTCAGCAATGTCGATTTTCCCGAGCCCGATGCGCCCATAATCGACACAAATTCACCCTCGCCGATGTCGAGGTCGATGCCCTTCAGCACGTGCAACGGCTGTGCACCGAAATATGTCTTGTTGATGTTCCTTAATTGAATCATCCTCGCCTTGTTAATTGTAAATTGTCAATTGTTAATTGAAATTGTCCTCATCCCATTTCGTGGATGCCATAGTCGATTTTGAAATTGATGGGAAGTTCGTATTCCACCTTCATCGGAATGCCGTGGCGAATACACGGTTTCCACTTCGGCATCCCCGACACCACGCGGATGGCTTCCTCGGCAAACTGTTCGAGCACCTGCTCGCGGATTCGGCGTTTTTCGTCGCCTGCGAGCCGTTGGTACACCAGTCGGTTGTCCACCGTGATGCGGTTCGCCACCACGCGCACGTTGCTAATCGTGCCGTCGGTCTCGACAAGGAATTTTACGACCGTCTGCCCCTGTAAACCGTAGTTCGAGGCCGTGCGCGGATAGTCGATGTGTTGTGCGAGATAGCGCATCATCACCTCGTCGCCACCCGGAAACATCGGGTCGGTGGCGCGTCGTCCGCGAGGAATGTACACCCGCGAATAGTCGAGCAGTCCCAGTCGTTTGCGCAGTTTCTCGATTTCTACCGTCGCCAAAATCACCTTTCCCTCGGTGTTCAGTACGTAAATCGACGGAATCCACTTGATGCCATACGCCTGTGCGATGCGCGAATCCTTCATTTTCGTCATTTCGCAGAAGTGCAGTCCCTCGATGTCGTTGTCCATATAGTATTTCATCCATCGCTCGCGGTCGGTGTCGAACGAGATATGGATGAAAACGAGGCTGTCGGAAGCAAATTCCTCTTGCAGACGCTTCAGTTCGGGCGTGTCGCGCCGACAGTCGGGACACCACGAAGCCCAGAAATGCAACACCACGAATCGTCCGCGCAGGTCTTCCAACCGAGCATTCGTCGCGCTGTCGATGACGAAGTCAGGTGCCACCATCCCGTTTTTTAACATCGACTGTGTGTAGAGCGAGTCGAGGTCTTGCGCCAGTCCCGTCAGCGTTCCCGCCAGCAAAGCGTAAGCCATCAGCAATAGTTTTTTCATATTTTTTTCGATATTAGAATTTTCTTGCTGCAAAAGTAATCATTATTCTTCGCATTCCCAAATAAAATCGAGATTTTAGTTTTTTTCAACAATCATCGAAGTCCATTTTTGACGTTAAATTTGTTAATTCATCTTAAAATTTGTTTGGTTTTGCCCCCGAAAAGCGTTTTATGATTGTAAAGCGCAAAAAACGATGGAAAGAATTGCATTTGAACAGCGAGCCCGCACGTGGTGCGAAAAGGCTTACAGCGTGAGCCGAGGCTGCGGGGCGGGCAGGGACGAGGCGGAGGACATCGCACAGGATGTGATGCTTCGGCTGTGGCAGATGCACGACGAACTGGAACGCTACGATTCGGTGGAGGCACTGGCGGCGCTGATGGCGAAACACTTGCTGCGAAGCCACCATAGAGAATCTCTTCGCCTTTCACGTACTTGATGTAACCAGTGCCGACCTCGATTTGGTTGGCGATGTTCTGGTAGTCTTTGCCTGTCAGCTTCATATTCTTCTATTTTTTAATTGTTAAACTTTGTTGTTGTATATTCTTGCACCTTTGAACTTAGTTTTGTTCGTCAGAAACAAATTTATGGTGCAAAAATACAAGTTATATCTTGTTTGTGCAAGTTTTCAAATAAGATTTATCTTGTTATTAAGTATTATTAACAAGTTATATCTTGTTTGTGCCATTTTTTACATTATCTTTGCAAAAAAATTAAGATAAATGAGAATTAGAGAAATAATAAAAGAGAAAGGCGTAACGACAGAAGAACTTGCAAATCAGTTAGGAATTAGCCAAAGTGCGTTAAACCAAAGCATATCAGGCAATCCATCTGTGAAAGTCTTAACCAAAATTTCAACCGCCTTACAAGTTCCCCTTTGGCAATTTTTCGCGTCGCCAGAGGAAGTTCAAGGGACGCGCACACTCGCAACTGGCAATCAGTCTGCCATCTGTCCTCATTGCGGTTCTTCCATCGAGTTTGAAATCAACATCAAGTCTAACCATATAATTGAATAGCGATTATGAAAATATTTCTATTGCTCGCATTGATGTGTTCAACATCGTGCCTTGCTCAAATCAAAACTATTGATGTTCCGACCCCACAGGCGAAAGAACAAAAGTATGACAGTCTTCAGAATTTAAACCTTCGCAATGCGATGTCGCATAAAGGACAAGTTCTGTATATCGTTGGTAATAATGATTCTAAAAGTCAAGGTTATTACTGGAATAAATTTTTCGTCAATCCAGATTTGAGGGCAAAACCGTATAAGAGTGTTGGAAAATATTCATCAGGTACAGATTATGAAGCCGTAACAGGAAAATATTATAAGGTGATTGATGTAATTAAAGATGGTGAAATGAGAGTTTGGCTTCACCTTGAACCTGACAATATTAGAGAAAAGTGGGACAGGTGTTATTATTTAGTTGAAACGGCCAGAAGTATTGACAATGTTCCACATATAACATTAGGCTATTATTATAAGATGAAATCTTTGATGATAGACAACATTTTCATAACAAGAGAGGAAAAACTGACATCGGCAACAACTGGTGAAACTATAATTGTTCCAATCCGCACTCAATTCAAGTGCATTGATATTGGAATAGATGACGAAAAAAAAGAGATAGTCGCAATTTTTGAGAATAATAAATATGGAAAGGTGAGGGCTTATTTTTTTGATGGAAACAAACCAAAAGTTACCTGTTTCACAGATTTGAAAAGATATAATTATTTGGTTAGGAAATTTGGACGAACTTGGGCAAATAGCATTTCAGAAACAAGACTGAAAATAGGAATGACGAAAGAAATGGCTATTGAAGCTTGGGGGAAACCTTATGAAATAAATAGAACAACAGGGAGTTTTGGTACAGATGAGCAATGGGTATATGAAGGATATTATGTGTATTTTAGAAATGGCAAATTGTATGCTATTCAAAATTTCTAATTAAATATCTCTTCTTTACTTGAAGCGACTCTATATGAGTCGCTTTTTTTGTGCCATTTCCGAGCGATTTTGCGACAATAGCGTTATTGTGACTTCTATGCCGAAGGCGACATCCTCGGCTGGAGCGACACCGTGAACAAACAGAACGGCCGTTGGTTCCGCCTCTCGATTTCCTATCGCTTCGGAAATCTGGAAGCCAGCGTGAAAAAGACCGAAACCACCATCAATAACGATGATGAAGTCGGTGGAATTGTCAAGGGACAGATGTGAATTATCCTTCGCGCAAGAAATCAAGGGCTTCCTTGATTTCTTCGTGCGAGGCAGTTTGGTCGAGGCGAATGTCGCCAATGTCGGCTAAAAGCGTGAAACGAATCGAGTCACCGATGTTTTTCTTGTCGTGCTGCATCAGGCGAATCAGTTCGGGGTAGTCGTCGCAGGTGATGGGCAGACTGCCGTAGTTTTCACGGACGAACTGCACGGTTTGGCGCATTTTTTCTGTCGGAAAACCACATTTCACAACGCTCAAGTAAAGTTCGCAGATGAGGCCGAAAGCAACAGCGTGGCCGTGGAGGATGGGTGCTGGGTGTTGGGTGTTGGGTGTTGGGTGTTGGATGGAAAATGACTCGAATGCGTGTCCAAAAGTATGGCCGAGGTTCAGCGCCTTGCGCAAGCCTTTTTCGTGGGGGTCGGAAGTGACAATTCGCTGTTTCACAGCAATGCTTCGTTCGAGGATTGGACATTGAACATTGGACATTGAACATTGGACATTGAACATTGAACATTGAACATTGGATTTTGAACTATGAACTATGAACTTTGAACTATGTACTTTAACAACTTCCGCCCAGTGTTCCACCGTGTCGAGCAGACCGTGTTTCAGCATTTCAGCATAGCCTGAGAGCAAATTTTCGCGGTCGAGTGTTTCCAGAAATTTCGTGTTGATAACAACGGCTTGCGGCTCGCTGAACGTGCCGATTTCGTTCTTCAAACCACCGAAATTCACGCCCGTTTTTCCTCCGACCGACGCATCGACCATCGCCAACAGCGTCGTGGGAATATTCACAAACTGAATCCCGCGCTTGAAAGTCGAGGCAGCAAAACCGCCGAGGTCGCAAACCATTCCGCCACCGAGGTTCACCAACAGCGAATGGCGCGTGCCACCGCCGCGTTGCAATTCGCCCCAAACCATCGCCAAACTGTCGAGATTCTTGTTCGCATCGCCCTGCGGAATTTCAATCAATCGGGCATCGGAAAACACCGGAAAACCTTCCACCAACGGCCAGCAAAGCCGTCGCGTGTTCTCGTCGGTCAGTACAAACAAGCGGTCGGGACTCGCCGATTCGATTTCGCTTTGCAAGTCGCGCTGCAAATCTTCTGAAAAAATCAAATTTTGCTTCATCGTCTGCAAAAGTACAATTAAAAGGCTAAAAATCCAAATTTTTTCGACGAAAGCTCTGAAATTCGAAAAAATTATCTAAATTTGCACTCGCGAAACGAAAAAACGATGGAAGAAAACAAAATTATACTGCGCACGGAAGGCTTGGTGAAACGCTACGGCAAGCGCACGGTGGTGAACGATGTGAGCTTCGATGTGAAACAAGGCGAAATCGTTGGTCTGCTCGGGCCGAACGGAGCCGGAAAAACCACGTCGTTCTATATGACGACGGGCCTTGTGATTCCCAACGGCGGCCACGTGTTTCTGGGCGACGAGGAAATCACGAAATATCCTGTCTATAAACGTGCACGGGCAGGAATCGGCTATCTGCCACAGGAAGCGAGTGTGTTCCGCAAAATGTCGGTCGAGGACAACATCCTCTCGGTGTTGGAAATGACGGGCAAGCCGCGTGAATACCAGTTGGAGAAACTCGAGAGCCTAATCGCCGAATTTCGACTGGAAAAAGTGCGAAAAAACAAGGGTGACCAACTTTCGGGCGGTGAGCGCCGACGCACGGAGATTGCCCGCTGTCTGGCCATCGAACCGAAGTTCATTATGCTCGACGAGCCCTTTGCCGGCGTCGATCCCATTGCCGTCGAGGACATCCAGCAGATTGTCTGGCAGTTGAAATACCGCAACATCGGCATCCTCATCACCGACCACAACGTCGATGAAACATTGACCATCACCGACCGCGCCTACCTGCTTTTCGAGGGAAAAATCCTCTTCCAAGGCTCGCCCGAGGAACTGGCCGAGAACAAAATCGTCCGCGAAAAATACCTCACCAACTCGTTTGTGCTGCGGAAAAAGAATTTCCAGACGGAAATATAAGAAAAAATTAGGCTGTTCAGCGAAAAAAGTGTACCTTTGCAGCCCGAAATGAAAATTGTCAAATAGTTAAATAAAAAGATGAATATCAAGTTTGAAAATGAAGACAAGGTGAATGGCTTGATGACCATCACCGTCGAGGAGAGTGACTTTAAGGAAAAGGTGGAGAAAACGCTGAAAGACTATCGTCGGAAAGCCAATGTGCCGGGATTCCGTCCCGGACAGGTGCCGATGTCGATGATTCAGCGGATGTATGGTGCGCCCGTGCGGATGGATGCAGTGAATCAAGCCATCGGCGAGGAACTATATAAATATGTACGCGAGAACGACATCAAGATGCTCGGCGAACCGCTGCCGCACGAGGGTGGCGAGGCCGTTGATCTCGAAAAGCCGGCTCCTTACACCTTCCAGTTCGACATCGCCGTTGCACCGGAAATCAAGGCTGGTCTGTCGGGTCGCGACAAAGTCGATTATGTCACCATCGACGTCGATGACAAACTCATCGACCAGCAGGTGGAGATGTATTGTTCGCGTGCGGGCCAGTACCAGAAGGCCGACGACTACAAGGACAACGATATGCTGAAGGGCGACCTGCGCGAACTCGACAAGGAAGACGGCATCGAGTTGAGCGAGGCCATCGTGATGCCGACCTACATCAAGAACGAAGCCGAGAAAAAGCTTTTCGACGGCGCAAAGCTCGGTGATGTCATCACGTTCAACCCGCGCAAGGCATACGAAAGCGATGCCGAACTGGCAGCGTTGTTGAAGATTGACAAGGCCGATTTGGGCAGCCACGCCGGCAATTTCACCTATCAGATTACGGAAATCAGCCGTTTCGCCAAGGCTGAAGTCAATCAGCAGCTTTTCGACCAGATTTATGGCAAGGATGCCGTGAAGAACGAAAAGGAATTCCGCGCCCGCGTGGCCGAAGAACTGAAAGCTCAGTTGGTACAGAACAGCGACTGGAAATTCCTCGGCGACCTGCGCAAGCACTGCGTGAAAAAGGCAGGCAAACTCGTGTGGCCCGAGGCGCTGCTGAAGCGCGTGATGAAGAACAACAACAAGGAGCACAAAGACGTCGATGAATACGTGGAGAAGAATTTCGAGGGCAGCATCAAGGAACTCACGTGGCACTTGATCAAAGAGCAACTCGTCACCGCCCACGACATCAAAATCACCGACGAGGAGGTGAAAACCGCCGCTCGCGAGGCCGCTCGCGCCCAGTTTGCGCAGTACGGAATGTCGAATGTGCCCGACGAATACCTCGACAACTACGCACAGGAAATGCTCAAGAAAGAGGAGAACGTGCAGGGATTCGTCGATCGCGCCATCGACCTGAAGCTCATCGAAAAGATGAAAACCGTCGTGAAACTCAACGAAAAAACGGTTTCGCTCGACGAGTTCAACAAAATGATGGCTGAGTAAGTTTTGAATCAAAATAAATGGAAAATCCTCGCAGTTTATCGCTGCGAGGACTTTTTTTGATATAAAAAATCGTTAAAACGCAAAATTTTCTTCATTTTGTGATGGCGGTTTCGATTTTTTTTCTTAATTTTGTTCCAAGAAAGGGGGAGAAAATCCATTTTTCAATCATCAATTAACAATTTACATTTAATAAAAATATCAATTCAAAAAATGAACGATTTCAGAAAATATGCCACAAAACATTTGGGCATGAACGGCTTAGTGGTCGATGAAGTGATGAGCGCACAGGCGCAGTATATGAACCCGTATATTTTGGAGGAGCGCCAACTCAACGTGACGCAACTCGACGTGTTTTCGCGTCTGATGATGGACCGCGTCATCTTCCTCGGAACCGAGGTGAACGACTACACCGCCAACGTGTTGCAGGCGCAGTTGCTCTATCTCGACGCATCTGACGCAGGTAAGGACATCAATGTCTATATCAACTCGCCGGGCGGAAGTGTCTATGCCGGACTGGGCATCTACGACACGATGCAGTTCATCCAGAGCGACGTGGCGACGATTTGCACGGGTATGGCCGCTTCGATGGCCGCTGTGTTGCTCGTGGCAGGCACCGAGGGCAAGCGCTCGGCGTTGCCCCACAGCCGCGTGATGATTCACCAGCCGATGGGCGGTGTGCAGGGACAGGCTTCCGACATCGAAATCGAAGCCCGCGAGATTCAAAAGTTGAAAAAGGAACTCTACACCATCATCGCCGACCACTCGCACACCGATTTCGACAAAGTCTGGGCCGACAGCGACCGCAACTACTGGATGACGGCGCAGGAAGCCCTCGAATATGGAATGATTGACAAAGTGCTGACGAAGAAATGAAGACGAAATGTAATTTCTGCGGACGTGGGGAAAAGGAAGTGAAACTCCTGATTTCCGGCATTGACAGCTGCATCTGCGAAGACTGCGTGAAGCAGGCGTTCGAGATTGTGGAATCATCGGGCATTGAGGCATCCGAGGCGACGAGTAAGCCTTCAAACGGAAAATTCCGCCCGAAAAAAGTGCCGAAACCGAAGGAAATCAAGGACTATCTCGACCAATATGTCATCGGGCAGGACGAGGCGAAACGCTATCTGTCAGTGGCCGTCTATAACCACTACAAACGTCTGCAACAGACCGTCAAGGACGATGTCGAAATCGAAAAATCGAACATCATTATGGCTGGTTCGACGGGCACGGGAAAAACGCTCATCGCCCGCACCATCGCCCGACTGCTCGACGTGCCGTTTACGATTGTCGATGCGACGGTTTTCACCGAGGCAGGCTACGTCGGCGAGGATGTCGAGTCGATTCTGAGCCGACTGCTGCAAGTGGCCGACTACAATGTCGAAGCAACGCAGCGCGGCATCGTTTTCATCGACGAAATCGACAAAATCGCCCGCAAGTCGGACAATCCATCGATTACGCGTGATGTCAGCGGTGAGGGCGTGCAGCAGGGACTGCTGAAACTGCTCGAGGGAACCACCGTGAACGTGCCGCCGAAGGGTGGTCGCAAGCATCCCGACCAAGAATATATCCAAGTCGATACGCGCAACATCCTCTTCATCTGCGGCGGTGCGTTCGACGGCATCGAGCGCAAGATTGCACAACGCCTCAACACGCGTGTCGTGGGCTTCAATTCGGTGCAGAATCAGCGTCAAATCGACAAAAACGACCTGATGCAGTACATTCAGCCGCAGGATTTGAAGGCATTCGGCCTGATTCCCGAAATCATCGGTCGTCTGCCAGTGCTGACCTACCTGAAACCGCTCGACCGCGAGGCTTTGCGCCGCATCCTTGTCGAACCGAAAAATTCCATCGTGAAGCAGTACGAAAAACTCTTCGAGATGGACGGCATCACCCTCAGTTTCACCGACGAGGCGCTGGAATACATCGTCGATAAGGCTGTGGAATTCAAACTCGGTGCACGCGGACTGCGTTCCATCGTCGAGGCAATGATGATCGACGCGATGTTCGATGCGCCCTCGAGCAAGGATAAAACCTTCGTGGTGACGCTCGACTATGCCCGTCGGCAGGTCGAAAAGTCGTATCTCGAGGCTTCATAGTTTCGTGGAGTGTGGAGTGTGAAGTGTGAATACCTAACAACCTAATGGACCTAATAACCTAAAAAATATGGCGACGAAAAAGGAACTGACAACGATATTGAAGCATTATTTCGGCTTTGACAAGTTCAAAGGCGACCAAGAGGCGATCATCCAAAACCTGCTGGCTGGCAACAACGCATTCGTGCTGATGCCGACGGGTGGTGGCAAAAGTCTGTGCTACCAACTGCCTTCGCTGCTGATGGAAGGCACGGCCATCGTCATCTCGCCGCTCATCGCCCTGATGAAGAACCAAGTCGATGTCATCAACGGACTCAGCGAGGAAGACGGCATCGCCCATTACTTGAACTCGTCGCTCAACAAGGCGGCCATCGTGCAGGTGATGGACGACGTGAAGTCGGGCAAGACGAAACTGCTCTACGTGGCACCCGAATCGTTGAACAAAGACGAGAACGTGGAATTTCTGCAAGGCGTGAAAATCTCGTTCTACGCCATCGACGAAGCCCACTGTATCTCGGAGTGGGGACACGATTTCCGACCCGAATACCGCAACATTCGTCCGACCATCAACCGCATCGGCGATGCACCCGTCATCGCCCTGACCGCCACCGCCACCGACAAGGTGCGAACCGACATCAAGAAAAGCCTTGGCATCATCGACGCGCCAGAATTCAAGAGTTCGTTCAACCGTCCGAACCTTTACTACGAAGTGCGCCAAAAGTCGAAAGACATCGACAAGCAAATCATTCGCTACATCAAGCAACACGAGGGCAAGAGCGGCATCGTCTATTGCCTATCGCGCAAGAAAGTCGAGGAACTCGCCGCCGTGCTTCAGGCCAACGACATCAAGGCCGCTGCCTACCACGCCGGACTCGACTCGCAGCGTCGTTCCGAAACGCAAGACGACTTCTTGATGGAGCGCATCGACATCATCGTCGCCACCATCGCCTTCGGAATGGGCATCGACAAGCCCGACGTGCGTTTCGTCATCCACTACGACATCCCCAAGTCGCTCGAAGGCTATTATCAGGAGACCGGACGTGCCGGACGCGACGGCGGCGAGGGCAACTGCATCGCTTTCTACGCCTATAAAGACCTGCAGAAACTCGAGAAGTTTATGGAGGGAAAACCCGTCGCTGAGCAAGACATTGGCAGGCAACTGCTGCAAGAAACCGCAGCCTACGCCGAGTCGAGCGTCTGCCGACGGAAAATGCTGCTCCACTATTTCGGCGAAGGCTACGACAAGGACAACTGCGAAAATTGCGACAACTGCCTGCATCCGAAGGAGAAACGCGAGGCAATGGTGGCTTTGCAGGTCGTGTTGGATGCCATCAACGTGCTGAAAGAGAACTTCCGACAAGACCATATCATCGATTTCGTCTGCGGTCACCTCACCGACGACATCACCTCGCACAAACACGACCAACTCGAAGAGTTCGGCTCTGGCGAGGACGAACCGCCGAGAATCTGGAATCCGACCATCCGACAGGCCATCATTTCGGGCTATATCCGTAAGGACGTCGATAACTACGGACTGCTGAAAATCACGAAGGAAGGCCGCAAATTCATGGAAAATCCCCATTCGTTCATGATTGTCGAAGACAAGGAATTTCCCGAAGGCGAAGACGAAGGAATTGAGCCCGGTGGAATGGCGCTCGACCCGTCGCTGCTCACGATGCTCAAGAACCTGCGTCGCGATGTCGCCGAGAAAAACGGACTGCCCACCTATGTCATTTTCCAAGACGTATCGCTCGACCAAATGGCGACGGCCTATCCCGTCACCTTGGAGGAACTACAGAATATTCAGGGCGTGGGCGAGGGCAAGGCCAAACGCTATGGAAAGCCGTTCTGCGATCTCATCAAGGCCTATTGCGAGGAAAACCAAATTGAGCGACCCGAGGAAATGCGCGTGCGCACCGTCGCCAAGAAATCGATGCTGAAAGTCACCATCATCGACAAAATCGACCGCCGCGTCGCCCTCGACGACCTCGCCAACTCGCAAGGACTCGACTTCGACGAACTGCTCACCGAGGTGGAGGCCATCGTCTATAGCGGAACCCGCCTGAACATCGACTATTTCCTCGAAGACGTGATGGACGAAGACCACATCGACGACATCTACGACTACTTCTACGAAAGCACCACCGACGACCTCGACACCGCCCAAAACGAACTCGGTCCTGAGTATTCCGAAGACGAAATCCGCCTCGTGCGTATCAAATTCCTCTCGGAAATGGCCAACTAAGTCGAAATTTTGACGGAAACCCATAAATATTTGGTAAAATGCTTGCTCATTTGCCAAAATTAGTGTAATTTTGCACCCGAAAATCGCCAAAGGGGTGGTTTGCATTGAAAAGTTGAACTAAAATTTAAAGAAAAAAAACATGATTATTGTACCTGTAAAAGAAGGTGAGAACATCGAAAGAGCATTGAAGAAATTCAAGAGAAAGTACGAAAAGACGGGCGTTGTAAAAGAACTCCGCAAGCGTCAGCAGTACAACAAGCCTTCTGTGCTGAAGCGTCTTGAGATGCAGCACGCCATCTATGTGCAGAAGCTGCGTCAGAACGAGGAATAAAAAAATCCTCGGAAAATTTGGTGGTTTGGAAAAATCTTCGTAAATTCGTTGCCTGAAACCATACTTAGGCAAACGATGATAGAAAAATTCCTCAACTACCTGAAATATGAACGCAACCGCTCGGCACACACCGTAGAGGGTTACAGCCGTGACCTGCGGGCATTCGAGGCATATTTCAAACATCTGGACAGCCAGCTCTCGTGGGAGTCGATAGACTCGGACATCATCCGCGACTGGATGGAGAGCATGATGGATAAAGGAAACACTGCAACATCGGTCAATCGAAGACTGAGTTCGGTGCGTTCCCTTTATCGTTTTGCCTTGTCGAGAAGTCTCGTCGATCGCGACCCGTCGCACGGCATCACGGGACCGAAGCGGAAGAAACTGCTGCCCCAATACCTGCGCGAAAGCGAGATGGACACGCTTCTGGACGATGTTCTCGCCGAAGATTCTTTCGACGTCGCGCGCGCGCGTACCATTATATATTTATTTTATGCGACGGGAATCCGACTTTCGGAACTCACCGGACTCGACGACCAATCGGTCGATTTCCGAAACCACCAAATCAAAGTCCATGGCAAGCGCGACAAAGAACGAATTGTTCCCTTCGGCGACGAACTCAGCGCAGCGTTGCAAAACTACGTCGAGCAGCGCGACCGCGAAGTGGCACGGCACGACTTCGCCTTCTTCGTCACCAACAAAGGCGTTCGAATGACACCGCAGCAGGTCCGCAACGAAGTGCGTCGGCAACTCACAAAAGTGACGAGCCTGAAAAAGCGCTCGCCCCACGTGCTTCGCCACACCTTCGCCACCGCCATGCTCAACCATTCCGCCGGCATCGAAAACGTGAAAAAATTGCTCGGTCACGAAAGCATTTCGACCACCGAGATCTACACCCACACCAGTTTTGAACAATTAAAAAGCGTCTATGCCCAGGCCCATCCCAGAAAGTGAGCCGACAAAAAGCAGGCGCAGAGAACATTCAATAAATTATTAACCTTTTAAAAACAGGAGGTATTTATGGAAATCAAGATTCAAGCCATTAAGTTTGACGCAACCGACAAACTGGAGGCATTCGTGGAAAAGAAAGTAAGCAAGCTGGAAAAGACCTACGACGAAATCCAGCAGGTGGAAGTTCAACTCAAAGTTGTGAAGCCCGCCACCGCCATGAACAAGGAGGCAAGCCTCACCGTTTCCGCCCCCGGACACCAATTTTTCGTCACCAAAACTTGCGACACTTTCGAGGAAGGAATCGACCAATGTGTCGATGCAATGAAGGTTCAATTGACCAAATTCAAAGAAAAATTGCGGAATAAATAAAAAAAAGTGAGAAAAATTTTGGAGATTCAAAAATAAGTCGTATCTTTGCAGCCGTTTTACGACACGTCCTAAAATGCGATGCCTGACGGCTGCAAGGATTTTGCCTCTTTAGCTCAGTTGGCCAGAGCACGTGATTTGTAATCTCGGGGTCGTTGGTTCGAATCCGACAAGAGGCTCCTCCGATGCAAAAACGGGGACGACGAAAACAAAAACATGGGTGGTTTCCAGAGTGGCCAAATGGGGCAGACTGTAAATCTGTTGTCTTTCGACTTCGGTGGTTCGAATCCATCACCACCCACTTCCAAGAGGAAGTTATGCGGAAATAGCTCAGTTGATAGAGCACTAGCCTTCCAAGCTGGGGGTCGCGGGTTTGAGCCCCGTTTTCCGCTCTATTTTGCTGTAATAGCTCAGTGGTAGAGCACTTCCTTGGTAAGGAAGAGGTCCTGAGTTCAACTCTCAGTTACAGCTCATCCGAAAGGATAAAGGAGAAATCCTTGTTTGAAAAGGGAAAGAAATTGACTAATCAATTACATCAATAACTATTTAAAGCTATGGCTAAAGAGAATTTTGTACGTACTAAACCGCACGTAAACATTGGTACCATCGGTCACGTTGACCATGGTAAGACCACTTTGACCGCTGCCATCACGACTGTGTTGGCCAAGCAGGGTCTTTCTGAAGTGAAGTCTTTCGACCAAATCGACAATGCTCCCGAAGAAAAGGAGCGTGGTATCACAATCAACACCGCTCACGTCGAGTACGAGACCGCTAATCGTCACTACGCTCACGTGGACTGCCCGGGACACGCCGACTATGTGAAGAACATGGTAACGGGTGCTGCCCAGATGGACGGTGCCATCCTCGTTGTTGCCGCTACTGACGGTCCGATGCCTCAGACCCGTGAGCACGTCCTGCTCGCTCGTCAGGTGAACGTTCCCCGTCTGGTGGTGTTCCTCAACAAGTGCGACATGGTTGAAGATGAGGAAATGCTCGAACTCGTTGAAATGGAAGTTCAGGAAATCCTCGCCCAGTATGAGTTTGAAGATGATACGCCCATCATCCGCGGTTCTGCCCTCGGTGCCCTGAACGGTGTTGAGAAGTGGGAGCAGAAGGTCATCGACCTGATGGCTACTTGCGACTCTTGGATTCAGGAGCCCCCGCGCGACACTGAAAAGCCCTTCCTGATGCCCGTCGAGGACGTGTTCTCGATCACAGGTCGTGGTACGGTTGCTACCGGTCGTATCGAAACTGGTGTCATCCACGTTGGTGACCCCGTTCAGTTGCTCGGTCTCGGTGAAGACAAGAGCTCGGTTGTCACGGGTGTGGAAATGTTCCGCAAGCTGCTCGACGAAGGTCAGGCAGGTGACAACGTCGGTCTGCTTCTCCGCGGTATCGACAAGAACGAAGTGAAGCGCGGTATGGTGCTCTGCCATCCGGGTCAGATCAAGCCCTTCAAGCGTTTCAAGGCTTCCATCTATGTCTTGAAGAAGGAAGAGGGTGGTCGTCACACTCCGTTCGGCAACAAGTATCGTCCTCAGTTCTACCTCCGCACCATGGACTGCACGGGTGAAATCACTCTGCCCGCAGGTGTTGAAATGGTGATGCCTGGTGACAACGTCGAGATTACGGTTGACCTGATTTACGCCGTCGCCCTGAACAAGGGTCTGCGCTTCGCTATCCGCGAGGGTGGCCGCACCGTCGGTTCGGGTCAGATCACGGAAGTCTTCGAGGACTAATCCACCGATTCTGAAGGAAGCTTTATAAAACTTTAGAACATAACCGAAGCCCCCGCTCGAGGGTGGGGGCTTTACTTACGGGAATAGCTCAGTTGGTAGAGCATCGGTCTCCAAAACCGAGGGTCGTGAGTTCGAGTCTTACTTCCCGTGCTGAAGACAAGAAAGAAACTATGTTGAAGAGATTTATTAATTATTGTAAAGATTGCTACGACGAACTTGCGCATAAGACTACTTGGCCTACTCGTCGCGAACTGACACACAGTGCGGTGGTTGTTTTATCTGCTTCCCTTTTCATCGCGCTGATTGTTTTCGCAATGGACTCTGCGTTCAGGTGGATTATGGGTATGGTTTATCCTGGTTAATCGTTTTAGGAAGATGGCTGAAACAAAAAAGAACTGGTACGTGCTTCGGGCGATCAGCGGAAAGGAAGTCAAGGTGAAGGAATACATCGAGGCTGCGATGAAAATCAACTCGACGCTTGGTGCCCATGTCTCACAGGTGTTGTTGCCTATGGAGAAGCATGCCTCTCTGCGTAACGGCAAGAGAGTTGTCAAGGAGAAAATCAGTCTCCCTGGCTACGTATTTGTTGAAGCTGCCCTTGTAGGCGACGTGGCGCACATGTTGCGCTTCATCCCCAACTGCTTGGGCTTCCTTGGCGGTATGGAAAACCCTGTACCTGTCCCACAGGCAGAAATCAACCGTATGCTCGGAACTGTCGAAGAGACCGAATTGGCGGATGAAATTGACATCCCCTACATGGTCGATGAGACGGTGAAGGTGACGGACGGGCCTTTCAGCGGTTTCAGTGGTGTCATCGAAGAGGTGAACACCGAGAAGCACAAGCTGAAGGTAATGGTCAAGATCTTCGGTCGGAAAACTCCGCTGGAGCTCGGTTTTATGCAAGTCGAGAAGGAAGGATAGCCTATTGTTACGGATAGCATTCCCTCTTTCGTATAATTAACTTTAATATTAACGAAAAAATGGCTAAAGAAGTTGCTGGAATAATCAAGTTACAGATTAAAGGCGGCGCAGCGAATCCCTCTCCTCCCGTAGGCCCTGCACTGGGTTCGAAGGGTATCAACATCATGGGATTCTGCAAGGAGTTCAACGCCAGAACGCAGGACAAGGCCGGCAAGGTCATTCCTGTTGTCATCACCTACTATGCTGACAAGTCGTTCAGCTTCGAACTCAAGACGCCCCCTGCAGCTGTACAGTTGAAAGAGGCAGCCAAGGTGCAGAGCGGTTCTGCCCAGCCCAATCGTCAGAAGGTCGCTTCCGTGACGTGGGACCAGGTGCGCGCTATCGCCGAGGACAAGATGAAAGACTTGAACTGCTTCACAGTTGAATCAGCCATGAAGCTCGTTGCCGGTACTGCCCGCAGTATGGGTATCACGGTCAAAGGGGATTTCCCTGGTTAATAATAACTTAAACTTCAATTAGAAACATGAGTAAACTGACAAAAAATCAAAAGTTGGTGGCTGATAAGGTTGAAGCAGGGAAAGTCTACACGTTGAGAGAGGCTATGGACTTGGTCAAGGAGATTACCACGACGAAGTTCGAGGCTTCTGTTGATATCGATGTGCGACTGGGTGTGGATCCGCGTAAAGCCAACCAGATGGTTCGCGGCGTTGTTTCGCTGCCGAACGGAACTGGCAAGGTGACCCGCGTTCTCGCGCTCTGTACTCCCGACCAGGAGGCTGCCGCCAAAGAAGCTGGTGCTGATCATGTTGGTCTTGACGAATACATCGAAAAGATCAAGGGTGGATGGACAGACGTTGATGTAATCATCACGATGCCGTCTTGTATGGGTAAGCTTGGCCCGTTGGGCCGCGTGCTCGGTCCGCGTGGACTGATGCCGAACCCGAAGAGCGGCACTGTCACTATGGACGTTGCTAAGGCAGTGAAGGAAGTGAAACAGGGTAAGATTGACTTCAAGGTTGACAAGGCTGGTATCATCCACACGTCGATTGGTAAGGTCACGATGACCCCTGATCAGCTTTTCGGCAATGCGAAGGAATTCATCGCTACCGTCATCAAGCTGAAGCCCGCCGCTGCTAAAGGTACATACATCAAGAGTATCTTTATCTCGAGCACGATGAGTAAGGGTATCAAGGTTGATCCTAAATCAGTTGAGTAACTCTAAAAGTTTGGTAAGATGAGAAAAGAATTGAAAGATACTGTTGTTGTAGAGCTTGGCAAGAAGTTTGAGGAATATGCACACTTCTACCTTGTGGATGTGCACGGACTCAATGCTGCCGAGACGAGCGACTTGCGTCGTAAGTGCTTCAAGAACGACATCAAGATGGTGGTTGTCAAGAACACCCTCTTGCACAAGGCGTTCGAGGCAAGCGAAATCGATTTCGAGCCCCTCTACGAGGCTCTGAAGGGCAGCACTGCGCTGATGTTCTGTAACGCAGCCAATGCGCCTGCCAAGTTGCTGAAGGAATATAAGGACAAGAAGAAGGAAATTCCCGCTTTGAAGGCCGCTTACGCCGAGGAAGGCATGTTTGTGGGTGCTGACAAGCTGGATGAACTCTGCGCAATCAAGAGCAAGAACGAGCTTATCGCCGACGTTATCGCTCTGTTGCAGTCTCCGATCAAGAATGTTGTTTCTGGCCTCAACGCCGGTGGCAAGATTCACGGTCTGCTCGACGCTGTCGCTGAGCGTAACAAATAAGCGAACCCGAATTCATTCACATTAAAAACAATTTAAATTTTTAAATAAAATGGCAGATATCAAAGCTATTGCTGAAGAGTTGGTAAACCTTACAGTGAAAGAAGTAAACGAGTTGGCAACCCTCCTGAAGGAAGAGTATGGAATTGAGCCCGCTGCTGCAGCTGTTGCTGTGGCTGCCGGTCCTGCTGCTGGTGGTGCAGCCGCCGCTGCTGAGGAAAAGTCGTCGTTCGACGTTGTCCTCGCTGAGGTTGGTGCAAACAAACTGCAGGTTGTGAAGGCAGTGAAAGAGGCTTGCGGTCTTGGTCTGAAAGAGGCTAAGGACTTGGTGGACGGTGCTCCCGCCACGATCAAGGAAGGCCTGTCGAAGGACGAGGCTGAGAACCTCAAGAAGGCCATCGAAGAGGCTGGTGCCAAGGTTGAGCTCAAGTAAGAAAGAGCTTACAGAAATCTTATTAAATAGCAATGGTTAGGGTCTTCCCAATCGGTGGATCCTAACCTTTTCGTGTCTTTTATTGCGACACGAAACCCTTACGGTCAGACACAAAACCATTCGTCCTAATAGAAAAAAAGATTGTATAATGGCTTCAAAGAAAACAGTTGACAGCAAAAAGCCGGTCGAAAGCAAGAAAAAGGCTGAGGTCAAGAAGAAAATTGACGTTCAGAAGCTGGTTGACGGCAGAATTCATTTCGCCAGCGTGCAGAATCCGATGCCCTATCCGGATTTTCTCGATGTGCAGTTAAAGTCGTTCAAGGACTTTTTACAGTTGGATACCCCTCCTGAGAAACGCAAGAATGACGGTTTATACAAGGTTTTCGCAGAAAACTTCCCGATAACCGACACGCGCAACAGCTTCGTTCTTGAGTTTTTGGACTATTTCATAGACCCTCCGCGCTATACCGTGGAGGAGTGCTTGGAGCGCGGACTGACTTACAGTGTGCCGCTCAAGGCCAGGATGAAACTGTATTGCACCGACCAAGACCACGAGGACTTCGGTACGCACATTCAGGACGTTTTCTTGGGAACCATTCCCTACATGACCGACAACGGCACATTCATCATCAATGGTGCCGAGCGCGTCGTCGTGTCGCAGTTGCACCGCTCGCCGGGCGTGTTCTTCGGCCAGGGCGTGCATGCCAACGGTCGCGTGCTCTATACGGCCCGCATCATCCCGTTCAAGGGTTCGTGGATTGAGTTTGCCACAGACATCCACAACGTGATGTATGCCTACATCGACCGTAAGAAGAAGTTGCCCGTGACGACGCTGCTGCGTGCCATCGGCTTCGACCAAGACAAGGACATCCTTCAGATTTTCGACCTTGCCGAAGAGGTGAAGGTGACGAAGAAGACGATGAAGGACTATATCGGTCGCCGCCTTGCCGCCCGCGTTTTGAAGAGTTGGAACGAGGACTTCGTCGATGAGGACACAGGTGAAGTCGTTTCCATCGAGCGCAATGAGGTCATCATGGAGCGCGAGACGGAACTGACCGCCGAAAACATCAACGACATTGTGGAAAGCGGTGCGCAGTCGATTCTGTTGCACAAGGACGCTGAGATGGCTGGAAAATATTCCATCATCTTCAACACGCTGGCAAAGGACACGAGCAACTCGGAAAAAGAGGCTGTGCTCTACATCTACCGCCAGTTGCGCAATGCCGACCCAGCCGACGACAACAGCGCGAAGGAAACCTTCAACAACCTGTTCTTCTCGGACAAGCGCTACGACCTCGGTGAAGTTGGTCGCTACCGCATCAACAAGAAACTCGGTCTCGACACGGACATGAGCGTCCGCGTCCTGACGAAAGACGATATTATTGAAATTATCAAATACCTGATTCAGCTGGTCAATTCCAACGCCACCGTCGATGACATCGACCACCTGTCGAACCGTCGCGTGCGCACCGTGGGCGAGCAGCTTTCGAATCAGTTCAGCATCGGTCTGGCACGAATGAGCCGCACCATTCGCGAGCGCATGAACGTGCGCGACAACGAGGTGTTCTCGCCGACCGACCTGATCAACGCCAAAACAATTTCGAGCGTTATCAACACGTTCTTCGGAACGAATCCGCTCTCGCAATTCATGGACCAGACCAATCCGCTGGCCGAGGTGACGCACAAGCGTCGTCTGTCGGCACTGGGTCCTGGCGGTCTGTCGCGTGAGCGTGCCGGTTTCGAAGTGCGTGACGTTCACTATACGCACTACGGCCGTCTTTGTCCGATTGAGAGCCCTGAAGGCCCGAACATCGGTCTGATTTCGTCGCTTTGCGTCTATGCAAAGATCAACGAACTCGGTTTCATCGAAACGCCGTATCGCAAGATTGAAAATAGCATCGCTAACCTCGATAACAACGAAGTCGTCTATCTGACGGCAGAGGAAGAGGCCGAACACATCATCGGACAGGGCAATGCACCGCTGCGCGACGATGGTTCATTCATTCGTCCTGTGGTGAAATGCCGTCAGGATGCCGACTTCCCCGTCGTTCCGCCTGCACAGGTCGATTTGATGGACGTTTCGCCGCAGCAGATTGCGTCGGTTTCGGCAGGTCTGATTCCGTTCTTGGAGCACGACGACGGTCACCGCGCACTCATGGGATGTAACATGATGCGCCAGGCCGTTCCCCTGCTTCACAACGAGGCCCCGATTGTCGGAACTGGTCTGGAAAAACAAGTCTGCGAAGATTCTCGCACGATGATTGTGGCCGAGGGCGACGGTGTCATCGAATACATCGATGCCACGACGATTCGCATCCTCTACGACCGCACCGAAGACGAGGAATTTGTCAGCTTCGAGCCCGCTTTGAAGGAATATCGCATCCCGAAATTCCGTCGCACGAACCAGAACATGGTCATCGACCTGCGCCCGATTTGTGTGAAGGGTCAGCGTGTGAAGAAAGGCGACATCCTCACCGAGGGTTACGCCACCGAAAACGGCGAGTTGGCACTCGGTCGTAACCTGCTCGTGGCCTATATGCCGTGGAAGGGTTACAACTACGAGGATGCCATCGTGCTGTCGGAGCGCCTGGTGCGCGACGACGTGCTCACCTCGGTTCACGTCGATGAATATTCGCTCGACGTGCGCGAGACGAAGCGCGGTATGGAAGAATTCACTGCCGACATCCCGAACGTGAGCGAGGAAGCCACGAAAGACCTCGACGAAAACGGTGTCATCCGCGTGGGTGCCCGTGTCGAGCCCGGCGACATCATGATCGGTAAGATTTCGCCGAAGGGAGAAAGCGACCCATCGCCCGAGGAAAAACTGCTTCGCGCCATCTTCGGCGACAAGGCTGGCGACGTGAAAGACTCGTCGTTGAAGGCCAATCCGTCGCTTTCTGGCGTGATTATCGACAAGAAAATGTTCTCGCGTGCCGTGAAGACCCGCGAGTCGAAAAAACAAGATAAGATTACCTTGGCCAAAATCGACGAAGAGCATGAGGCCAAGAAAAACGACCTGAAGGACATCCTCGTCGAGAAGTTGCTGAAACTGACGAAGAAAAAGACCTCGCAGGGCGTGAAAGACTACACGGGTGCCGAAGTCATCACGAAGGGCAGCAAGTTCACTGCAGCCATTCTGAAGAAACCCACATTGGAGTACGACGGCATCCAGTCGGGCAACTGGACGGGCGACGAGCATACCGACGCGCTCATCCAGCAACTGATTATGAACTACATCCGCAAGTACAAGTTGCTCGATGCCGAGATGAAGCGCCGCAAGTTCGCTATCAGTATCGGCGACGAACTGCCCAACGGCATTCTGCAGATGGCAAAGGTCTATGTGGCCAAGAAGCGCAAGATTGGTGTCGGCGACAAACTCGCCGGTCGCCATGGTAACAAGGGTATTGTCTCGAAGGTGGTGCGCATGGAAGACATGCCGTTCCTCGAGGACGGTCGCCCCGTCGATCTCGTGCTGAACCCGCTCGGCGTGCCTTCGCGAATGAACCTCGGACAGATTTTCGAGGCCATCCTCGGTGCTGCCGGTCGCAAACTCGGCGTGAAGTTCGCTTCGCCGATTTTCGATGGTGCGAAACTCGACGACCTCTCGCAATGGACCGACAAGGCCGGTCTGCCGCGCCTGTGTTCTACCCGCCTCTACGACGGTGAGACCGGTGAGCAGTTCGACCAACCTGCTACGGTTGGTGTGACCTACTTCTTGAAACTCGGCCACATGGTCGAAGACAAGATGCACGCCCGTTCCATTGGCCCGTACAGCCTCATCACCCAGCAGCCGCTCGGCGGTAAGGCCCAGTTCGGTGGACAGCGTTTCGGTGAGATGGAAGTCTGGGCACTCGAAGCCTTCGGTGCCAGCCATGTCTTGCAGGAAATCCTCACCGTCAAGTCGGACGACACGGTGGGCCGCTCGCGCACTTACGAAGCCATCGTCAAGGGCGATTCGATGCCAACTCCTGGAATTCCGGAGTCTCTGAACGTATTGCTGCATGAGCTTCGCGGCCTCGGACTGAGTGTCAAGCTCGACTAATGATAAGTAAAAAGGTAAAAAAGGAAAAAAATTATGGCTTTTAAGAAAGAAAACAAGGTAAAGAATAATTTTTCAAAAATTACCATCGGTCTGGCTTCTCCCGAGGAGATTCTCGAACACTCGTTCGGCGAGGTGACCAAGCCCGAGACCATCAATTACCGTACATATAAGCCCGAGCGCGACGGTCTGTTCTGCGAGCGCATCTTCGGTCCGACACGCGACTATGAGTGCGCCTGCGGCAAGTACAAGCGCATCCGCTACAAAGGCATCGTTTGCGACCGTTGCGGCGTAGAGGTGACCGAGAAGAAAGTGCGTCGCGACCGTAGCGGCCACATCGAACTCGTCGTTCCCGTCGCCCACATCTGGTATTTCCGCTCGTTGCCCAACAAAATCGGCTATCTGCTGGGAATGCCCACGAAGAAACTCGACGCCGTCATCTACTACGAGAAATACGTCGTCATCAAGCCGGGTATCCTTGAAGGAAAGAAAGACGCCGAGGGCAACGAACTGCTCGGTTCTCACCAGTTCGACCTGCTGACCGAGGATGAATATCTGCATTTGCAGGAAAATTATCTCGACCCGAACAACGATTATCTGGAAGACGGCGACCCCAACAAATTTGTCGCCAAGATGGGTGCAGAGGCCGTTTACGACCTGCTCGCCGGTCTCGACCTCGATTCGCTGTCGTATGAACTGCGCGACCGTGCCAACAACGACTCGTCGCAGCAGCGCAAGACCGAGGCTCTGAAGCGTCTGCAAGTGGTGGAGGCATTCCGCGTCAATCGCGAGACGAACCGTCCCGAGTGGATGATTCTGAAGATTCTTCCTGTCACTCCGCCGGAACTGCGTCCGTTGGTGCCGCTCGATGGTGGACGTTTCGCAACGAGCGACTTGAACGACCTCTATCGTCGTGTCATCATTCGCAACAATCGTCTGAAGAGACTCGTCGAAATCAAGGCTCCCGAGGTGATTCTGCGCAACGAAAAACGTATGCTTCAAGAGGCTGTCGATTCGTTGTTCGACAACTCGCGCAAGTCGAGCGCCGTGAAGAGCGATTCGAACCGTCCGCTGAAGTCGCTGAGCGACTCGCTGAAGGGTAAACAAGGACGTTTCCGTCAGAATTTGCTCGGTAAGCGTGTTGACTACTCGGCTCGTTCGGTGATTGTGGTTGGCCCTGAACTGAAAATGGGCGAGTGCGGACTGCCGAAACTGATGGCAGCCGAGCTCTACAAGCCCTTCATCATCCGCAAACTCATCGAGCGCGGTATCGTAAAGACCGTGAAATCGGCCAAGAAAATCGTCGATCGCCGCGAGGCCATCGTCTGGGACATCCTCGAAAACGTGATGAAAGGTCATCCCGTGCTTCTGAACCGTGCCCCGACGCTCCACCGACTCGGTATTCAGGCTTTCCAGCCGAAACTCATCGAAGGAAAGGCCATTCAGCTCCATCCGTTGGCTTGTACGGCGTTCAACGCCGACTTCGACGGTGACCAGATGGCTGTTCACCTCCCGCTGTCGAACGAGGCCATCCTCGAAGCCCAGATTCTGATGCTCCAGAGCCACAACATCCTGAATCCTGCCAACGGTGCACCGATTACCGTGCCGTCGCAGGACATGGTGCTCGGACTCTACTATATCACAAAAATGCGCCCGGGTGCGAAGGGCGAAGGACTCACGTTCTACGGTCCCGAAGAGGCCATCATTGCCCACAACGAGGGCAAGTGCGACCTCCACGCGCCGGTGAGAGTGATGGTCGATGACGTAGTCGATGGCAAGAAGGTTCGCCACATGGTGGAAACATCGGTCGGTCGCGTCATTGTCAATGGAATTGTGCCCAACGAGGTCGGTTTCTTCAATGAAATTATTTCGAAAAAGACGCTTCGCGGCATGATTGCCGACGTCATCAGCAAGGTCGGTATGTCGCGTGCCTGCGAATTCCTCGATGGAATCAAGAACCTCGGTTATCGCATGGCTTACGAGGCTGGTCTTTCGTTCAACCTCGACGACATCATCGTGCCGCCCGAGAAGGAAGGCATCGTCGCCAAGGGTCAGCGCGAGGTCGATGACATCCAGGCCAACTACGATATGGGTTTCATCACTGACAACGAGCGCTACAACCAAGTCATTGATGCTTGGACACACGTGAACAACGAACTCGGTGAAATCCTCTTGAAGGAAATGACCGAGGCCGACCAAGGTTTTAATGCCGTTTATATGATGCTCGACTCGGGTGCTCGTGGTTCGAAAGACCAGATCAAGCAGCTTTCGGGTATGCGTGGTCTGATGGCGAAGCCGCAGCGCGCAGGTACCGAAGGTCAGCAGATTATCGAAAACCCGATTCTCTCGAACTTCAAAGAGGGTATGTCGGTGCTCGAATACTTCATTTCTTCACACGGTGCGCGTAAGGGTCTGGCCGACACCGCTATGAAAACGGCCGACGCTGGTTATCTGACGCGTCGTCTGGTCGATGTCAGCCACGATGTCATCATCAACGAGGAAGACTGCGGCACACTCCGCGGACTGGTTTGCTCGGCTCTGAAGAGCGGAGACGACGTGATTTCGAGCCTCGGCGAGCGTATTCTGGGTCGCGTCAGTGTCCACGACATCATCCATCCCTCGACGGGCGAGATGATTTGTGCCGCTGGTGAGGAAATCACGGAAGAAAAAGTTGCTCTCATCGAAAATTCGCCGATTGAAAGCGTTGAAATCCGCTCGGTGCTGACCTGCGAATCGAAGAAGGGCGTCTGTATGAAGTGTTACGGACGCAACCTCGCCACGCAGCGCATGGTGCAGAAGGGTGAGGCTGTCGGTGTCATCGCGGCACAGGCCATCGGTGAGCCGGGAACACAGTTGACACTGCGTACGTTCCACGCCGGTGGTGTGGCCGGTAATGCCGCCGCCAACGCTTCGATTGTCGCCAAAAACGATGCCAAACTCGAATTCGACGAACTGCGTACCGTTTCTTTCCTTGAAAAAGAAGGTGGCAACGAAGTCGAGTGCCAGATGGTTGTCAGCCGACTGGCCGAAGTGCGCTTCGTCGATCCGAATACGAAGATTGTGCTCTCGACGATGAACGTTCCTTATGGTTCGTCGCTCTACAAGATGCAGGGCGATACCGTTAAGAAAGGCGAACTTGTGGCCAAATGGGATCCGTTCAATGCCGTCATCGTCACCGAATTTGCAGGTAAACTGCACTTCCGCGACGTGATTGAAGGCACAACCTATAAGGCAGAAACCGACGAAACGACCGGTCTGACCGAGAAGATTATCATCGACTCGCACGACCACACGAAAATGCCGTCGTGCGACATCGTCGGCAAGAATGGTGAGGTGCTCGGCACCTATAACTTCCCCGTGGGCGGTCACGTCGTGGTGGAAGACGGCGCCAAGATAGAGACAGGTCAGACGCTGGTGAAAATTCCGCGTGCCGTCGGTGGTGCCGGCGATATTACGGGCGGTCTGCCGCGTGTCACAGAGTTGTTCGAAGCCCGCAACCCGTCGAATCCGGCTGTCGTCAGCGAAATCGATGGCGAGGTGACGATGGGCAAGGTCAAGCGAGGCAACCGCGAAATCATCGTAACCTCGAAGACCGGCGACCAGAAGAAATACCTCGTGTCGCTCTCGAAGCAGATTCTCGTACAGGAGCACGATGCCGTGCGTGCTGGAACACCGCTTTCCGACGGTGTCATCACGCCGAACGACATCCTCGCCATCAAAGGCCCGACTGCCGTACAGGAATATATCGTCAATGAGGTGCAGGACGTCTATCGTCTGCAAGGTGTGAAAATCAACGACAAGCACTTTGAAATCATCGTGCGCCAGATGATGCGCAAGGTTCAAATCAGCGAACCGGGCGACACGACCTTCCTTGAGCAGGAACTCGTCGATAAACTCGACTTCCTCGAGGAGAACGACCGCATCTGGGGTAAGAAAGTCGTCATCGACGCCGGCGATTCCGAGAATATGAAGCCCGGACAAATCGTCACCGCACGTCGTCTGCGCGAGGAAAATTCGACGCTGAAGCGCCGTGACCTGCGTCCCGTGCAAGTGCGCGATGCCGTGCCCGCCACCTCGACGCAGATTCTGCAAGGTATCTCGCGTGCCGCACTGCAGACGAAGTCGTTTATGTCGGCTGCATCGTTCCAGGAAACCACGAAGGTGCTCAACGAAGCTGCCATCCGTGGCAAGGTCGATACGCTCGAAGGCATGAAGGAGAACGTCATCACCGGTCACCTGATTCCTGCCGGAACGGGTATGCGCCAGTGGGAGAAAATCATCGTCGGTTCGCGTGAGGAATACGACCGGATGCAGGCCAACAAGAAGAACGTGATTGACTTTGCCGAAGCCGACGATGCGGCGGAGTAGTTTTTCTAAATAGCATCGGGGCAACGACATTCGATTAGAAACGATTTTCGTTACCTCGAACCTCAAAAAAAAGAGCGAATCTAATAAAAAATTCGCTCTTTTTTCGTATCTTTGACTTCGTCGATGTTACTTTCGTTCGGAAAAACTCAAAACATTTTGGTTTTTCCCTCACTTTTTCGTATCTTTGCAAACAAATTCTAAACTGAATGAAAATCATGAAGAAAAAACAACTTCTTTTCCTGCTGACGATGTTCTTTTCGCTCAGCGCGTTGGCCGATGGCTACACAATTTATCCGATTCCCCATGAGCAGGTTGCCGGACAGGGCACTGCCTCGTTCACAAAGGCGGTGAGCATCGTCGTTGAGGATGGAATCGACAGTTATACACAAAGTCGCGCCATTCAGGTGCTGGCCGAGCGCGGACTCCAGGCCGCCGTCGTGAAAAAGGCGAAAGGAGGCCAGTCGGTGGTCTATCTGGGCGTGAATGGCTCTCGTGGCGTGGCCGACAAGATGGCCGACCGCCTGCAATTGCGTCGCGATGTCTTCGCGAAAGAGAAATACGACCGCCACATCGTGAATCTGTCGGCGGAGAAGGGTAGGGCGCAGGTCGTGGTGCTCGGCGAGAATACCGATGCCGTTTTCTACGGCTTGGCGACGCTGGAGCAGATGCTCGACCGAGGCACAAAATCGCTGCCCTGCGCCACGTTCTATGACTATGCCGACGTGCAGAATCGCGGCGTCATCGAGGGTTACTACGGCGTGCCCTACAGTATGGAAGTGACCGCCGATTTGTTCCGCTTTATGGCGCGCTACAAGCTGAATGCCTATATGTACGGCGCGAAGTCCGACCCTTATCACTCGCGCTATTGGGACAAAGCCTATCCCGAGAAAATTTCCAATGAGGAGCGTCGCCTCGGTCTGATGACGCAGGACATGCTCTGCCAACTGACCGACGTGGCTCACCAGACGAAGGTGAATTTCATTTGGGCGATTCATCCGGGACAAAGTTTCACGAACAAGGACAGCCACGATGTGCTCGACCGAATTATGTCGAAATTCGAGAAAATGTATGAACTCGGTGTGCGGCAGTTCGGCGTGTTTGTCGATGATGTCGGCGTGCCCGACGACGAACCCACGTTGAAACTCGGTGCCGAGCGACTCGCGCAGTTACAGGGCAAAATCGACGCAAAATGGAATCGCCCGGGCGCGAATCCTGCCGACACCGTGAAACCGCTGCAATACGTGCCGCAACTCTATGCTTTCAGTTGGGTTTCCAAGGAAAAAGCCCAGAAATTCTGGGAGTCGCTGCGCCCCGTACCGGCGAAGGTGAACATTTATACGACGGGTAAAAACGTGTGGTCGGTGCCCAACAGCAGCGACCTCGACGTGCTCCACAACTACCTCGGTCGCGAGGTGTCGTGGTGGTGGAACTATCCCTGCAACGACAACGATATGACGAAGATTTTCCCTGCCGACACCTACTCGAATTTCGCCGATGAGAAGCATATTGCGAATGATGCGAAACTCGAAAAAGGTCTGCGCCTGAAAACCATCATCATCAACCCGATGCAACAGGGTGAACTCTCGAAAATTGCGCTGTTCAGTGTGGCCGACTACACGTGGAACATGGCGACCTTCGACAATATGCAGAGTTGGGAAGCCTCGCTGCCCGCCATTCTCGGACGCGACCGCGCCGATGCTTTCAAGCAAATTGTTCCCTACCTGCGCCACTACGACGCTCAGACGCCTCTCGCCCATCTCATCGACGACTTCAAGAAGGCTCACGAGTCGGGAAATGCGGCTGAAAAAGCGAAAACTTCGACTTCGCTGACGGAAGAATTGAAGTGTATCGGTGAGGCTTGCGACGTTGTGGTAACAATGGCCGACAGCGGTTGCGAAAGCGACAGCCTTTTTTATGGCGACCTGCGTCCGTGGCTGCTCAAACTCAAGTCGATGACCACGCAGGCGCAGACGATGCTTCGCGCAATGGCACCCGACGGCGAGAAAACCGTTAGCCGAATCGACTTCGCGAAGAGTTGGTCGGCCATCGAGGGAATGGAGAAGAACGAGCAGTTCCAGTTCGACGTGCTCAACGGCCTCGGTAGCGACATCAAACTCTCCGTCCTCACCGCCGAGCCTGCCGCCAAGTCGCTCCGTCCGTTCCTCGATTGGCTGTTGGAGCAGCAGAAGTAATAAAATTGTAATACAATATTTTTAGATCAAAATGGAAAACAAAAAACAACCCCAAAATCAGGGACTGCAACTGAACCTGAAACCCGAAATCGCCAGTGGCGAATATTCAAACCTCGCGTTGATCACCCACTCACCCAGCGAGATAGTATTAGATTTCGCACGCCACATGCCCGGAATGCCGCAGCCGGAAGTCTGCAGCCGTATTATTATGGCACCCGAGCATGCCAAGCGACTGCTCGGTGCATTGCAAGAGAATATCTACAAATACGAGCAGCAGTTCGGACACATCGAACTCTCTAGAGGTTCGCAACGCACCATCGCACCCTTCGGAGGTGGTCATGGAGAGGCTTAAAAACTCAAATTTTGAGTTAATAAGTGTTTTAAGTGTTATATTTTATTAAAATCGGGCTTTTGTCCGATTTTTCTTTTCTTTTTATAATTGTGTTTGAAAAAAAAAGTGTAATTTTGCAGCCCGAAATGTCATAGTTGTGCCCTTTTTCGAATAGGGCAGTGCGACGAAAGACGTTCGTAAACAGTTGATAATAAACGAAATACAATAATATAAACTTAAAAAATTAAACATTATGCCTACTATTTCACAGTTAGTTAGAAAAGGCAGAATGGAGCTTGTGGACAAGAGCAAGTCGCCCGCTTTGGATTCATGTCCTCAGCGTCGCGGTGTTTGCGTGCGCGTCTATACGACAACTCCTAAGAAGCCTAATTCGGCAATGCGTAAAGTTGCCCGTGTTCGTTTGACAAACCAGAAGGAAGTGAACTCCTACATCCCAGGAGAAGGTCACAACCTTCAGGAGCACTCTATCGTTTTGGTGCGCGGCGGTCGTGTGAAAGACCTCCCCGGCGTGCGCTATCACATTGTTCGCGGAACCCTCGACACGGCTGGTGTGGCCAACCGCACACAGCGTCGTTCGAAGTACGGTGCCAAGCGTCCTAAAGCGAAGAAGTAAACAAAAGGCTCAAGGCTAAAATCGGAGAAGGTTTCAGCCGCAGGCCGTAAGAAAAAAGAGAAAAAAACAAACCCGTTTTGCTGGAGAAAAGTTATCAAGGTTGAGTAAACGGCCGAGAGAGGACGTTGAAGATCGGAAAAACGACAGCCCCAAGCAGAATCAATTTTCAAAACAAAATGAGAAAAGCAAAACCAAAGAAGCGTCTGGTATTGCCAGACCCAGTGTTCAACGACACAAAGGTGTCGAAGTTTGTGAATCACCTGATGTACGACGGTAAGAAGAACATCTCTTATACGATTTTCTACACCGCCCTCGACATCGTCAAGGAGAAGATGGCCAAGGAAGAGAAGGCTCCGCTTGAGATTTGGAAGCAGGCCCTCGACAACATCACCCCGCAGGTCGAGGTGAAGAGCCGCCGTATCGGTGGTGCAACCTTCCAGGTGCCGACAGAGATTCGCCCCGACCGCAAGGAGAGCGTTTCGATGAAGAATATGATTAACTTCGCCCGCAAGCGTGGCGGTAAGGGTATGGCTGAGAAGCTGGCTGCCGAAATCATGGACGCCTACAACAGTCAGGGTGGTGCCTTCAAGCGTAAGGAAGACATGCACCGCATGGCCGAGGCTAACCGTGCATTTGCCCATTTCCGTTTTTAAAGGTTAAAAGGTGAAAAAGTCAAAAGGTTAAAAGATTTAGGGTAATATCATTAATAGAGGAAAAAAGAAAAAGGAAAAATGGCAAATCGCGATTTACATTTGACTCGTAACATCGGCATCATGGCCCACATCGATGCCGGTAAGACAACTACGTCGGAGCGCATCCTGTTCTATACGGGAAAAACCCACAAAATCGGTGAGGTGCACGATGGTGCAGCCACGATGGACTGGATGGCGCAAGAGCAGGAGCGAGGCATCACCATCACTTCTGCCGCTACGACGTGTAATTGGAATTACGACAACAAGCAATACAAAATCAACCTCATCGACACTCCGGGACACGTCGATTTCACCGCCGAGGTGGAGCGCTCGCTGCGCGTACTCGACGGTGCTGTGGCAACCTACTCGGCTGCCGACGGCGTACAGCCCCAGTCGGAAACCGTTTGGCGTCAGGCCGACAAGTACAACGTGCCCCGCATCGGTTACGTCAATAAGATGGACCGCTCGGGTGCCGACTTCTTCGGAACAGTGCGCCAGATGGAAGAAATTCTTGGTGCCAACCCCTGTCCCGTGCAGATTCCCATCGGTGCCGAGGAGAATTTCAAGGGTGTCATCGACCTCATCAAGATGAAGGCCATTCTGTGGCACGACGAGACGATGGGTGCCGAATACGACATCGAAGAGATTCCCGCTGACCTCGCCGATGAGGCACAGGAGTGGCGCGACAAGATGATTGAGCAGGCTGCTAACTTCGACGATGCCCTGATGGAGAAATACCTCGAGGGTCAGGAGATTAGCGAAGCAGAAATCATCGCCGCCATCCGCAAGGGATGCTGCGCCATGCAAGTGACCCCGATGGTGCTCGGTTCGTCGTATAAGAACAAAGGTGTGCAGCCGCTGCTCGACTACGTTTGCGCATTCCTTCCCTCGCCCCTCGATACCGAGGCTGTGATGGGTACGAATCCCGACACCGAGGAAGAAGAAGGTCGCAAGCCCAGCGAGGCTGAGCCCACGTCGGCATTGGCCTTCAAGATTGCCACCGACCCCTACATGGGCCGTCTGGTGTTCTTCCGCGTCTATTCGGGTAAAATCACTGCAGGAAGCTACGTCTATAACCCGCGCTCGGGCAAGAAAGAACGTATCAGCCGCCTGTTCCAGATGAACTCGAACAAGGAAATTCCGATGGAATCAATCGACGCTGGCGACATTGGCGCAGGCGTAGGCTTCAAGGACATTCGCACGGGCGACACGCTCTGCGACGAGGCCCATCCGATTGTTCTCGAGTCGATGACCTTCCCCGACACGGTGATTTCAATTGCCGTGGAGCCGAAGTCGCAGGCCGACATTGCCAAACTCGACAATGGTCTGGCAAAACTCGCCGAGGAAGACCCGACCTTCACCGTCCGCACCGACGAACAAAGCGGTCAGACCATCATTTCGGGTATGGGCGAGTTGCACCTCGACATCATCATCGACCGTCTGAAGCGTGAATTCAAGGTGGAATGTAACCAAGGCAAGCCGCAGGTGAATTACAAGGAAGCCATCACGAATACTGTCGAGAATTATCGCGAGGTCTATAAGAAGCAAACAGGTGGTCGTGGTAAGTTCGCCGACATTATCGTCAGCGTCGGTCCGAAAGATCCCGACTACACCGAGGGCGACCTGCAGTTCATCAACGAAGTCAAGGGTGGAAATATTCCTAAGGAATACATCCCGTCGATTCAGAAGGGTTTTGAAACGGCTATGAAGAACGGTATTCTCGGCGGTTATCCGATGACCGGTCTGAAAGTGACTGTCGTCGATGGCTCGTTCCACCCCGTCGATTCCGACCAGCTCTCGTTCGAACTCGCTGCTATCAACGCCTATCGCAACATCTGCCCGAAGGCCGGTCCCGCTCTGATGGAGCCGATTATGAAGGTAGAAGTTGTCACGCCCGAAGAAAACATGGGTGACGTGATTGGCGACTTGAACAAGCGTCGCGGTCAGGTCGAAGGCATGGAAGAGGCTCGTTCTGGCGCTCGTGTCGTGAAGGCAAAGGTGCCCTTGTCCGAGATGTTCGGCTATGTCACCGCCCTGCGCACGATTACGTCGGGTCGCGCTACCAGTTCGATGGAATACGACCACCACGCTCCGCTGTCGAGCTCGATTGCAAAGGCAGTGCTCGAGGAAGTAAAGGGTCGTGCGGACCTTGTGTAATCAACAATTCACAAAGAACAATTAACAAGGGGAATGCCGTTGAGCAAATGACTCTTTAGCGGCCTCTCTATCATTAATCATTAATAATTAATCATTAAACATTATGAGTCAGAAAATCAGAATCAAGCTGAAGAGCTACGACCACAAACTCGTGGACAAGTCAGCAGAGAAGATTGTGAAGGCAGTGAAGGCCACGGGCGCCATCGTGAGCGGCCCGATTCCCCTGCCCACCCACAAGCGTATCTACACGGTGAACCGTAGTACGTTCGTCAACAAGAAGGCCCGCGAGCAGTTCCAACTCTCGAACTACAAGCGCCTTATCGACATCTACAGTTCCACCGCCAAGACCGTCGATGCCCTGATGAAGCTCGAACTTCCCAGTGGTGTTGAAGTCGAAATCAAGGTATAATTGAGCTTTGGAATCAAGGAGATGGTGTAGCCGAGAGTCGGTTGCACCATTTTTTTTGCCCAAAATTCGTCCGCTCGGTTCCAATCCGTAAGATTTTTCATAAAAAATCATAAAAAAATTTGGTGCGAAAGAAAAATATTCGTACCTTTGCACCCGCAAAAGTGCGTATTGCGCTGGCTTGAAAGCTATCAATACACTGATAAAGAGCAACTTAGCCTTCAAATGCGAAGTAGTTGAAGTTCCTTTTTAAGTGTTTTGTGGGCTTGTCAGAAAGCGGAATTTCACACTTAAAAAGGAACAAATTTTTATAACATTATTATTAATTTTAGACTGAAATGCCAGGATTATTAGGAAAGAAAATCGGAATGACATCCGTTTTCAGTGCCGACGGCAAGAACGTGCCGTGCACTGTTATCGAGGCTGGTCCTTGTGTGGTCACTCAGGTCAAGACCGTTGAGAAAGACGGCTACAAGGCTATTCAGCTTGCTTTCGGCGAGGCCAAGGAGAAGAACACCACCAAACCGATGATGGGCGTCTTCAAGAAGGCTGGTACAACGCCGAAGAAGCACTTGGCCGAGTTCAAGTTCGACGAGGACTACAACCTCGGCGACACAATCACGGTGGAGCTGTTTGGCGATGCCGAGTTTGTTGACGTCGTGGGCACCTCGAAAGGTAAGGGTTTCCAGGGTGTGATGAAGCGCCACGGTTTCGGCGGTGTCGGTCAGGCCACCCACGGTCAGGACGACCGCGCCCGCAAGCCGGGTTCTATCGGTGCCTGCTCTTACCCCGCAAAAGTGTTCAAGGGAATGCGCATGGCCGGCCGCATGGGCGGTGACCGCGTGACGACCCAGAACCTCAGAGTGTTAAAAGTGATTCCTGAGCACAACCTGATCCTCGTGAAGGGCAGCTGTGCCGGATGTAATGGTTCAACCGTCTTAATTCAGAAGTAACCATGGAAGTTAGTGTATTGAACATCAATGGTCAGGAGACCGGAAGAAAGGTAACCTTGAACGAGGCTATCTACGGAATTGAACCGAACGACCACGTGCTGTATCTGGCCGTCAAGCAGTATCTTGCCAACCAGCGCCAGGGCACAGCCAAGTCGAAGGAAAGAAGCGAAATCACGGGTTCGACCCGCAAGTTGATTCGTCAGAAGGGTAGTGGTGGCGCCCGCCGTGGTGACATCAAGTCGCCGCTGCTCAGAGGTGGTGGCCGCGTGTTCGGCCCGAAGCCCCGCGACTACTCGTTCAAGCTGAACAAGAAAGTGAAGTTGCTGGCTCGCAAGTCGGCTCTCTCGTACAAGGCACAGGAGAATGCCATCATCGTCGTCGAAGACTTCGATTTTGAGGCACCCAAGACAAAAGATTTCTTAAATGTAGTTAAAAATCTAAAAATCGAGGGTAAAAAACTGCTTCTTCTTTTGCCGGATGTGAAGAAAAACGTATATTTGTCGGCTCGTAACCTGCAGCGTTCCGAGGTGATGACAGCATCTGCACTCAATGCCTACAAGGTTTTGAATGCCGACGTGCTTGTTGTGACCGAGAAGTCGCTGGAGTCCATCGACGAAGTCTTAACCAAGTAAACTTAGGAGGATTTAAGATATGGCATTCTACATTGTCAAGCCGCTGGTCACCGAGAAGATGACCAAGATTACGGAGAAGCGCCCCAACCGCTTCGGCTTCATTGTTCGCCCCGAGGCAAGCAAGGAGCAGATTAAGAAAGAAGTCGAGGAACTCTACAAGGTCACGGTTGAGTCGGTGAACACCGCCACTTACGCTGGCAAGCGTTCGTCGCGCTATACAAGAGCAGGCCTCATCAAAGGCCAGAAGAGTTCATTCAAGAAGGCTATCGTCACTCTGAAAGAGGGCGAAACGATTGATTTTTACAGCAATATTTAAATAAACAATGGCAGTACGTAAATTTAAGCCGGTTACACCCGGTCAAAGACACAAGATTATTGGCACGTTCGAGGAGATTACTGCATCCGTGCCAGAGAAGTCTCTCGTTTACGGCAAACGTTCCACCGGCGGTCGCAACAACACCGGTAAGATGACAGTCCGCTATCGCGGCGGCGGTCACAAGAGGAAGTATCGTCTGATCGACTTTAAGCGTGAGAAAGATGGTGTTCCAGCAACAGTGAAGACAATCGAGTACGATCCGAACCGCTCGGCCCGTATCGCATTGCTTTTCTATGCTGATGGTGAAAAACGTTACATTATTGCTCCTAACGGACTGGAAGTTGGTGCGAAGCTGATGTCGGGCGCTGAGGCAGCCCCCGAGGTGGGCAACGCCCTTCCGCTGGCCAACATCCCCGTCGGTACGGTCATCCACAACATTGAGATGCGTCCCGGCCAGGGTGCCAAGCTCGTTCGTTCGGCTGGTAATTTTGCCCAGTTGACTTCTCGTGAAGGCAGTTACTGTGTGATTAAGCTACCTTCGGGTGAAACCCGTAAGATTCTCTCTGCTTGTAAAGCTACTGTAGGAAGTGTTGGCAACTCCGACCACGCCCTTGAGCAGTCGGGTAAGGCAGGCCGCTCGCGCTGGCTGGGTCGCCGTCCGCACAACCGTGGTGTTGTCATGAACCCGCACGATCACCCGATGGGTGGTGGTGAAGGCCGCCAGAGCGGTGGACATCCGCGCTCGCGCAAGGGTCTGTACGCTAAGGGTCTCAAGACACGCGCACCGAAAAAACTTTCCAACAAGTACATCATTGAAAGAGCCAATAAGAAATAACAAGTAAAAAGAGAAGATTATGAGTCGTTCACTTAAGAAAGGTCCGTACATCAACGTATCGCTCGAGAAGAAGATTCTCGCCATGAACGAGAGCGGTAAGAAGACAGTCGTCAAGACGTGGGCCAGGGCATCAATGATTTCCCCGGACTTCGTGGGACACACTGTTGCAGTTCATAACGGAAACAAATTTATCCCTGTTTACATCACCGAGAACATGGTGGGCCACAAGCTGGGCGAGTTCTCGCCGACGCGCAAGTTCGGCGGCCATGCCGGCAACAAGAAGTAATCCCAGGGACATGTAAGAATTAAAAACCAAGAATTAACAATGGGAGCAAGAAAAAGATTAGCGGCTGAGAAAAGAAAAGAAGCCCTAAAGACGCAATATTTTGCAAAGCTCAAGGGCGTTCCCTCGTCCCCGCGCAAGATGCGCTATGTCGTCGATATGATTCGCGGCATGGAGGTGAACCGCGCCCTCGCTGTATTGAGATTCTCGAAGAAGCACGCCGCCCAGGACGTTGAGAAACTCCTGCGCTCGGCAGTTGCCAACTGGGAAGCTAAGAATGACCGCAAGGCTGAGGACAACGAGCTCGTCGTGAGCCGTGTCTTCGTGGACGAGGGTACCACCCTGAAGCGTATGCGCCCGGCCCCGCAGGGTCGCGGCTACCGCATCCGCAAGCGTTCAAACCATGTGACTTTGTTTGTTGACTCTAAAAATGACGAAAAAGAATAAGTATGGGACAAAAAGTTAATCCAATCAGCAACCGTCTGGGAATCATCCGCGGTTGGGACAGCAATTGGTACGGTGGCAAGAGCTTCGGTGAGAATCTTGTCGAGGATATGAAAATCCGCAAGTATCTCAACGAGCGTCTGGCCAAGGCCAGCGTCTCGAAGATTGTCATCGAGCGCACGCTGAAGCTGGTCACCATCACGATCTGCACGGCTCGTCCGGGCATCGTCATCGGTAAAGGTGGACAGGATGTCGACAAACTGAAAGAAGAACTGAAGAAACTCTACAAGAAGGACATTCAGATCAATATCTTTGAAGTGAAGAAGCCCGAGCTCGACGCCAACATCGTGGCGAACAACATCGCCCGTCAGGTCGAAGGCAAGATCGCCTATCGTCGTGCCATCAAGATGGCCATCCAGAACACGATGCGCGCCGGTGCAGAAGGAGTCAAAGTGCAGATTTCAGGCCGTCTGAACGGCGCGGAAATCGCCCGCAGCGAGATGTTCAAGGAAGGCCGCACACCGTTGCACACCTTCCGTGCCGACATCGACTACTGCCACGCCGAAGCCCTGACGAAAGTCGGTATCCTTGGCATCAAGGTGTGGATTTGCCGCGGCGAAATCTACGGCGAGCCCGACCTGACGCCTAACTTCTCGCAGGAGAAACAGACCGGCATGCGCGGCGACCGTCGTGGCCGTGGCGACCGTAAGAGAAACAATAACCGTTAAAAGAAGAAGCTATCATGTTACAGCCAAAAAGAGTAAGATATAGAAGACCGCAGGACGGACGTGGCAACAAAGGCAACGCCCACCGCGGAACGACGCTGGCTTTCGGCAGCTTCGGCATCAAGACCCTTGACGCCAAGTGGATCGACAGCCGCCAGATTGAGGCCGCACGTGTCGCTATCAATCGTTACATGAACCGTGAGGGTCAGGTGTGGATTCGCATCTTCCCCGACAAGCCCATCACTCGCAAACCTGCAGACGTGCGTATGGGTAAGGGTAAAGGTGATCCCGCAGGATGGGTTGCCCCTGTCACGCCGGGCCGTATCCTCTTTGAAGTAGAAGGCGTTCCTTTTGATGTCGCCAAGGAGGCCCTGCGCCTCGGTGCCCAGAAGCTGCCGGTTAAGACAAAATTTGTAGTAAGACGTGATTACGATAAAAACGCTTAAGCCATGAAGATGACAGAATTGAAAGAACTCGAACTGAAAGACTTGGTCGAGAAACTGGAGACGACAGAGTTGAAGCTTCAGCAGCTGAAGTTGAACCACTCGATTGCTCCGCTTGAGAATCCATCACAGATTAAGGCCGTTCGTCGTGACATCGCGCGTATGAAGACGGAACTTCGCCTCAGAGAACTTAACAAATAACAATGGTCCAAGATGGAAACAAGAAATTTAAGAAAAACAAGACAGGGTGTCGTAGTCAGCAACAAAATGGATAAAACCATTGTTATTGCCTCCAAGTTCAAGGAGAAGCACCCGATTTACGGTAAGTTTGTCCAAAAGACGAAAAAGTACCATGCGCATGACGAGAAGAATGAGTGCAACATCGGTGATACCGTGCTCATTATGGAAACTCGCCCCCTCTCGAAGACAAAGCGCTGGAGATTAGTACAAATCGTAGAAAAAGCTAAGTAAGTTATGATACAGACAGAATCAAGACTCACAGTATGTGACAACAGCGGCGCCCGCGAGGCATTGTGCATCCGCGTGCTCGGTGGCACCCGCCGTCGTTATGCAAGTGTAGGCGACGTCATCGTCGTTACCGTCAAGAATGCCGTCCCCACGAGCGACGTGAAGAAGGGCACCGTATCAAAAGCTTTGATTGTCCGCACGAAGAAGGAAATTCGCCGCGCAGATGGCTCGTACATCCGCTTCGACGACAACGCCTGCGTGCTGCTGAACAATGCGGGCGAGCTCCGCGGAAGCCGTATCTTCGGCCCCGTGGCTCGCGAACTGCGTGCCGTCAATATGAAGGTCGTTTCGTTGGCCCCCGAGGTTCTTTAACATTTAAAAAAGTAAAGTAAGATGAACAAGTTACACATCAGAAAGAACGATACGGTCTATGTCCTCGCCGGAGAAGACAAGGGCAAGACTGGTAAGGTGCTGAAGGTTCTGGTTTCGAAGAATCGTGCCATCGTGGAAGGTGTCAACATCGTTTCCAAGAGCGCGAAGCCGTCGGCCAAGAACCCCCAAGGAGGCATCGTGAAGCAGGAGGCTCCGATTCACATCTCGAACCTGAGCCTGATTGACCCAAAGAGTGGAAAGCCTACGCGCGTTGGCATCAAGCACGAAGGCAAGAACGTTATTCGTATCGCTAAAAAGTCAGGGGAGGAAATCAAGTAATGGAAACAGCACAGTTAAAGAAAGTCTATAAGGAGCAGATTGCTCCCGCGCTTCAGAAGCAGTTCAACTATTCTTCGGCAATGCAGGTTCCTGTCTTGAAGAAGATTGTGATTAACCAAGGTCTCGGCGACGCCACTCAGGACAAGAAGATCATCGAGGTCGCCATGAACGAGATTACCGCCATCGCCGGTCAGAAGGCTGTCACGACGTACTCGAAGAAGGATATCGCCAACTTCAAGTTGCGTAAGAAAATGCCGATTGGCGTGATGGTGACGCTGCGCCGCGAGCGCATGTACGAGTTTCTCGAGAAGCTCGTTCGCATCGCCCTGCCCCGTATCCGCGACTTCAGAGGCATCGAGAGCAAGTTCGATGGTCATGGCAACTATACCTTAGGTATTCAGGAGCAGATCATCTTCCCCGAGATCAACCTCGACCAGATCGACCGCATCCAGGGTATGAACATCACCTTCGTGACCTCTGCCCGCACCGACGAGGAGGGATTCGCCCTGCTCAAGGCCTTCGGTCTTCCTTTCAAAAACGCTAACAACGATTAAGCTTAGAAGAATATGGCAAAAGAATCAATGAAAGCCCGCGAGGTGAAGCGCGCAAAGCTCGTCGCCCGCTATGCCGAGAAACGTGCCGCGCTGAAGAAAATCATCGCCACGGCCGATGTGAAAACGGAAGAGGGAGCACTGGCCGCCTATGAGGCAGCCCGCAAGCTGCAGAGCATTCCCAAGAATGCCAACCCCATCCGCCTGCACAACCGCTGCCTGATTACGGGGCGTCCGAAAGGCTACATGCGCCAGTTCGGACTGTCGCGTATCCAGTTCCGCGAGATGGCTTCGGCAGGTCTGATCCCCGGCGTGAAGAAGGCAAGCTGGTAAATCCGGAAGAGATTATTTATTATTAATATTGTCGGGGGAGTCCCGATTAATTAAACATTATTTATTATGACAGATCCAATAGCAGATTATCTGACCAGGCTCAGAAACGCGATCATGGCTCATCACCGTGTCGTAGAGATTCCTGCGTCGAACTTGAAGAAGGAGATTACGAAAATCCTCTTCGAGAAGGGCTACATCCTGAACTACCAGTTCATCGAGGACGGCCCTCAGGGTACGATCAAGGTCGCCTTGAAGTACGACCCTGCCACAAGAAGCAGCGCTATCAAGAATTTGAAGCGCGTGTCAAGACCAGGCCTTCGCAGGTACACTGGTTACAAAGACATGCCGAGAGTTATTAACGGACTGGGTATCGCAATCTTATCCACGTCTCAAGGTGTCATGACGAACAAGGAGGCCGCCGAACTGAAGATTGGCGGTGAAGTCCTTTGCTACGTTTATTAATGGGAGGGCCTGAATATGTCAAGAATAGGAAAATTGCCAATTAGCATTCCCGCAGGCGTTACCGTGGACCAGGACAAGGACGGCGTGGTCGTCGTGAAAGGTCCGAAAGGTGAACTCTCGCAGAAGGTCGACCGCTCCATCAAAATGAATATGGAGGACGGTCACATCACGTTTGAGATTGACGAGAAGAGTCCCGTCAGCCAGAAGCAGAAGCAGGCCTTCCACGGTCTGTATCGTGCGCTGATCAACAACATGGTTGTCGGCGTGAGCGAAGGCTACAAGAAGGAGATGGAACTGGTCGGTGTCGGTTACCGCGTTTCCAACCAGGGCAACATCATCGAGTTGTCGCTCGGCTACACGCACCCGATTTTCATCCAGCTTCCGAAAGAAGTGAAGGTAGAGACCAAGACAGAGCGCAACCAGAACCCGCAGATTATTCTGGAGTCGTGCGACAAGCAGCTGCTCGGTCTTATTTGTGCAAAGATTCGTTCTTTCCGTATGCCTGAGCCTTACAAAGGAAAGGGTATCTTGTTCAAGGGCGAGGTCATCCGTCGCAAGTCGGGTAAGTCAGCCGCCGCTAAGTAATCTTTTAAAAGTAAAAAGTAAAAAAGTAAAGAGATTATGACAACAAAGAAAGTAGAAAGACGAATCAAAATCAAATATAGAATTCGTAAGAGTGTGAACGGAACGGCAGAGCGTCCGCGCCTGAGCGTCTTCCGTAGCAACAAGCAGATTTACGCACAGATTATTAACGATTTGACCGGTCAGACCCTGGCCGCCGCCTCTTCGCTCGGACTCGAGAAGATGCCGAAGAAAGAGCAGGCAGCAAAGGTCGGCGAGATGGTTGCTGAGAAGGCACAGGCTGCCGGAATCACCTCCGTCGTATTCGACCGCAACGGCTATCTCTATCATGGCCGCGTGAAGGAACTGGCAGATGGAGCCCGCAAGGGAGGTCTTAACTTTTAAACGATACGATTATGGCAATGAACAGAGTAAGAATAAACAGTGACGTTGAGTTGAAAGACCGTCTGGTAGCCATCAACCGTGTAACGAAAGTGACGAAAGGTGGCCGCACCTTCACATTCGCTGCCATCGTCGTTGTCGGCGACGGCAAGGGCGTGATTGGCTGGGGCCTCGGCAAGGCCGGTGAAGTACAGGCTGCCATCGCCAAGGGCGTTGAGTCTGCCAAGAAGAACTTGGTGAAGGTTCCCGTGTTGAAGGGAACGATTCCCCATGAGATTGAATGTGCCTTCGGTGGCGCACAGGTGCTTCTGAAGCCCGCCGCAGCCGGTACCGGAGTCAAGGCCGGTGGTGCTATGCGTGCCGTGCTTGAGAGCGTCGGCATCACCGACGTGATTGCCAAGTCGAAGGGCTCGTCGAACCCTCACAACCTTGTGAAGGCCACGATCAAGGCCCTGACGGAAGTGCGCGATGCCTACATGGTCGCTGCCGACCGCGGCATCAGTGTCAGCAAAGTGTTTAACGGATAAAATAAGGAGAAAATCAAATGGCAACAATTAAAGTAAAGCAGATTCGGAGTAAAATCGGCCATCCGATTGACCAGAAGCGCACGCTTGCTGCGCTCGGACTTCACAAGATCTCACAAGTTGTTGAGGTTGAGGATAACCCCTGTGTCCGTGGCATGATTCGCAAGGTTCATCATCTGGTGACCGTCGTAGAGTAATAGTTTTTGAACAAGTACGAAATCTTAAAACAAGAACAGTTTATGAAATTACATAATTTGAAACCCGCAGCCGGTTCAACCCACTCGCGCCGTCGCATCGGCCGTGGTCCCGGTTCTGGACTCGGCGGTACTTCGACCCGTGGTCACAAGGGTGCCAAGGCTCGTTCCGGTTACTCGAAGAAGATTGGCTTCGAGGGTGGTCAGATGCCGTTGCAGCGTCGTCTCCCGAAGTTTGGCTTCAAGAACATCAACCACAAGGAATATTTCGCCGTTAATCTCTCGACCCTGCAGCGCTTGGCCGAGGAGAAGAACCTCACTAAGATTGGTCTGGCAGAGCTCCGTGCAGCCGGAATCGTCAAGGGCAAGAACACGCTCGTGAAGATTCTCGCCAAGGGCGAACTCAAGGCCGCTCTCGAGGTCGAAGCCAATGCATTCTCAAAGACTGCCGAGGAAGCAATCAAGGCAGTTGGTGGTAACACAACAATTATCTAAGGAAAAAGATGAAGAAGTTTATAGAGTATCTGAAGAACTGTTGGAAGGTGGAGGACTTGCGCCAGCGAATCCTCATCACACTTCTGTTCGTGGCCATCTACCGCTTCGGTTCGTTTGTGGTCCTTCCTGGTATCGACCGCAATAGCCTGAGCAATCTGGCCTCGCAAACCGAGGGCGGACTGATGTCGCTGCTCGACATGTTCTCCGGAGGAGCTTTTTCCCAGGCATCGATTTTTGCACTGGGAATCATGCCCTACATCTCAGCTTCCATCGTGATGCAGCTCCTTGCCGTCGCCGTGCCTTATTTCCAAAAGATGCAGCGCGAAGGAGAAAGCGGACGCAAGAAAATCAGCATGTACACCCGTTATCTGACGGTTGCCATCCTGCTGTTCCAAGCTCCGTCTTATCTGCTGAACCTGAAGATGCAGGCCAGTCAAGCTCTTTCGACGGGCGTTTCGTGGACCGCGTTCATGTTCCCCGCAACGATTATCCTCGCCGCAGGCAGTATGTTCATCCTTTGGTTGGGTGAGCGCATCACCGACAAGGGTATCGGTAACGGTGTGTCGATGATCATTATGATTGGTATTATCGCCCGCTTCCCCCAGTCGCTGGGTGAAGAACTCAGGTCGCGCTTCCAAGCACTGACCGGCGGTGGTTTGATCATGGTTATCGTTGAGTTGCTCTTGCTGTTCGCCGTGATTTGCGCAGCCATTCTGCTCACGCAGGGTGTTCGCAAAGTGCCCGTTCAGTATGCCAAACGCGTTGTCGGCAACCGCCAGATTGGCGGTGCCCGCCAGTACATTCCCCTGAAGCTGTTCGCAGCCAATGTGATGCCGATCATCTTTGCACAGGCATTGATGTTCATTCCGCTCGCATTCGTGCGCTACCAGTCGGAAGGTTCGAGCTGGGTCGTTCGCTCGCTGCTCAACACCGACAGCCTGCTGTATAACATCGTCTATGTGATTCTCATCATCGCTTTCACGTATTTCTACACAGCCATCACGATGAATCCCACGCAGATGGCCGAAGACATGAAGCGAAACAATGGTTTCATCCCCGGTGTGAAGCCCGGAAAGGACACCGCCGACTACATCGACACGATTCTGTCGCGCCTGACCCTGCCCGGTTCGCTGTTCATCGCGTTCATCGCAGTACTGCCCGCCATCGCCCGCCTGTTCAACGTACAGCAGGGCTTCGCGCAGTTCTTCGGTGGAACCTCGCTCCTGATTCTTGTAGGTGTCGTTGTCGATACCCTGCAGCAGATTGAGAGCCACCTGATGATGCGTCACTACGACGGTCTTCTGAACTCGGGACACACACGTAGCGGAGCCGCCTCTGCCTATTGATGACGTGTTCAAGGAATGGAAATTTTCCTGAAGACTGAAGATGAGATAGAGCTGATGCGCCGTGCGAACCAACTCGTTGGCAAGACACTTGGCGAATTGGCAAAGCATATCAAGCCCGGTGTGACAACCGCAGCGCTCGACAAGATTGCGGAAACGTTCATACACGACCACGGAGCCACTCCGACGTTCAAGAACTTTCCGAATCCCTACGGTGCACCGTTCCCTGCCAGCATCTGCACGTCGGTCAACGACGTGGTGGTGCACGGCATACCAAGTAACAAAACCGTTTTGAGAGAGGGCGACATTATCTCCATCGATTGTGGAACCCTTCTCAACGGTTACAACGGCGACTCGAGCTACACCTTTCCCGTCGGGGAAGTCAGTGAAGAAATCGGTCAACTGCTCAAGACGACCAAAGAAGCACTCTTCAAAGGCATTGAGCAGGCCGTTGCAGGGAAACACGTCGGCGACATCGGAGCCGCCGTGCAGGAATACTGCGAAGCGAAAGGCTACGGTGTTGTGCGCGAAGTCACAGGCCACGGCATCGGTCGGAAGATGCACGAAGACCCGCCCGTACCGAACTACGGTAGAAAGGGCAGCGGTGAACTGTTGAGAAACAGCATGTGCCTCGCCATCGAGCCGATGATTACGATGGGAAACCCGCGAATCTGGCTTGCTCCCGACCGCTGGGCCATCCGCACCCGCGACCAAAAACCAGCAGCCCATTACGAACTGTCGGTGGTGGTGCGCCGCGGAAAGGCCGAAATCCTATCCTCATTCGACGAAATAGAAAATCCATCATAAAGAGAAGAGAACAAGACAACTATGGCAAAGCAATCCGCTATCGAACAAGACGGTACGATTCTCGAATCGCTGTCGAACGCAATGTTCCGCGTCGAACTTGAGAACGGTGTGCAAATCATCGCCCACATCTCAGGCAAGATGAGAATGCACTATATCAAAATCCTGCCCGGAGACAAGGTGAAGGTTGAAATGAGCCCATACGACCTGACGAAAGGCAGAATCGTGTTCAGATACAAATAATTTTGAGAAAATATGAAGACAAGAGCATCAATCAAGAAGCGCAACGACGATTGCAAGATCGTCCGCCGCAAGGGTCGTCTGTTTATGATCAACAAGAAGAACCCGAAGTTCAAAACCCGCCAGGGTTAATGTTAAAAATGCATAAAACGGCAGAAAATTGCGAATTTATTCGTAACTTTGCACGCTTTTAGCAAAAAATCGATTTTAACTAATTATTTTATTAACAAAATTTTAACAAATGGCAATTAGAATTGTTGGAGTAGATTTGCCCCAGAATAAGCGTGGCGAAATCGCATTGACCTACATCTACGGAATAGGTCGAAGTAGTTCAGCAAAGATATTGGACAAGGCCGGCGTCAGCCGCGACACGAAAGTGTGCGACTGGACTGACGACGATGCAGCCAAGATCCGTGAAATCATCGGCGCTGAATTCAAAGTTGAAGGTGACCTTCGTGGTGAGGTCCAGATGAATATCAAGCGACTGATGGACATTGGCTGCTATCGTGGAGTGCGTCATCGTCACGGTCTTCCCGTTCGCGGTCAGAGCACCAAGAACAACGCCCGTACCCGCAAGGGTAAGAAGAAGACGGTTGCTAACAAGAAGAAGGCCACGAAATAATTGAACATTGAACTTTGAAAATTGAAGATTATTATGGCAAAGAAACAAGCAACATCAAAGAAGAGAAACGTAAAAGTTGACGCAATTGGTCAGCTTCATGTTCATAGTTCCTTCAACAACATCATCGTAACCCTGACAAATTCCGAGGGTCAGGCCATTTCGTGGTCGTCGGCTGGTAAGATGGGTTTCCGTGGTTCGAAGAAGAACACCCCCTACGCAGCCCAGATGGCTGCCGAAGATTGTGCCAAGGTGGCTTTCGACCTCGGCCTGCGCAAGGTGAAAGCCTACGTGAAGGGTCCGGGTAACGGTCGTGAGTCGGCCATTCGTGGCGTACACGGAAGTGGCATTGAAGTGATTGAAATCATCGACGTGACGCCGCTGCCTCACAACGGCTGCCGCCCGCCGAAGCGTCGTAAGGTATAATTGAAATTTTTATTCATAACAATTATGGCTAAGTATATAGGTCCGAAATCAAAAATTGCGCGCCGTTTTGGAGAACCCATTTTCGGTGCCGACAAAGTTTTGTCCCGCCGGAACTTCCCCCCGGGACAGCATGGCAACAACCGCCGCCGTAAGCAGTCGGAGTATGGTGTCATGTTGGCAGAGAAGCAGAAAGCCAAGTACACCTACGGTGTGCTCGAGCGCCAGTTCCGTAATATGTTTGAGAAGGCAGCGAAGGCTGACGGCATCACCGGTGAGGTGTTGCTGCAGAACCTTGAGTGCCGACTCGACAACGTGGTGTTCCGCCTCGGCATTGCCCCGACGCGTGCCGCTGCCCGCCAGCTCGTGGGTCACAAGCACATTACGGTTGATGGCCAAGTCGTCAATATCCCGTCGTTCTCGGTGAAGCCGGGCATGGTCGTGGGTGTTCGCGAGAAATCGAAGTCCCTCGAAGTCGTCGAGGCATCGCTGGCAGGTTTCAACCACAGCAAGTATCCTTGGATGGAGTGGGACGAGTCGTCGAAGACTGGCAAGTTCCTGCATAAGCCCGAGCGTGCCGACATTCCCGAGAATATCAAGGAGCAGTTAATCGTTGAGTTGTACTCTAAATAATCATTAAATCAATGGCGATATTAGCATTTCAAAAACCCGATAAAGTAATAATGCTGGATTCCAACGACAAGTTCGGCAAGTTCGAATTCCGTCCGTTGGAGCCGGGCTTCGGTGTAACCATCGGAAACGCCCTGCGCCGCATACTTCTTTCATCGCTTGAGGGTTATGCCATCAACACCGTCAAAATCGGCGGCGTCGAGCATGAATTCTCCTCAGTTCCCGGTGTGAAGGAGGATGTGACCAACATTATTTTGAATCTGAAGCAAGTCAGGTTCAAGAAAGTAGTAGATGAATTCGAGAACGAGAAAGTCAGTATCACGGTCGAGAATTCCACAGTGTTCAAGGCCGGAGACATCGGCAATTATCTGACTGGATTTGAGGTGCTGAATCCCGATTTGGTGATTTGTCATTTAGACGCAAAAGCCTCGATGCAGATTGAACTCACGATTAACAAAGGACGTGGCTACGTGCCCGCCGACGAGAACCGCGAGTTCTGCACCGACGTCAATGTACTCCCAATCGATTCTATTTACACCCCAATCCGTAACGTGAAATACGCTGTCGAGCCCTATCGTGTCGAGCAGAAGACCGACTACGACAAGCTCGTGCTGGAAGTCACGACGGACGGTTCCATTCACCCGAAAGACGCGCTGAAAGAGGCCGCCAAAATTCTCATCCACCACTTCATGCTGTTCTCCGACGAGAAGATCACGCTTGAGAATCCCGATCAGGACAGCAACCAGGAATTCGATGAGGAAGTGCTGCACATGCGCCAGTTGCTCAAGACGAAGCTCATCGACATGAACCTGTCGGTGCGCGCCCTGAACTGCCTCAAGGCAGCCGACGTCGAGACGCTGGGCGACTTGGTTCAGTACAACAAGACCGACCTTTTGAAGTTCCGCAACTTTGGTAAGAAATCGCTCTCTGAGCTTGATGATTTGCTCGAGGGTCTGAATCTGTCGTTTGGAACCGACATATCAAAGTACAAATTAAATCAAGACTAAAAAACAATGAGACACGGTAAGAAATTTAACCATCTGAGTCGTACTGCAGACCACCGTAAAGCCATGCTCGCTAACATGGCCATCTCGCTGATCATGCACAAAAGAATCACTACGACTCTCGCCAAGGCAAAGGCTCTGAAGAAGTATGTGGAGCCGCTTGTCACACGCGCAAAAGAAGAGAATAACCAGACCAAGGAGCAATCGACCACGCAGCACCGCGTCGTCTTCAGCTACTTGCAGAATAAGGAAGCCCTGAAAGAGCTGTTCGGCGTCGTAGGCCCGAAGGTCGGCGACCGTCCCGGCGGTTACACCCGCATCATCAAGCTCGGTCATCGCTATGGCGATGGTGCCGACATGGCTTTCATTGAACTGGTTGACTTCGATGAGAATATGCTCAAAGAGCCGAAGACCGCTGCCAAGAAGACGCGCCGCAGCCGCCGCTCGTCTGGTAAGGCAGAGGCCGCTCCCGCCGCTGAGGAAACGAAGAAGGTGGAAGAGGCTCCGGTCGCCGAGGAAGCCCCCGCAGTGGAGGCTGAGACGGCTGCCGAAGAAGCTAAAGCAGAATAATCTTTTTCATTATTTAGTTTTTTGTCCTCGCTCTGCCACGTGTGGAGCGAGGGCTTTTTTGCTATTTAGGGAAATCCCTATGTTAAAATAGGGAAAGCCGTCGCCAGTTACCACGATTTTTTCTTACCTTTGCACGCAGAATATCGGAAAAATATCGCCAGTAAACTAAAAAAACGAAAAGGAAATGAAGAAAGTGATGTTTTATGCAGCTGTGGCGGCCTTGTTGGTCAGCAGTTGCGGTACGTATCAAGGAAGCGGTGCCTATGTCGGTGCACAGTTTGGCTCGATTCTCGGTTCAGCCATCGGCGGCATCAGCAATGGCCATCGCGGTTCGAATGTCGGCACGATTGTCGGCATGGTGGGCGGTGCAGTCGTGGGCAGTGCCATCGGAGCCGCTGCCGACCAGAAAGACAAGCAAGAAGTGCGCGACCGCTACCACAAAGTGATGGAACGCAAGGCGCAGGAGCAAAACCGCCATTACGACAACGACGGCTACGACAGCGGATTCGATGCCACGATGAGCGGCGACGACCGCCTTTACGACTTCCAGAGCAGCGACTACACGGGCGACTACACTGCACAGCCTGGCACGACCGTCAAGCCGATGTCGTCGAGTGTCGATAAACTCGCTCACGGACTCAGGTATGTGCCGACCATCGAGATTCGCAATGCTCGCGTCGTCGATCAAGACCAGAACCGCGTCATCAGCCGTGGCGAGGTTTGCAAAGTTATTTTTGAAATCTACAACCACGGCCACAAGCCCCTCCTCGACCTTCAGCCGACTGTCGTCGAGGCTACGGGCAACAAGCAGATTTACATTTCGCCGAATATGCACGTCGAGCGCCTCGACCCTGGACAGGGTATTCGCTACACCGCCATGCTCAAGGCAGGTAGCCGCTTGAAGAACGGAATGGCTCGTATTTGCGTCTCCGTCTTGCAGGGCAACAAGGCCATCTCGGAGGTCTGCGAATTCAATGTGCCGACAAGGAAATAGAAACGGCGCTTTTGTCAATTCAGAATACCACAGGGCTTCGGTCTTGTGGTATTTTTTTTATGTAAGGTTATGAATTGTTATTTAATGATTACATTTTTTATAAAAAATATCAATTTAATTTGCAGAAATCAAAAAAATATTATAATTTTGCTCCCAAATGCATAGATTTTTTAATAATTCAATAGTATTAACCCCTTAAAAGAAAGGATTAAACATGAAAAAAATCTTTTTTGCATTGGTGTGTGTCGTGAGCCTTGCAATGGTCGTGGCTTGCGGAGGAAATGGTCAGAAGGGTGGGGAGAATGCCCCGAATACTGGCAATGAGGAAATCGACCAGAAGTTGGAGCAGGCCGAGAAGAAACTCTCGGAAATGACCGGTCCCGAGAAGTGCGAAGCCACGTGGAAGAAGCGTTACGAAGGCAAACTGACGCTGGCCGACGTGCAGCCCGACTTCGAGTTTACGGAGCAGTTGAAGGGTTTCGACGCCTTTATGGGCAATGGCGTGAACCTCGCCAAGGCTGTCTATCAGAAGAAGGACGGCAGCGAAATTACACCCGAGGAATTCAAGGCTTTTGCTGAGAAAATCTATGCTGTCACCCAGAAATTAGCACAAGACGGCAAGGTGGTGAAAGGTTTCGGCAGTCATCTCGACGTGAAGACACGCGAACAGGCGTTGGAGGAGATGTCGCTTGAGAAATTGCTGGCCGACGGTGGTAATAATCTGGAATGGGCATTCCTGAAGGACGACCGTTTCGAGGCTTGCTACGTGACTATGCAGAATACGTCCAAATCCAGTTATGTGACGGTGTCAATCGGCGAAGGAACCCAGAAGAATCTGGATGAGGCACTGAAGGATGCTGAGAAGTATTTGAATTAAGAAAGCGAAAAAACATTGATAGTTGTTTCGTTTATCTCGGAATGGGATAAACACAGGAAGAATCGGCAACGTCGTGTGACGCTGCCGATTCATAAGAAGTTTTTGGGATACACCTATTTATTATAATTATGGAGAAAGCAAACATTAAGAAAGTTGTATTGGCGTACAGCGGAGGTCTTGACACCTCGATTATCATTCCTTGGTTGAAGGAAAATTACAACAATTGTGAAGTCATCGCCGTGTCGGGAAACGTAGGGCAGGGCAGTAGCGAACTGGATGGACTTGAGGAAAAAGCCATCAAAACGGGTGCCAGCAAACTCTACATTGAGGATTTGACCGCCGAATTCCTGACGGAAGTGGGTTTTGAGGCTGTCAAGGCAGGTGCAAAATACGAAGGCGACTACCTGCTCGGAACGGCCATCGCCCGACCGATTATCGCCAAAAGACTTGTGGAAATCGCGAAAGCCGAGGGTGCCGATGCCGTCTGCCACGGATGCACGGGCAAAGGCAACGACCAAGTGCGCTTCGAACTTGCCATCAAGTCGTTTGCGCCCGATATGCCGATTATCGCCCCGTGGCGCGAGTGGGACATCAAGTCGCGTGAGGAGGAAATCGACTATGCCGAGGCACACAATATTCCGCTGAAAATCAGTCGTGAAACCAACTATTCAAAAGATAAAAACATCTGGCACTTGAGCCACGAGGGTCTTGACTTGGAAGACCCGATGAACGAGCCGCAATACGACAAGGAAGGATTTTTGGAGATGTGTGTCGCGCCGTGGAATGCGCCCGACGAGCCGACTTTCGTCACCATCCATTTTGAAAAAGGCGTGGCTACGGCCGTCGATGGCAAGACGGTCGGACCGGTGGAACTGCTCACGAAGTTGAACGAACTCGGCGGTGCCAACGGTATCGGACTCGACGACCTCGTGGAAAACCGGCTTGTCGGTATGAAGAGTCGCGGACTTTACGAAAACCCCGGTGCTGCCATTCTTTACAGGGCTCATCAGGTGCTTGAAACCATCACGCTCGACCGCGAAACGATGCATTACAAGGAGTTGGTCGGCATCAAATTCGCCGAAATTCTCTATTACGGACAGTGGTGGACGCCGCTTCGCGAGTCGCTGCAAGCTTTCATTGACAAGACGCAGGAAACGGTGACTGGCGATGTCAAACTGCGGCTGTACAAAGGCAATATCGTGAATGCCGGCGTGTCGTCGCCTTATTCGCTTTACGACGAGGAGGTAGCCACTTTCGAGGCAGATGAAGTTTTCGACCAGAAAGATGCCGAAGGATTCATCAATCTTTATGGTCTGAGTTCGAAAGTGTATGCTATGATGCGGCGGAAAAACGGTTTGCCCCTTTCCTGACGCTTGAAAATTATGGAAAAACTATGGACTGGCCGCTTCAAAAGGCCGCTCAACGAAGTTGCCGACGAGTTTAACGCCTCGATTCGCTTCGATAGCCGTATGTTCCGACAGGACATTGCCGGTTCCATCGTTCACGCCGAAATGCTGGCCAAACAAGGCATCATTTCACAGGGCGAGAGCGAGAAAATAGTGGAAGGTCTAAGCGAGATTTTGGCTGAAATCGAAGACGGGAAACTCGAAATCGATTTTTCGTGCGAGGACATTCACATGTTTGTCGAGGGCGAACTGACGCGACGCATCGGCGAAGTCGGGAAAAAACTGCACACGGCCCGCAGTCGCAACGACCAAGTGGCGCTTGACCTGCGGCTGTACCTGCGCGACGAGTGCGAGGAGATTCTCGATTTGCTTCGGGAGGTCGTCAAGGGTGTTGTCGGCGTGGCAGAGCGCCACATCGACACCATTCTTCCCGGCTATACCCATTTGCAGCGGGCCCAGCCGATTTCCTTCGCGCAGCATCTTTTGGCCTATTGTGCTATGTTCCAGCGCGATGAAGAGCGGATTTCCGATGCCGTCAGGCGGATGAACGTCAGTCCGATTGGCTCGTGTGCACTCGCCGGAACCACCTACGACACCGACCGCGCCTTTGAATCCGAGAAACTGGGCTTCCGCGAGCCTTGTATGAATAGCATCGACGGCGTTTCCGACCGTGATTTCTGCCTCGAACTGATGAATGCTTTTGCCATCACGATGATGCACCTGTCTCGTTTTTGCGAGGAAATCATCCTTTGGTCGAGTTGGGAGTTTGGTTTTGTGGAACTCGACGATTCTTTCACGACCGGTTCGTCCATTATGCCGCAGAAAAAGAACGCCGATATGGCCGAACTGATTCGCGGAAAAACGGGTCGCGTCTATGGGCATCTCGTGGCACTTCTCACGACGCTCAAAGGGCTGCCACTCGCCTATAACAAGGATATGCAGGAGGATAAGGAAGGCATTTTCGACAGCATCGACACGCTGAAAATGAGCCTGCGCGTCTTTGCGCCGATGGTTGAAACGATGAAGGTTCGAAAGGAAAAAATGTTGGCGGCGGCGAAAGAGGGTTTTATCAATGCGACCGACTTGGCCGACTACCTCACGAAAAAGGGACTGCCGTTCCGCACGGCCTACAAACTGACAGGCCAGATTGTCGCCCACTGCATCGAATACGGAAAAGACCTTGAAAGCCTAAGCCTGACGGAATATCAAGCGTTTTCAGCGTTGTTCGAGACCGACCTCTACGACGAAATTTCGCTTGAAAACTGCGTCAATAAGCGCATTTCGCACGGTGGAACAGGCCGCGAGAGTGTTCTCCGACAACTTGAAATTGTGAAAAATAAACTATAAGAAGAATTTTTAGGGTTTTTCTTGGAAAACGGAATCCGCTTTCAGCACTTCTGAAGGAAGCGTGTTCCGTTCTTTCATTCGGTCGAGCCATTCGCCGTAAATCGGCGCGGTGGTGATGATTTCCAATTCCGGCAATTCATTCTCTTCTTCCTCGAGGCGGAACGGGATGATTTGATGTTTCTTCTCCGTCAAACGCTCTATTTCGACCATGGCGATGCCTTGCGCGATGATGCCGAGTTTTCGGGCAGCCGCACGCGACAAATCGACGATTCTTCCCCGCACAAAAGGCCCTCGGTCGTTCACGCGAACGATGACTTCGCGTCCATTCGCTGGGTTTTTCACGCGAAGTCGTGTGCCGAACGGAAACGTGCGGTGGGCGCAGGTCATGCTGTCGTGGTGGAGTTTTTCGCCGTTGGCCGTGCGTCGTCCACCGAATTTAGTGGCATAGAACGATGCTTTTCCGGTCAGAACGGTCTGTGCGGAGGCTGTCGAAAACGAATTTTGGAACAATGGAAATGAAAAAAGTGCTACGCACAGCGTGACTGCGCGTAACACTTTTCGGTATTTTAATTTAAAAATTCTCAATGTTTGACTTTTTAAATTCGCACTCGACAATTATCAATTGTCAATTGTCAATTGTCAATTTACACGATGCCCTGAGCCATCATGGCGTTAGCCACCTTCATGAAGCCGGCAACGTTGGCACCACGCACGTAGTCGATGTAGCCGTCGGCCAGTGTGCCGTACTTGACGCACTGCTCGTGGATGGACTGCATGATGTAGTGGAGTTTCTGATCGACTTCCTCGTTCGACCAGCCGAGGCGGAGCGAGTTCTGCGACATTTCCAGACCGGAAACAGCCACACCACCTGCGTTCACAGCCTTGCCCGGAGCGAACAGCGTCTTCGTGGCGACGAACTTCTCGGCAGCCTCTGCCGTGCAGCCCATGTTCGACACTTCGGCTACGCAAATCGGGTTCTGAGCCAGAATCTTGTCAGCATCCTCGCCGTTGAGTTCGTTCTGCGTTGCGCAGGGCAGATAGATGTCGGCCTTCTGTTCCCACGGCTTGCGGCCAGCGAAGAACTTCGAACCTGCAAATTCCTCTTCGTACGGCTGAGCAACGTCGTTGCCACTGGCGCGGAGTTCGAGCATGTAGTCAATCTTCTTGTCGTCGAGACCGGCGGGATCGTAGATGTAACCGTCGGGACCAGAAATCGTGATGACCTTTGCGCCCAGTTCGGTAGCCTTCTTGGCAGCACCCCAAGCAACATTTCCGAAGCCAGAGATGGCGACGGTCTTGCCCTTCAGGTTCTCGCCCTTCGTAGCGAGCATGTGCTCAACGAAGTAGATGGCACCGTAACCCGTAGCCTCGGGACGGATGCGCGAACCGCCGAACTCCAGACCCTTGCCCGTGAGCACGCCCTGGAACTGGCCGGTGAGTTTCTTGTACATACCAAAGAGGTAACCGATTTCACGGCCGCCAACGCCGATGTCGCCTGCGGGAACGTCCTGATCCGGACCGATAACCTTGTAGAGTTCGGTCATAAAGGCCTGGCAGAAACGCATGATTTCAGCGTCGCTCTTTCCGCGCGGAGCGAAGTCGGAGCCGCCCTTGCCACCGCCCATCGGCAGAGTGGTCAGAGCATTTTTGAAAGTCTGCTCGAAGCCGAGGAACTTCAGAATCGAGAGGTTCACCGACGGGTGGAAGCGCAGTCCGCCTTTGTACGGGCCGATGGCGCTGTTGAACTGTACGCGATAGCCGATGTTCACCTGCACTTCGCCGTTGTCGTCGACCCAAGGCACACGGAAAGTCGTGATGCGCTCGGGCTCCACGAGGCGCTCGATGAGCTTAGCCTTCTCGAACTCGGGATGCTGGTTGTACACGTCTTTGATGGATTCAAGCACTTCTTTCACGGCCTGCAAAAACTCAGGCTCACCCGGATGCTTGCGTTCCAGGTCTTGGATGATCTTTTGAACTTCCATTTTTGAATTGATTTTAGGTTTCTAATAAAAATAGTTATTAAGATGGTGCAAAAGTAGGAAAAATATCAATACCTTCCAAAGAAAATAGCGAATATTTTCCGCATGAAGTTACTTTTGTGAAAAAAATGGGACAAAAGACCCTTTTTTCGGTAAAAATCCGTATATTTGCAGGAAAAATCTATTGAAAACAATGACGATGAAGACGAATATTCCGCAAAACTGGAGCAAATTCTTGTTGAAAGACGTGACTTTCGTGAACTTGATGATGCGCCGAATCTACAACGTGCTGATTGTGGCGAATCCCTACGACGCTTTTATGTTGGAGGACGACGGGCGCGTCGAGGAGAAGATTTACAACGAGTATATGGAACTCGGCCTGCGCTATCCGCCGACGTTCACGCAGGTTTCGACCATCGAGGAGGCCCGCGAGGTGATGCAGACGACAAACATCGACCTCGTGATTACGATGCCGGGTAACGCCGACAACGACGCGTTTTCCGTGGCGCGGCAAATCAAGGAGGAGCATCCCGACGTGCGCTGCGTGGTGCTCACGCCGTTTTCGCACGGCATCACGCGACGAATGTCCGACGAAGACCTTTCGATTTTCGACTATGTGTTCTGCTGGCTGGGCAACACAAACCTGATTCTCTCGATTATCAAGTTGATTGAGGACAGCATGAACATCGAACACGACATCGAGGAGGTGGGCGTGCAGATGATTTTGCTCGTCGAGGATTCGATTCGATTCTATTCGAGCATTCTGCCGAATCTCTACCAATATATATTGATGCAGAGCAAGCGATTTTCGACCGAGGCGCTCAACCACCACGCTGCGACGTTGCGCATGCGTGGACGACCGAAAGTGGTGCTGGCGCGTAGTTACGAAGAGGCGTGGAACATCTACCAGCGCTACGCCGACAACATTTTGGGCGTCATCAGCGATGTGCGCTTCCCGATGAAGAGCCCGGAGGCTTTGTCGCGCTCGGGCGAGGGACTTTCTGGCATCGAGAAAGACGCAGAGGCGGGTCTGAAACTGCTTCGCGCCATCCGTGCCGACAACGAATTTCTGCCGCTCATCATGGAGAGTTCCGAAAGTGAAAATCGTCAGAAAGCGGAGGCCGAAGGTTTTCATTTTGTCGATAAAAACTCGAAAAAGATGAGCCTCGACCTGAAACTATTGTTGGAAGAGCACATGGGCTTCGGCGACTTTATTTTCCGCAATCCGCCGATTTATCTCGACGACCAACATCGTCGGAAAATCGAAGGCGAGGAAATCGACCGCGTGAAGAATCTGAAGGAATTGCAAGACAGCGTTTTCCGCATTCCCCACGAGTCGATGCTCTACCACGTTTCGCGCAATCACATGAGCCGATGGTTGGCGGCGCGTGCAATTTTCCCCGTTTCGCAGTTTCTCAAGACGGTGAAATGGGAGGAGTTGCAGGACGTGGATGCGGCGCGGCAGATTATTTTCGATGCCATCGTGCAATATCGCCACATGAAAAATCTGGGTGTCGTGGCCGTGTTCGACCGCGGTCGGTTCGACAAATACGCCCATTTTGCGCGCATCGGCGACGGTTCGCTGGGCGGAAAAGGTCGCGGACTGGCCTTTCTCGACAGCATTGTGAAGCGACATCCCAATCTGCACGAATTTTCGGGTGTGAGCGTGCAAATTCCGAAGACGGTGGTGCTGTGTACCGACATTTTCGACCAGTTTATGGAGAAAAACGACCTCTATCCCATCGCCCTGAGCGACGCGCCCGACGAGGAAATCCTGCAACATTTCCTTCGCGCCGAGTTGCCCGACTCGTTCACCGACGATTTTTATGCCTTCTTCGAAGCCACGCGTTCGCCCATCGCCGTGCGGTCGAGTTCGTTGCTCGAAGATGCTCATTATCAGCCATTTGCAGGCGTTTATGCGACCTATATGATTCCTTGGCTTGCCGACAAAGACCAAATGCTCAATATGCTCGAAGCCGCCATCAAGAGCGTCTATGCGTCGGTGTTCTACCGCGATTCGAAAGCCTATATGACCGCCACGTCGAACATCATCGACCAAGAAAAAATGGCCGTGATTTTGCAGGAAGTGGCTGGTTTGCAGCACGGCAGTCGTTACTATCCGACCTTCAGCGGCGTGTTGCGCTCGCTCAACTACTATCCCATCGGCAACGAGAAGGCCGAGGAGGGCATTGCCAACCTTGCGCTCGGACTCGGAAAATACATCGTCGATGGCGGTCAGACGTTGCGCGTGTCGCCGTTCCATCCGCAGCAGGTGTTGCAGACGAGCGAATTGGATTTTGCCCTGCGGCAGACCCAAACCCGTTTCTACGCGCTCGATATGACGCATACGAGTAGCGATTTCAAGGTGGACGAAGGTTTTAATATCCTGAAACTCAGGGTGAAAGATGCCGAAAACGACGGTTCGCTGACGGGAATTGCCTCGACCTACGACGTTTCCAACGAAATTCTGCGCGACAGCGTTGATGGCGACGGTCGCAAGGTCATCACGTTCAACGGCGTGCTGAAACACGGTGTGATGCCGCTGCCCGAACTGCTTCAAATGGTGATGAAATACGGCGTTGAGGCGATGCGGCGACCTGTTGAAATTGAGTTTGCTTGCAATCTCGAAGGCGACAAGGCATCGTTCTATCTTTTGCAGATTCGTCCGATTGTCGATTCGAAGCAGATGCTCGAGGAAGACCTTTCAACGATTCCCGACGAGCAGTGTCTGATGCGTTCCGACAACTCGCTCGGTCACGGCGCGGTGGAGGATGTTTGCGATGTGATTTATGTGAAGGCAGGTGACGATTTTTCCGCTGCCAACAACCAATTGATAGCCGATGAAATCGAGCGTTTCAACCGCCATTTCCTCGACGAAGGCAAGGGCTACGTGCTCGTCGGTCCTGGCCGATGGGGTTCGAGCGACCCGTGGTTGGGCGTTCCCGTCAGGTGGCCGCAAATCTCGGCGGCGCGTGTCATTGCCGAAATCGCGCTGAAAAACTACCGAATCGACCCGTCGCAAGGCACCCATTTCTTCCAGAACCTCACGTCGCTCGGCGTAGGCTACTTTACCATCGAGTGGAGTGACGAGGCGCAAAGTCGTTCATTCTTCCGTAGCGACGTACTCGACCAGATGCCGGCAGTCAGTGAAACGGATTACGTGCGCCACGTACGGTTCCCGCAGCCGCTCCGTATTCTAATGGACGGAAAAAAACAGGAAGGTGTTGTGGTGTTGGTTTGAAATAGAAACTTTGTAGCCAAAAATAAATTGAAATCGTAAGTTTTTCAGTCGAAATTATAACAGAATTTGTTAAAATCCTTTAAGCTGTGCCATATTTTTCTAAATAAAGTATAAATTTCGATTGAAAATATCGAAAATATTTGGAGCGTGTGGCAAAATTGCCTAAATTTGCAACGTGTTTTTCATAGTATTAGATTTAAGGTTAACAAAGGAGGGCGCAGCGGCGCCCATTTTTTTTTTACAAAAAAAGATGAAAAACTTTATTTCTTTTTTGTCAGAATGGACAAAAGGACGTACCACGCGACGATGATGGCGATGCCTGCGATTCCGAAAAATGCCAACAATGGGATGCACGAAAGCAGGAAAAGGTAGCGGATTTCGTTGCCGCGCCAGCCCCATTGCTTGAATTTCAGGGCAAACATCGGAATCTCGCTGATAAGCAACCAACAACTGACACTGATCATCAACAAGATGATGCCGCCACTGTAGGGCAGCGTGTGAATCCAATCGCCGCTGCCCACGATGAGCGAGCCCCAAAACAGCGCGTTGGCAGGCGTTGGAAGCCCAAGAAATCCCATCGCCTGACGTTCGTCGAGGTTGAATTTGGCGAGACGAATAGCGGAAAAAGCCGCCATGATAAAAGCTAAAACGGAAAGACCACCTAAAAAAACAAATGGAAATTCAAACGGTGACATACACCGTGCCCCTTGTCCGTCAAATATTCCTTTCAAGAAACTGAACACCATTGCCGAGGGTGCAACGCCGAACGTGACGACATCGGCCAACGAATCGAGTTCTTTGCCGATGGGCGACGAAACGCCCAAAAGTCGCGCGGCCATTCCGTCGAAAAAGTCGAAAACGGCACCTGCGACGATGAAAATCAGCGCAAAATCGTAGTTGCCCTGAAACGCCCAATAAGTGGCGATGCAGCCCGAAATCAGGTTTAGGCAGGTGATTGTGTTGGGAATGTGTTTCTTCATCAATTAACAATTGTCAATTAACAATTCACAGTCTTCAATTTCGCAATAATCGTCTGGTCGCCCGTGGTCTTCTGTCCCATTTTTACAAGCACTTCCGAGCCGACAGGCAGATAGACATCGACGCGAGAGCCGAGTTTGATGAAGCCCAGATGTTCGTCGATGTAGCAATCCTCGCCCTCTTTCGCGTAGGTGACGATGCGGCGGGCCATCGCGCCAGCAATTTGCCGACAGAGCACATCGGTGCCGTCGGGCGTGGTGATGAGCACGTCGGCACGCTCATTTTCCTCGCTCGCCTTCGGCAGCCAGGCCTTGTGGAAGTTACCATTATGGTGCTTCACCGATTTCACCTGTCCATCCACCGGAAACCAGTTGGCATGGACGTTGAACGGGCTCATGAAAATGGAAATCATCAGTCGTCGGTCGTGGAAATACTCCGTTTCTTCGACTTCCTCGATGACGACGACCTTTCCGTCGGCAGGTGCTACGACAATTCCCTCGGTGTCTTCCTGCGGAAAATAGCGAATCGGACAGCGGAAAAAATTGACGACGATGGCGTATGCCGTGCCGAAAACGATCAAGAACAGCCAGAACCAAACCTTCACGTCGAGCCGCCACAGCAGCAGCGCCACGGCAGCAATCACGATGAAACTCCAGATGAGCGTGTCGTTTCCTTCACGATGTATTCTAATCTTCTTTAATTTCTTGATTTTTTCACCCATGAGATTCTAAAGATATCTTTCCAACTTGCAAAGGTAATAAAAATAAATTAAAAATGAAAAATAATAACTGAAAAATGCTTTTTTCCTCGAAAAAATTCGTAATTTTGTTGCTCAAAACTGCATATTTTTACGTTTATCATGGAAGATTTCGTTCATTTACACGTACATACGTATTATTCGCTACTCGACGGACAGGCCAGCATCCAGCGGTTGGTCGATAAGGCCGTGGCCAACGGAATGCGCGGCATGGCAGTGACCGACCACGGAAACATGTTCGGCATCAAGGAATTTTCGGACTATTGCCAGAAAATCAACAAGGCGAGGAAGGCAGAGGGAAAAGAGCCTTTCAAGCCGATTATCGGATGCGAGATGTATGTCGCCAACCGCCGAAAAGAGGACAAGGACAAGAGTAAGGGCGACAATCAGCGCTACCACCTGATTGTGCTGGCGAAGAACCTCACGGGTTATAAAAATTTGATTAAGTTGGTGAGTCGTTCGTGGGTCGATGGCCTTTATACGCGACCGCGCACCGACCACGAAGATTTGGAGCGATTCCACGAAGGATTGATCATCTGTTCGGCGTGTCTGGCAGGCGAAGTGCCGCGTATGATTCAAAACGACGACATCGCCGCGGCACGAGAGCGAATTGAGTGGTATCGGCGCGTGTTTGGCGACGACTACTACCTCGAACTGATGCGCCACGAAGTGACCGACCCCAATGTTCGGGCCAACCGCGACACGTTTCCGCAGCAGCAGCGCGTGAACCGAGTGCTTGTCGAATTGGCGAAGGAATACGGCATCAAACTCGTTTGTACGAACGACGTCCACTTCGTCGATCAAGACAATGCCGAAGCCCACGACCACCTGCTCTGTCTCTCGACGCAAAGCGACCTCGACGACCCCAATCGAATGCTCTATTCGAAGCAGGAATGGTTCAAGACGCGCGAAGAAATGAACCAAGTGTTTGCCGACATTCCAGAAGCCTTGTCGAATACGTTGGAAATCCTCGACAAAGTCGAGATTTACAGTCTCGACCACGACCCAATCATGCCCAACTTCCCGATTCCCGAAGACTTCGGAACCGAGGAGCAGTGGCGAGAGAAATTCACCGAGGAAGAACTGTTTCGCGAGTTCACATCAGACGAAAATGGCCAAAATTCATTGCCACGCGAGGAAGGCGAGAAGAAAATCAAGCACCTCGGCGGTTTCGACAGGCTCTATCGCATCAAATTCGAGGCCGACTATCTCGCAAAACTCGCCTACGAAGGGGCGGAAAAACTCTATGAAATGCCGCTCTCGGCTGAAGTCGAAGAACGAATCAATTTCGAACTCCACATCATGAAAACGATGGGTTTCCCGGGCTATTTCTTGATTGTGCAAGACTTCATCAACACCGCCCGAAACGAACTCGACGTGATGGTGGGTCCGGGTCGTGGCTCGGCGGCAGGAAGCGTCGTGGCCTACTGCCTCGGCATCACTCGAATCGACCCGCTGAAATACGACCTGCTGTTCGAGCGTTTCCTCAATCCCGACCGTATTTCGTTGCCCGATATCGACACCGATTTCGACGTGGAAGGTCGGGCACGCGTGTTGAGATTCGTCGAAGACAAATACGGCCACGAAAACTGCGCCCACATCATCACCTACCAGTCGATGGCGACGAAAAACTCCATCAAGGACGTGGCGCGGGTCGAAAAAGTGCCACTGGCCGTCAGCGACAAACTCTGCAAGGCCATTCCAGCCCGTTTGCCCGAAGAAGAAAACGGCAAACCAGCGAAAATGAACCTGCCGAATGCCATCAAATATGTGCCAGACTTGCAAGAAGCCGAGCATTCTGACGACCCGAAATTGCGCAATACCATCAAATACGCGAAAATGCTCGAGGGAACGGTGCGCGGAACGGGCATCCACGCCTGCGGATTCATCATCTGCAAAGACCCGATTTCCGACTGGGTGCCGCTCTCGACCGCCGACGACCCCGATTTCAAAGACCAAAAAACGAACTGCACGCAGTACGACGGTCACGTCATTGAATCGACAGGTCTGATTAAAATGGACTTCCTCGGTCTGCAAACGCTGTCGGAGTTGAAAGAAGCCTGCGCCATCATCAAGCAGAGGCGTGGCATCGACATCGACCCCGAAAGAATCCCCATCGACGACGCAAAAACCTACGAACTCTATCAGCAAGGACGCACCGTCGGCACATTCCAGTTTGAGTCCGACGGAATGCGGAAATACCTGCGCGAACTGAAACCGACCGTCTTCGAGGATTTGATAGCCATGGTGGCGCTCTACCGACCGGGTCCGATGGACAAAATTCCGAACTTCATCGCCCGAAAACATGGGCAAGAGGAGATTACCTACGACATTCCCGTCATGGAGGGCTACCTGAAAGACACCTACGGCATCACCGTCTATCAAGAGCAAGTCATGCTTCTGTCGCGTGAGTTGGGTGGTTTCACACGCGGTCAGAGCGACTCGTTGCGCAAGGCGATGGGTAAGAAAATCGCCTCGATGCTGGCCGAATTGAAGCCGAAATTCATCGAGGGCGGCAAGAAAAAAGGCCACGATCAGAAGATTCTGGAGAAAATCTGGGGCGAATGGGAGGCCTTTGCCTCTTATGCCTTCAACAAGTCCCACGCGGCGTGCTATGCGTGGGTGGCTTATCAGACGGCCTACATGAAAGCCAACTATCCAGCCGAGTTCATGGCTGCCATTATGACGCTCAGGCGCGACAAAATTTCGGAAATCACGAAGTTGATGGACGAGTGCAAACAGATGGGAATCGACACGCTCGGGCCCGATGTAAACGAGAGTTTCCGCGACTTTGGTGTGAACCAGAAAGACGAAATTCGCTTCGGCTTGGCAGGCATCAAGGGCATGGGTGACAATGTGGCACAATCCATCATTGACGAGCGCGAGAAAAACGGCCCGTTCAAGACAATTTTCGATTTCGCCCAGCGCGTGAACTACAGCACAGTGAATAAAAAAGCCTTCGAAAGTTTGGCGCTGAGTGGTGGTTTCGACAGTTTCGGACTGCCACGCGAGGCATTTTTCGCCTCCGACGGCAAAGTCACCTTCATCGAAAGCATCATGCGCTACGGACAACTCTATCAGCAAGGGCAGAAACAGGCGCAAAACTCGCTGTTCGGCGATGCCGACGAGGTGTTGATTGCCACGCCGCCCGTGCCGTCGGCTGAGCCGTGGAGCAACATCGAAAAACTCAATCGCGAGCGCGACCTCGTGGGCATCTATCTCTCGGCCCATCCGCTCGACGATTATAAGTTGATTTTGAATAAAATGTGCAATACGCGCTGTAAGGAATTGGCGAATAAAGAGGAATTGCAAGAGCGCAAAACCATCACCGTCGGCGGCATTGTCACGCAGGTGAAAGACATTCTGACGAAGAAGGGGAAACCCATGGGAATCGTCACCATCGAAGACTTCGAAGGTTCGGGCGAACTGGCCTTTTTCGGCGAGGAATGGGGCAAGGTGAAGGGCCTTTTCGTGATTGGCACGGCGGTTTATGCCACGTGCGGCTGGCGTCCGCGTCGTTTCGGCGACGGAGTCGATTTCAATGTCAATGACGTGCAATATTTGCAGACCGTCAAGGAAAACAACATCAAGAAATTCACGATTACTTTCGCCCATAACGTCCTTGAAGAAACGGTGGCAGGCGACCTGATTGTCATGTTCGAGGAGCATCCAGGCGATACGGAACTCTGTTTCAAAATCCTCGATTTTGAGCATGGTGCCAATTTGACGTTGAACTCGAAAAAGAAAATCACGGTGACCAACGAAATCGTGAACTACATCGAGGCCAACGAAGGTTTGGACTACGAAGTGAATTGAACGCTGAAAAGTTGGCACGCGATTTGCCCATTCATCATCAACAGAGAATTATTAACATTTATCACTATTTAAAAAAAAGAATTATGGAAGTTAAAATCACCAATGAGAATTTCGAGGGCTATCGCAATGGCGAACTGCCTCTCGTAGTGGACATGTGGGCACCGTGGTGCGGTCCCTGCCGTATGCTCGGTCCTGTCATCAGCGAACTGGCTGAGGACTACGACGGAAAAATCGTCGTGGGCAAGTGCGATGTCGATGAAAACGAAGATGTGGCGATGGAATTTGGCATTCGCAACATCCCGACGGTCCTCTTCTTCAAGGGCGGACAGCTGGTCGATAAGTTCGTCGGCGCAGCATCGAAATCGACGCTCGACGAGAAGTTCCGCGCTCTGCTCTAAGCCGGCGATACGTGGTGTTGCAGTTGCTCGACGACTTTCATCGCCCACTTGCGTTCGTAGCCCACGTGAAGCTGAATTTGCGGAATTTTCGGATTTTTCGAGATGAGAATCACCTGATAATCATCAGGAAGGTAAGCAATGGCGGCATTTTTGAAGGTCACTTCAGAAATGTCGCTTTTGTTGATTTTCTCGCCGTTGATCATCATCGTTGAATCATAGACGAGCACAACGCTATCGACCTCGTTTCCACGAGAAGCGTCGAGCAGAATGATGTCGTCGGGGTCGCCGTATTTGGCAATGAGTTCATCGACGGTTTTCGGGTGGTTTTTCTTGGGGTCAGGAACTATTTTCGACTGTTTTTTATTCCAAAATAATTTGACGGCATAGCCGATGAGGCCAGCAACGACCGCCGAAATGACGTAGGAAATGATGGGGTTTTCCATAATCGCTATTTTTTATTACTTTTCACTTTAATCTTACGACTTCCGTCGCTCTCCTCGCTGATTTCAACGCGCAGGGCATCGTCGGGCAGCAGTTCCTCGACCAATTCGGGCCACTCGATGAGGCAGAGCGCATTTTTCTGGTAGAAATAGTCCTCGTAGCCCATGTCATAGACCTCTTCGAGCCGTTTGATGCGGTAGAAATCGAAGTGGAAAATGGCCCCCTCCAACCTCCCCCAGACGGGGGAGGCTTCTTTTTGGGACGTGGGAATGCTATATTCATTCACCAGCGCGAACGTCGGCGACGTCACCGTGTCGATCACGCCCAATTCCTCGCAAAGTGCTTTGATGAACGTGGTTTTTCCAGCCCCCATTGCGCCGTAGAAAGCGATGACGCTATGCTCTGGCAGCACTTTTTCGATGAATTCGCGGGCTGCCGAGCGGATTTGGTCGATATTTTCAATTCTGATTTCCATTTCTTCAACCGTTTCAAAGTCGATTCAATCACCGTTTTCTCGGCGTGAGCGTCACGAGCGGAATCAGCATTTCCTCCATCGAGATGCCGCCGTGCTGGAATGTGTCGCGGTAGTACGAAACGTAGTAGTTATAGTTGTTCGGATAGGCGAAAAACGAGTCGCCCGTAGCGAAAACGTAACTCGTCGAGAGGTTCGGCGCAGGCAGTTGGGCGCGATGCGGCTCCTTAATCGTGAAAACTTCCTTCGGGTTGTAACTCAGGTTTTTGCCCAGTTTGTAGCGCAGATTCGTGTTCGTGTTGCGGTCGCCGATGATTTTGATGGGCTTCGAGGCGCGGATGGAACCGTGGTCGGTGGTGATGACGACTTTGTAGTTGGACTGCGAGAGCAGTTTCAGCACTTCTGCCATCACCGAATGGCGGAACCACGAGAGCGTAATCGAGCGGTAGGCCGACTCGTTGTTGGCCAGTTCGCGCACCATTTTCGACTCCGTGCGGGCGTGCGAGAGCATATCGATGAAGTTGAAAACCACGACATTCAGGTCGTTTTGCTTGAGTTGCGGCAGTTGGGCGAGCAGTTTCTCGGCCTCTTGCGAATTGTTGATTTTGTGGTACGAAAAACTGTCGTGACGGCGGAATCGCTCGATTTGCGTGCCGATGAGCGGACTTTCGTTGAGGTTTTTGCCTTCTTCCTCGTCCTCATCGACCCAAAGTTTCTGGAACATTTCGGCGATTTTGTTCGGCATCAGACCCGAGAAAATCGCGTTTCGGGCGTATTGCGTCGCCGTCGGCAGGATGCTCATATAGAGTTCTTCGCTGATGTCGAACATTTCCGAGAGGTCGCTTGCGATGGTGCGCCACTGGTCGTAGCGGAAGTTGTCGATGACAATCAAAAACACCTTCTCGCCCTCGTTCAACATCGGGAAAATGCGCTTTTTAAAAACGTCGGGCGACATCAGATGGCGGTCGTCGGTCGGTTTTCCGCCCTTGTCTTCCACCCAATCCAAGTAGTTCTGCTTCACGAATTTCGCGAATCCGATGTTCGCCTCTTCCTTTTGTGTTCGCAGGATTTCGGTCATCGAACTGTCGGCGGAACTCAGTTCCAGTTCCCAATGCACGAGGCGTCTGTAAAGGTTCACCCAGTCGTCGAACGTGCGGCAGTCTTGAATCTGCATCGAAATGTCCATAAAATTCTGCTGATAGCCCGTCTGCGTCACCTCGGTGACAATCTGTCGCTGGTGGATGTTTTTTTTCAGCGTCAGCAGAATCTGCATCGGATTCACGGGCTTGATGAGGTAGTCGGCGATTTTCGAGCCGATGGCCTGGTCCATAATGTTCTCCTCCTCGCTCTTCGTGCACATCACCACGGGTGTGTCGGGCGAGATTTCCTTCAGCCGTTGCAGCGTTTGCAGCCCCGTCAGACCTGGCATCATCTCGTCGAGGATAATCAAGTCGAACGTCTGCCGCTGACATTCCTCGATGGCATCGCTGCCGTTGGTCACGGTCATCACTTCGTAGTCCTTCTTCTCGAGAAAAAGGATGTGCGCTTTCAACAACTCGATTTCGTCATCTACCCAAAGAATTTTTCCTGACATAGTGAATCAATTTTTTGCAAAGATACGGTTTTTTTTTGAAAAATCGATATTTTTTCAAAAATTAAGCTCCCAGACGACCAACTCGCGGGGCAATGTGATGACTTTCAGGCGACGATACCAGATTCGGTCGGAGTTGGGAACGAATTTTCGGGTGTGGCTGCTGATGAAGTAGTAACTCGCGGAATATTCGTCCATCAGCGACAGGAAGACGTTTTTGATGCGCGAGCACTTCTCGTTGATGGCGTTGTCGAGCGGATTGGTCAGATGCTCCACGGCTTCGATGACTTTCTCCTTGTCCATCACTTTCGACGTGGCCATATAGTAGCGTAGCAGTTCGTCGCGATACTCCGACAGCCGTTTGAACTCGATGCCTTCGGGATGCGCCAGAAACAGCAGATAAACGGCTTTGTGGACGGGTTGCAACTCGATTTCCTTGTTGGCGTAGTCCAACAAGATGAAGCGGAAATTCTTGGTTATCAGCAGTCGGCTCAATTGACCGCGTGCCGCCTCGATGCGCAACTGTTCGAGCAGGGGGATGCCCAAAGCCCGCAGAATCAGGTCGGTTCTGTTCTGCTGCTGCAATGCGCCGACGAGTCCTTGCAACTCCTCTGCCATTTCCTCAACCGATTTTCTCTGCTCCGTGTCCATATCAATCGTCAATCACCACTTCCGTAATTCTTCGTTCCAGCCAGCGTTTCCAGCGTTCAACAATCGGTGTCGGCTTGGTTTCCACTTCGTTTTCAGTCGATTTTTTGTTCTCAGAAGGAGTCGGTTCTTCATTTTCCGTCACGACAACCGTCAATGTCGGCTTTTCGACGGTTTCTTCATCCGATTTTCCGTCGTTTTCCGGCTTTTCAGCCTTGTTTGTCCTCATCGGCTTGTAGAGTTTTGAAATCAGGTCCTCGTAATAGGAATTGTCGTCCTCCTTGTGTGTTTCACGCTCTTTCCGCTCGCTTCCGTCGTCCATATCGGCAGCCAGAATAATCACTTTCGCGTCGTCGTCGAGCGAGTTGTCGGTGGCCGTGCCCCAAATCACGTCGATTTCGGGGTCTAACTGGTCGAAAAAATCGGAAATTTCCGACAATTCGGGCACGAAAAGCGGTGATTTTTCGCTGGCATAGATATTGAAAAGAATTCGCTTCGCCTTGCCGATGTCGTTGCCGTAGAGTAGGGGAGACTCGATGGCGTCGAGGATGGCCCGCTGTACGCGACGCTCTCCACTGGCACGCCCGATGGCCATAATGGCACCGCCTCCGTTGCGCATTGTCGTTTCCACGTCGCAGAAGTCAAGGTTGATGTCGCCCTCGGTGCTGATGGTGATGAGTTCCGAGATGCCTTTCACGGCGTTTTTCAGGATGTCGTCGGCGCGTTTGAGGGCTTCCTGTAGCGTCACCTTCGTATTTGAATAAATGTCGCAAATCCGCTCGTTGTTGACGATGAGCATTGCATCGACGTGCTTCTGCAGTTCGTCCACACCGCGCAGTGCCTTGATGATTTTCCGTTTTTGCTCGAAGTAGAACGGAATCGTCACCACGCCAATCGTCAGCAGCCCTTTGTCTTTCGCTACTTTCGCCACGACCGGAGCCGCGCCCGTTCCCGTGCCACCGCCCATTCCGGCAGCGATGAACACCATTTTCGTGCCGTCGTCGAGCAGCCGTTCGATGTCTTGGATATTGCTCTGCGCTTCTTTCTTGCCCACTTCGGGGTTCGCGCCGGCACCCAGACCCACCGAGCCCAACTGCAATTTCACGGGCACGGGCGACTTCGTGAGCGCAGCGCTATCGGTGTTGCACACGGCGAAAGTCACGCCCTCGATGCCCTCGTTATACATGTTTCGCACGGCATTCTGTCCGCCGCCACCCACGCCGATGACCTTGATGATGTTCTGCGACTGGTCTTCGATGATGCCGAAGTCAATCGTCTTTTTTTCCTCTTCGTTCATATCTGTTTTTCCGTTTTTTCGCCTTGTTTCAAAAAATCAGTTGCAAAGATACGACATTTTTTCGACATTTCCAACCCGTCACAAGGCTTGCGACCGATTTTTCATCAAAATTTCCGAAGCAAGAAATATTTTTCATTCGGATAACTCTTCACGAACTGCAATAACGGGTCGATGGCGGTTGATAAATGTGCCTGGAACTCCACGCGCAGGTAAATCCAATGCTGCTCGTCCCACTGGATGTGTTTCTCGAAAAAGCGCCAATCGTCGTACATTTTTCCTGCCAACAGGAAATAGTCGTCGCCCATCGACGCGTTCTTGGCACCCGATTTCAACGCCTCGTATTTTTCTTCGACCGACATGTTGTTTTTATATATCTTCGCAACCATCTTCATCTGATGCCATTTGACAACAAGACAATTGCCCTGCGTTTGCTTCTTGACAACCTGCATAAAATACGGATACGACACCTTGAAGTCGGAATTTTGGCTGCTCTGCCAACTGGTCCACGGACAAGAGCCAATCCAACCGTTGAGCGCATCCCGAATCCCCTTTTCGTCCTCAGCGGTCAGTTCTTCGTCCTCGTCGTCCTCCGTTTCCGTCGAATATGCCGGAAAATGCCGCCTGACGGTCTCTTCCTTGCCGTTAAGCCAGTCCCAATCACAGACGCTGAGGCTCACGACCGCAGTCAGAATAATGAAAATAAATAGAAATTTCTTCATTTTTATGCAGTAATAGGTGGTTACAAACCATGCGCATTAGGCAAATGGCACTCCCAAATAACATTCGCACGGACCAAGTCGATTTTCTTTGGTTCGCCACGCTTGCCCGAAATCGCGTAGTATTTTGCGACGCTCTTGGGCAGAACGTCAGAAAACGTCTTCCGAATCCTCGCACATTTCTCGTTGATGGAGTTCAGTGTCGGGTTGGTGACATCCATAATACTTTTCTCTACCCTGCCAGTCAGACCCTTTGGCCGCAACAGCAGATAAATACTTGTCAATTCTGTCCGATAGTCAGGCAGACACTTCAACACGATTCCCTCCGGATGCGACAAAAACAGCAGATATACTGCCTTCACCAATGGCTCCATCTCCACCTCTACAGGACTCTCGCCGGAAAGCACAACCCTGAAATCTTCCGTCACGACCAACTGCGGAAACAGCTCTTCCGCGTTCATCGCCGCCACAATCTCG
>Ga0310690_10000177_pt1 | contig 149867 bp, 125 predicted proteins | sample AusTroGonzalo_MG_2_FD_207661 | JGI IMG/M metagenome (GOLD analysis project Ga0310690, IMG submission 207661) | Bovine rumen microbial communities from tropical cattle in Woodstock, Queensland, Australia - Gonzalo_04 (v2) (version 2) | ecosystem: Host-associated > Mammals > Digestive system >...
GTACTATAACAACGATAGAATCAAACTGAGGCTAAAAGGAAAGAGCCCGGTACAATACCGAGCTCTGTTCCAATCTAAGGCCTCGTAACTAATTTTAAACCGTCCAACTTTTGGGGGTCACATCACTTGCGGACCGGCTTTATAGTTATTGAGAGTATTGGTTAGTTCTTCTTGTAGAGGTAAACACCGTATTTGCGGCCGCTACCTCCCATCTTAAAATTACCATTTGAATTGAGATACAAAGCCTCTATTGAACCACTCTTGAGATAATAGAAATAGAACGCATCGGAAACAACTCCATCAGTGCTGGTGTCCGCTTTGAGGGTAGCTGCATCTGTCAATGATACGGTCACCTTGCTTGAACTAACCTGAATATAGGGATCAGTCGCAGAATTGCCTGTCACATAACCGTTAGGGCCATTCAAAGAATAAGTAGCATCTCCCTCGGCTGTGATTACAAATTCACAAGCCGAGAAATCACCGGTGATTGTTCCACTGGTACCATCAACCTCGACCACACTTCCTGATGTAGTACCAGCAAAAGCTCTCTTCTGGCCCAAGCCATTGTAGCTATTGGCGTCGGTGGATACAATCAGATAGGTTGCGCCACTGGTAATCTCTGACACCTTAGTGTAGGTCGGGATTGTACTCGAATCGATAACCTCGACAGTAAATGATGCAGATTCATTTTTGAATTCACCAGAATTTTTCGCATAAACTGTAACCGTAGCTGTGTGGCCTACTAGCTCTGTAAGATCATCTGCCAGTGTAACAATAAAGGTGTCGCCGTCAGTATCCACATCTTGAATAATAGGTTCAGTAACATCAACTTCAACATCTACTTTAGCTATAGCACCAGCAGGGCTCAGAACGGGCATTGCACTAGACCATGTACTGGTTGCCACGTCATATTTAATACTTGTCTTATCGAACTCCAATGACGGCAGAGGTTTGGTTGCGCTATAGAAAGCCGCGCTTGTGTTAGTCGCAGAACTATTGAGCGAGAACGAAGAACCACTATAATTAAGATAGTAGTTACCCACCTTAACTGTATTATTAGCGGCATCGTAAACAATCGCATTCCTAGAATCTGAAGTGCCGATGGAGAAAGAAGCGCCACTGCTGCTATGACGTAAGTAGTTGCTACCGTTCTTAACTTTAACAGAAGTGCCACTAACAGTTGCAGTCCAAAGCGGAGAATTAGAAGTTGCTGATTCATCAAACTGGATAACACCTTCAGTTTCCGTTTCAGTAATAGCATCAGCTTTTACGCTGGTACCACTTAACGAAAGTGCGTAACCATTAGAAACAATAAGATACTCCTTACCGTTCTCAAGCTCATCAACTTTATAATACTTAGGCACATTCGGATCAATTACAGTGACTTTGAAGAATGCCGTTGCGGGTTTCACGGTTGTTGTGCCCGCTGCAGTTGCCTTGATGACAGCAACGTCATTCTTCATGGCACCAGATGCAATCGTGACTGTTACAGTTGTGTTGTCGACCTTTGTAACGGTTGCGACAGACTCATCGGAAGAAGTGAAGGTCACATCTGTATCAGCACCACTCAAAGTAGGAACCTCTACAGTCCATTCGGAATTAGCAATATCGTACTTGGCCTCGTTGCCGCTAAATGCCAGAGTCTGGGCAGTACGGCTATCATTGAGTTTGTAGAGGCTAAGGGTAGATACATAGCTGGAGCCGGTTTGACTAATGCTACTGAAATAACCGCTAGTAGACCAGTACAGGTGATTATCACTGTCGGAGCACTTAATAGTTGCGACACCGCTACTGATAGTAATAGCAATTGAGTGGTCGAGATCTATATCCTCAGCGCCGATTGCATCGTCGCCGGAAGCACCCGGATACAGATACTTATCTGCAGAAGCAACATACATGAACTTACCTGCCTCAAAAGTCAACTGATAGTCAGTCAAATCATTGGAAGCAATCTCTTCGCCGTTGATAACTACATCTACAGCGTTGTTGCTATTTTTATCGAAAGATATGCCAGAAGTTTTGAGAATCGGCTTGAATACCTTCTTGTTTGTCTCATAAACAAGGATATACTTGGCATCAGCTTCGAGATCGGATGCGGAGGTAACCTTAGTATAGGTTGCAATGTTCGGGTCGTTGTTGACGATCCTGATGGTATAAGAAGCGGTTGCCGTCTTATAATTATCATTCTGGGGAGCAGTAGCAGTAATGACTGCAGTATCGCCGCTCTTGACACCAGACTGAATCTCTACAGCACCAGTCGTTTCATTGACAGTAGCGACTGCGGTGTTGGAAGACTCGTATACAGGAGTTGTCTCGTTGCCGTCCAGGGCAGGAATACCCTTATCTTCTACCCAATCGTTGCTGAATACGTCGAACTGAGCTTCAGCTGCAGCGAACTGCATATTCTGAGGCTGGCGGCCGTCATAAAGCTTGTAGAGGCAGATGCCGGTGGCAGAAGTACTGGAAGTGGAACTGTTAACGCTGAAGTAGTGACTGCTGGTAGACCAAACAACATAACGGGAGTTGCAAGCAATAGAAGCGATACCATTACTGAATGTGATGGTTAACTTATTGGTAGCACTATTCTCTGCGCCAAAAGCTCCACCTGTACCAGATTTCTGCATGGGATACATATACTTATTGACATTGTCAGCCTTGAGATAGTATCCTTCTTCAAGTGTAAAGGTGTACTCATCGAATAAATCTGAAGTAATAACGCCGTTCTCAATGGTAACATCATGGCCGGCATCTTTGGAAAGTTCCGAACCATCTACTTTAGCTTCGAATACCTTAGGATCACCGTCATCCTCATCATTAGCAAGACCCTCGAATACAATCAGGTACTTGGCACCGACTTCGAGGTCGCTGACAGAAGTAACCTTATTGTAGACGGACTCTGTAGCGTTGCTGTTGGTAACGGTCAGGGTGTAGGAAGCGGTGGTGGGCTTGTAGTATGTAGTGCCTGCGATGTTGGCGGTGATGGTTACGGGGCCACCCTTCTTGTTGATGGTTATCGCACCGGTTGCTTCGTCAAGGGTAATAACACCATGAGTATCATCGGTAGAATAGGTAACATCACCATAGTACATACCGTCAAGTGTCGGAGCGACGAAGTCTGCGCCTGATGCGAGGTCAAACTCAACAGCAGTTACAGGCTCGCTGTCTGCATCTACGAACTGGGCAGTCTGCTCGTCGCGGGTGTCTTTTGCCACATACAGAGCAGTCGTACTGGTCGCAGCAGGAGTAGAAGACGAACTTACCTTCTCGTTATCCCACTTATTGTCCGTAGTATTGTAGAAGATGTAATAATTGCTACTATTGCCAGCGTAGTAGATCTGATTGTTGGTCAGGGAAATGTTATGATCTTGAATCGTGACATTATTAGATACCTCACGGCCATCATTGACCTCTACCGTATAGGTGTAGGTTGACTGATTCGTGTTCATTGCAATACCAAAGAAATACTCACCCTGAGTGAACACGTATTCATTGCCTCTGGTAATAGTTCCCGTCTGCTTCGCAAGTGTCCATGCAATATTGTCTACCAGGTCGACATCTACTACAGCTGCAACCTTGTCAGCATCAAATTCAACTGCTGAAGCGTTGGCGCCGTCACGTGCGAGCACCATGCCGTTGGATACCAGATAGTACTCCTCGCCGGCAACGAGCTCGGTAGCGGGCTCAAGATAGACGAGAATGGGTTTGGACATCTGGCCCGGGTCGGAATCGCCCACCTCGATGGTGTAGGATGCGGATGCGCCCTGGAAGCCGTTGCCGGCAGCCACGGTTGCGGTGATGGTCACGGTACCGGTCTTGGTCTTACCTGCAAGGGTAACGATACCGGTAGCGGGATCAACTGCTGCGATATCAGTATCGCTGGAGACGTAGGTTGCACCGTCGATGGTCGGAGCGGTGAAATCGGTGTCGGTGTAGCGGTCAAATGTGAACTCTGTAGTTGTGAACGCAATCTCGCGAGGTTTCAGAGTAGTGTAGAGCAATGTGGTCGGAGTCGACTGATACTCGAATGCCCAACCATCGGCGCTGTCGTATGTCAGGCAGAAGTCGTTGATATTCTCGCCATTGACACTGTGGTTCCAGAATTTGGCACCGTCGTAGTTCCAAGCCATGTACTTGGACATTGCTGCGTCAGAAGCTGCAAGTGCCATGCTGCCGGCGCCGTCGCTCTCGCGCATCAGCTTGTTGCCGCTGCAAGTGAAGGTGTGGGTACCATAGGTAGCGAATTCACTGGTTGCATCGATAGCGGCTGCTTTCCAAAGGAGGCCTTCGAGCAAGCTGTTGTCAATGGTGATGGTGCCTTCAGAAACGGTCACGTCTTCGAAGCTCATACCTGTAGCGGTATACTTGACAGCCTTACCGTTGGAAACGATGAGATACTCAACGTCGTTATCAATGCCCTTAGCCTCGTAGAAGGTAACCTCGGGAGTTACAACAGTGATTGTGACAGTAGCTGTGCCAGCCTTGTGGGTAGCGTCGCCATCGGCAGATGCGGTGATGACTGCGACACCGGCAGCACCGGTGAGCGCGATATTACCATCGGCATCGACAGTAGCTACTTCTTCGTTGTTGGAAGCGAAGGTAACTTCTGTCTGGCATGCAGATTCGCGGGAGAATACCGGAGAAACGAATGCATCTACGCTGCCGCCGTTCTCTACGAGATCGTAAGTAATCTCAGATACCGGAGTACCCTCTCCATCCTTGAACTGCATCTCCTGATCGAGCAGAGCAGTCTTGGTGGCAGTAGACATATCAATGACGATCTCATTGAAGATGTCCTTGTTGAGAGTCCAAGTAGTGTTGGGATAATTCTTGGTGAAGATATAGCTGTCGGTGCGGACCTCCATGCTCACTGCTTTCTTGCGGCCTTCCAATGCAAGGAAGAATGCATTGAAGATGGTAGATTTCCTGCGGCCTTCGGGATAGAGCAGAGTCAGGACTTTGTCCGAATCGTCGCTGGTGAACTCGGCTGTGCTCTCTTCGAAATCAACCTTACCATAGGTAGTATAACCTGCGATAGGCTGCTCGAAGGTAACCTTCACACTCTGTACGCTGCTGCCTTCGAGACCGACGATAGCGAAGCGGCCGATGGCAACGGGGCGGATAAAGTTGAGGTTGAGCCTCTGGTCGGGCTGGATAAAGTCGTTGTAAGTAGTAGCGCACTGACCGATGAGGAAGTCGGCCTTAGGGTCGAAGCTCGAGGTCGAAGTGGGATACTGGGTCGAAGGCAACACGAATCTGAGTTCATCACCCTCGGTCTCAGTAGCCGCCATTATCGAGGTATAATTATATACCGGAGCAGAAGCCTTGGTGAGGACACCAGAGGGGTTGATGATGACAGAGATATCATCGAACCATGCGTGGAAATAAGCCTTCTGGTCGTTGTCCTCGGTGAAGATGTCGACCTGGTTGGCTTTGAGGATCTGAGTAGCCACACCGTCGGTAGATGCGGTCTCGAAGATGTGAATGTCATCAGTGTCGGTGTAGCGCCAGTCAGGGATAAACTGAAGCCTCAATGCGGTCTTAGTTGCAGCCTCCGGCTCTACCTGGACGTTGAAGATTACGGAGTGGCCCTTGCCGGTCTCCTGCTTTTCGGGCGCAGTCTCGACCGGCTGGCAGGATGCCAACCCCATAACGGTCAGCGCACTAACAAGTGCAAATAATTGAATTCTTTTCATATCTAATAATTATTCAAATCAAAAGAGGTATTCGTCAGAGACGTCAAACAAGTGGTCGTCAAAGAAGTCTCCTTCTTGAGGGTCATCAGGATTCCACGGCGTAGGGTCACCCGGTGTACCGGAGCCGCATACGATACCAGCCATGTCCAGTCTGATACAGATCGAACTCGGTGATTCGTAAGGTTTGAGAAAATCTTTTTTATTCATAGTGGTAAAAATATTACTCAAGCATAGTGTTCTGGAACTGGGTGATCAGGTCGCGAGAAATACCGAGAGTATTGACTGCGTAGTTGACCGCCTTCTCCTGATAGGTGCTGCCGGACATATTGTTGATCTGGGTAACACCGCTATGATAATAATTGACGCTGTCACCAGTACGAACACGGGTACCCACTACGGAGAATGATGTCATCTCATAGTCCATGTCGCAACGCTCCAGGGGAACACCGAGGATTGCCTCCAGCATCATGCAGGTGTAACCGGTACGGTCGGCACCCACACGGCAGTGGATATAGACATTGACACCATTGACAACTGCGTTCATGACACGCTTGAGAGTAGCACCCATGTTCTGAGCATTGTTGAGGTCGCTTGTGCCGCTGTAGGACTCCTGAGTATGACCCTGATAAGTATCGGCATCATATGTAGAAATCTGGGCGAAGCCGAGGGGATTGTTCCTCTCGCTGCTGCCGCGAAGGTCGACATCCAGACCAATCTTCATGTACTGCTTGATGACCTTCTGCTCATCAGAATCAGTACTATCCATGTTGCTGCCTCGGTACATCTTTCCAAACTTGATGTGCTTGCCGGAGACAGTTACCTGGCCGCCGAAGTCTCGACAGTTGTTAGCACGGTTCTCTGTGTATGTAGAACTAGTGAAGCTAGCGTTAATCTTCATCATACGACGGCGGCCCTCGGTGGTGAATTCACCGGATGCAACTTCGCTGCTGCCACTCTTCACTACATAGTAGTAAGTGAGGCGGTTGCCGGCCTGCTCGGGGATGAGGTTGTAAACATCAACCGAGTTGGTAGAACTGCTGACAGTGATAGGCTGGTCTATGTAGTTCACCGGCTGGGTATGTGCAGCATCGGTGTAAACATATACGTCCTTGTTGCCGGAGAGTGCGGTGGACCATGTAATGGTTACCGGCTTGGGGCAGTCCCAACGCGTGGATGAACTGGGTGTATAATTAACCCCGTTGAAGGAGTAAACGCCGCTGCTCGAAGAGCTGCCACCACCCCAACTCCAGCCGCCGTTGGATTTGATCAGCGTAGTTGAATTATGGTTGTCAGCAGTATAAGTGCTGAGAGCCTCGTTCAGGTAGTTGTATACGCAGTCGTTCTCGAGGTTGTATACACCTTCCTGAGACTGACGGCTGATGATCAGAGTGTAAGTTGCGCTGGCTGCGTAATACTCGTCGTTACCCTCTGCGTTGGCGGTGATAGTGGTAGTACCGAAGCCCTTGATGGTGATGGTAGTACCGGAGATCGTCGCAACGTTGGTATTGGAAGAGGTGTAAGTCACATTGCCGATAGCATTCTGGACAGTCTGAACCTGCATTGTACCGCTTGCGGTCTCCATGGCCTGAGAAACAGAACCGCTGGGGAAAGAGAGAGACTGGGTCTTCTTGCTGCTGCCGCTGGAGGTCTTCAGGTAGAGGTGTACACCGACACCCACACCGCTGGAACCAATCTTGAAGCGATCGGTACCGTTACCGGACATCGAGCTGGTCTTGTAATAGAGGACTTCTTCAGTAGAGGTTGAATTCCTCTGGGCAGTCTTGAACTCGAACACACTGTTGTTGACAGTATAGCTGTACAGATAGTCGTCTGAAGGCTTCGAGCTTTCAAAGGTAAGACCGGTAGTGCTGTTGCCGCTGGAAGAATAGTCGCAAAGCAGATACTTGCCATCGTTGAAGACGATGCAATACTTGCTGCCACTCTGGGTGATGGTGAATTCGTAGCCGCTGTAGGAGTTGCTCGAATCGGTGATGACACCGTTGGATGCATTGATAGTGACATACGAACCGTCGGATGCACCCTTGAACAACTTGGTGTCATCGACAGAGGTAATCAGGTAGGTCCCTCCTACTGTGAGCGAGCTAGCCTTGACATAGGTAGCGTCGCCGGTTACAGGAGTAGAAGAAGACGAAGTGACGGTCAGGGTATAACCCAGCGAGGTAGCTGCGTAGTTGCCGCTGGCTGCTGCATTGGCGGTGATGGTAGTAGTACCTGCACCCATGATGGTGAAGGTCGGGTTGCTGCCGCTACCGCTTACCTGAGCGACATTGGTGTTGGAAGATGTGTAAGTCACATTGCCTACGGCGCCGTTGACAGCCTGGCCTGTATAGGTAGAACCAGCCGGGTAAGAATTCATCGAGATACTTACAGAAGACTGGTTGAAGCTCAGAGGCTGGCTCTGCTGAGTCGAAGAGCTGCCCTGAGAAGTGAGTTTATAGAGGCGGATGTTGGTCACCTGGTATGCACGCATCGAGAAGCCGTGTGCAGAACCGGAGTGGTAGAAGTAGTAGCTGCCGCTGCTGATACCCATGTTGCTGCTACTGCTGCTGTAGCTGCTGCCACCGGAGATTGAGAATGCAGTTGCACTAGACTCGCTGGTGGTGTAAACGATTCTGTTGTCTGCGGTCGGAACCACGAGATATTCGCCGGTGCTCTTAACCTTGATCTTCCAGTTGCTGCCGGAAGCGATGAGCTCGACCTCTGCATTGAAGATCTCGCTGTCGTCGGTGAAGGTGAGAGTATTGCTGGAGTCTACCTCCCTCTGGCCGAGGTACTGGCCGTTGGTAACGGTGCCCTGGCTGCTCTCCCAGTTGCCGGTGAGCACGGTGGGGAACAGAGCTACTGAATACTGGCTGCCAGAGGACTCGTAGCCACCGAGCAGATATGTACCTGCAGATACGCTGCTCTGATAAGTATAGGTACGCTGGTCAGAGGTAGGAGTAGAACCGCTCTGGTTGATGTTGAGAGTATAGCTCAGCGAAGCTGCATTGTATTGGTCGTTAGAAACTGCGTTGGCAGTGATGATGGTGGTACCTGCGCCCACGATTAACAGATTGTTGCCAGAAACGGTAGCAACGTTGGTGTTGCTGGAGGTGTAGGTAACGGTTGTCTGTGCGCCGCTTACGCTCTGAACTGCATAAGAGCTGCCCACTGAATAACCGTTGCCGATAGTCCATGTAACGGTGCTGTTTGCAAAGCTCAGGTTCTGGTCAGTCTTGGTAGGATCGGTCGGAGTAGTGCCGCCACCCTGCACGAGTTTGTAGAGCTGTACGCGACGGGCCTCATCGCTGGAGGTAGCGCTCTGGCCACCGGAGTATGTGAAGACGTTGTCGCTGTAACCCAGATAATATTTGCTGAAGCCGCTGGAGTGACCGGAGCTGATGACCTGAACGCCACCGTTGCTATACTTCAGTGCTGAGTGATAAGTGTAGAGCGAGCTGGAAGAGCTTCCGCCACCGGCAGTCTTCTGGTTGGTGTCAAGGAGCTGGATTTCGGAGCTGGAGTAGAACACATATTTATTATTGGTGTTCTTGATGTCATAAGCCTCCTGGCCCGATACGTTGGCGTGGGTAACGCCGGCGTCAATCACTGTGAGTGCATAGCGGTTGACATCGCTGTTGGCAACGATCTGGCCGTTGCTGATGGTCACGTTCACAGCATAGCTGCTTGCGTTCTCGGAGAATGCCGCAAATGCCTTGCTGCTGTTCTCGTCTACGAAGAGATAAGTACCTGCCCAGTTGTCGGGTTCTGCGGTAACCTTGATGTAGACATCACCGCCGGTAGGAGTAGAAGAAGCCTCGCGGATGATGAGGGTGTAGCTCTTGGAAGCTGCCTCGTAGGTAGCATCTGCCACTGCATTGGCAGTGATGGTGGTGGTACCTGCACCCTTGATCACGATCTTGTTGTTCTCGATAACTGCGACGTTGGTGTCGGAAGAGGTGTAGGATACGGTGGTCTTCGCGCCGGAAGCCTGAGGATCGTAGCTGGAGTTGATGGAATAACCGCTACCCAGGGTCCATGTCACAGTGCTCTGTGAGAACGAGAGGTTCTGGATCTGCTTGCCGCTGGTAGAACCGTTCACAAGTTTGTAGAGCTGCAGACGACGGTCGGTATCGCTGCTGGATACGCTGCTGCCGCCGGCGTAGGTGAACGAACCGCTGCTGTAACCCAGATAATATCTGTAAGAGCCGCTGCTCTGTACTGCACTTGCCACCTGAACGCCGCCGTTAGAATATTTGAAGACGCTGTAGTAAGTGTTCATCGAGCTGCTGCTCTGGCTGCTGGCCTTCTGGTTGCTGGAGAGGATCTGAACCTCGGAGCTGGAACCGAAGATATACATGCCTTCGCTGTTGCGCAGGTTGTATGCCCTCTGGCCGGAGAAGTTGGAGTTCTCATGATCGACACCGGCGTCGGTCACAGTAAATGCGTACTGGTCAACAGTGCTGTTGGAAGTGATGGTGTTGTCGCTGTTGATGGTCACGCTCACTGCATAGTTGCTGGCGTTGGAGCTGAAGGCTGCGAATGCCTTGCTGCTGTTGTCGTCTACGATGAGGTAAGTACCGTCCCAGCTGGTGGGCTCTGCGGTAACCTTCTGGTATACAGGAGTGGTAGGCTGAGGAGTAGACTGGTCTACGATGGTGAGGGTGTACTCTGCAGAAGCTGCCTTGTACTTGTCACTTGCCTTGGCATTAGCGTAGATGGTAGTCTGGCCGGCTGCCACGATGGTGATGTTCGAACCGTTGATGGTAGCGACATTGGTGTTGCCGGAAACATAGGTAACCTCGGTCTTGGCTCCCTGGATCTCCTGTGCAGGATAAGAAGAACCTACAGTATAGCCGCTGCCGATGGTCCATGTAACGTTGGCGTTGTTGAAGGTCAGGATCTGGTCTTCGAGTTCGCCGGAAGGATCGGGATTGACAGGTTCGTCAGAGATAGGAGTATCGGAGTTGGAGGGGTCGAAGCTCAAGTTGAATGTATTGAACTTGCTGGCGTGGAAGGTGACATCATCTTCCATCCTGTAGACCTTGTAGTATACGAGATTGCTGTTGGGGTTGGAAGGGTTCACAGCAGTGATCTTGACCTGCATGGGATTGCCAGCCTCAAGTTTGAAAGGCATAAAACCTGCGTAGAACTCTCTCACGTCGCCTGCGGCCATCTCATCGCCGTTGTCAACGGTGAGCTTGAGGACCTTGGATGCGCCGCTCTTGGCCTCCCATGCGGGGTTGTCTACTGTAAGGTTACCAGTGAAGTCACCGCAGATCTCGGTGGGAGCGGTGAACTCGATCTCCTTGACCACGATAGGGCTGGAAGTCGCGTTGGTGACCTTATAGTCGAAACGAGAAAGAACCTGCACCATATAGATTGCAGGGATGTTGGCATTCTTGGGGCTGTTGGTCACCTTGCCATAGAGGGGGAAACCTTCGCCTGCGAGATGCGCCATCTTATTGTCACCGTTACCATCCTGCGTCGGGTTGGACTCTACGGAAATACTGACTGCCTTGGGCGACTTGTTGTCGCTGCCATAAGGATAGAGAAAATACCAGTTGAACATGTCACCGGTGAGTGCACCGATACGGCCGCCGAACTCGTTGTTGCCACGGTGGGTCAGATAGCCGGAACGGTAGTCTTCTTCGTCGCTACTGATGTCATGGACGAGGACAGAGATTCTGTCACTTTCACCCCAAACAGTGGCATTGCCATTGTTGATAGTTTTAGTAACAGGCATTTCGTCAAGATTAACAACAAATGATACCTCCTCAGTGAACAAGCCCTGAGGAGCATCTTCATGTACAGCCGTACAAGAAGCAAGTCCATAGACCCCCGCCAGGAGGGCAACTATGGACGCAAGGTAGTGTGTTCTCTTCATCTCGGTTAAATAAGTAGTAGTATTGATATTAATATTCTTCTAACTCAAAATCGGGACCAAAATCGTATCCGTAATCGTCAAAGAAGTCATCCACATCATCCCAAGAGGAGAAGTTGTGACCCGGGGTCCAGCTCCCGATTTGCATTACCGGACCCTCGCAACAAATGTCTATAAACACCGATGTAGGGGGCGCATATGCCCCTCTCTCATTGTATGAGTTGTTTGTTAATGTCATGATTATCAGCGCGTTCCCATTTTAGTCAACCGGTCTACCCGCGATTGGGGAACAAGGTGCAAATATACATTATTTTCAAGAAAATGATACGCAGATGGCGCAAAAGATTACTACAATTTGCGCACTTATTTGAACAGCCCTTTGAGAATTTCGGTAGTAACCCGCCTTGCAGCGGTATTTGCGGCCGATTTGGCCGCCTTCTTGACGGCGGTGCCTGCGGCAGAAGTTTTCTTCTTGGCAGTGGTGGTCTTTTTGGCCGCCGTGGACTTGCTGGAGCTGGTAGATTTCTTGGAAGAAGATGATTTCCTGGTAGTTGTGCCGGTAATGGACTTGGCGGCGTTGGTGGCCAGGCTGCGGGCAAACGAAGTGGCGGCGGCGGCAATCATGGTGCCGAAGATGGTGCGTTTGATGCCGGACGCCTTCTTGGTCTTGGCGGCCTGCTCCTTGGCTTTGGCCTTCTCAAGCTTGGCCTGCTCCTTCTCTTCCCTCTTGGCGATGGCCTCGGCCTCCTTGGCCGCCTGCTCGTACTGCTCGGTGAGCACTTCGTAGGCGCTCTCACGATCGAAGAAGCCATCGTAGTTGAGGATATTCTGCGGGGCGGACTTGTTGATGTCTATCCTCTGCCCTTCTGTGATGGCGCCGATGGAACTCAGCGGGAACAGTATCTTGGCCCTCTCCACCACGCTGGGGGCGCCCTTCTCGTCCAGGAAGCTTACCAACGCCTCGCCGGTGGCGAGCTCGGTGATGGCCTCGGCGGTGTCGAACGCCGGATTGGCGCGGAAAGTCTCGGCCGCCACCCGCACCGCCTTCTGGTCGCGCGGAGTATAGGCGCGCAGGGCGTGCTGCACGCGGTTGCCCAGCTGCCCGAGGATGCTGTCGGGGATATCGGTGGGCGACTGCGTCACAAAATAGACGCCGATGCCCTTGGACCGGATCAGGCGTACCACCTGCTCTATCTTATCGGTGAGCGCCTTGGGCGTGTCCGCAAACAGCGTGTGCGCCTCGTCAAAGAAGAACACCAGCTTGGGCTTCTCCAAATCGCCGACCTCCGGCATGGTGGTGTAGAGCTCGGTGAGCAGCCAGAACAGGAAGGTCGAATAGAGCTTGGGGCGCATCATCAACTCGTCGGCGGCCAGCACGTTCATCACGCCGCGGCCGTTCTCCACTGCCAGCAGGTCCGCCACGTTGAAGGCGGGTTCGCCAAAGAACTTGTCGGCCCCCTGGTCTTCCAGCGTCAATATCGCGCGCTGGATGGCGCCGATGGATGCGGCGGAAACGTTGCCGTAAGTAGTGGTATACTCAGAGGCGTGCTTCGACACAAAGTCCAGCATCATGCGCAGGTCCTTGATGTCTATCAGCAGCAGGTCGTTGTCGTCGGCAATGCGGAACACTATGTTTAATATGCCGCTCTGGACATCGTTGAGCTCCAGCATGCGCGCCAGCAGCTGCGGGCCCATGGCCGACACCGTGGTGCGCATGGTGTGCCCCTGCTTGCCGAACACGTCAAAAAAGCGCGTCGGGCACCCCTCGAACTTGGGATCCTCGATGCCGAACTCGGGGCAGCGCTTGGCTATGAAAGAGCTCATCGAGCCCGTCTGGCTGATGCCGGACAGGTCGCCCTTCATATCGGCCATGAAGCACGGAATGCCCGCCTGCGAGAAGGTCTCGGCCAGCACCTGCAGCGTCACAGTCTTACCGGTGCCGGTTGCGCCCGCCACCAGGCCGTGACGGTTCAACATCTTGGGATTGATATAAATGGGGCCGCGCTCGCAATGCGCAACATACATCTGATTTTCTGAAGTATACATCACTCTACTCTATTTAATGTAAGTTTATCTATTCAAATTTAGAAAACTTTGCGTAGAGTCCCAAGTTCGGGCATAAAAAAAGACGGCCCGTTGCCGAGCCGTCTTTCATACCATTTTATATTATAATTATTTGGTAACGCAAATAGCAACGCGGTTCTCCTCGCGGGTAGCGCCGGGCTGAACGGTGTCACCGAAGAACTCAACAGTGATGCGGTCCTCTGCGATGCCTGCATCCTTGAGAGCCTTGGCAACGCGTTCTGCACGATTCTGGGAGAGAGTCATGTTGTATTTAGGACGACCGGTCTGCTTGTCTGCATAACCGCTAACGGTAACGACAGCCTCGGGATACTGGTTCAGGATAGCCACAACCTCGTCGATCTTGGCAACCTCAGCCTTCTTGATGACAGACTTATTGAGGTCGAAGAAGATATTCTGGACGGTAGAGCGGGCAGCAGCGCGTGCAGCGGCAGCAGCCTCAGCAGCAGCCTTCTCAGCAGCAGCTTTCTCTGCAGCAGCCTTCTCGGCAGCAGCTTTCTCTGCAGCGAGACGCTCAGCCTCTGCCTTCTCGGCAGCAGCCTTCTCAGCGGCAGCCTTTGCAGCAGCCAGGGCGGCAGCCTCAGCGGCAGCAGCCTCAGCGGCAGCGCGAGCGGCAGCTTTCTTCTTAACGGAACCGAAGTTGAACTTCAGACCGATGAGAGCTGCGAAGTTGTCATCCCACTGGAAGGGTTTCTTCCAATTGAGGATCTCACCACCGAAGATCTTGTTGTCGTCTACAGTGTTGAACTTGTTGTTGAGGGCGTTGTCCTGGAACTCGAGAGTCAGGTCAACGAGCTCGCTGAGACGGAAGTCAAAGCCAAGACCGGCGCGAACAGCAGGGCCGATGTAAGCAGCGGCGTCTGCAGTAGCGAAACGATAGTTGGCACCTGCACCCAAGAAGATGTAAGGGCTCAGGAAACGAGTCTCTTTATACTTGAAAATGTTGCAGATGTCAAAAGTTGCATCCAGGCCGAGCTGTGCATAGTAAAGGGTACCAGCTACAGAACCAACGGGGTTGCCGCTGGGGAACTTAGCCATGGGGCCGGTGAGGTTACCACGCAGACCGAATACCGGAGTGAAGTCGTAACCGAAAGTGATCTGGCCGTTAGGGGTGATGTGCTGGAAGTGGCCGATCTTCCAGTTGTTGGAAGTGCCGTAGTTAGCACCTGCCTGTACGCCAAAGTATGCGCCAGGGTAGAATTCGTTCTGGGCGTTTGCAGAAAGGCCCAGCAGAACTGCGAATAAAACTACAAATACTTTTTTCATGTCGATTATGTTATAAAATTATATAGTTATTCAAATAACGAGCAAATGTAGCAATATTCTGCGATATACGCAATATTTTATATATTTGTAATATGAAAATAGCAGTAGCAGGAACCGGATACGTCGGCATGAGCATAGCCACTCTACTCGCCGGAAAGAATTGTGTCACCGCCGTAGACGTGGTGGCAGACAAAGTCGACAAGATAAACCAGCGCATCTCCCCCATCGCGGACGATTACATCGAGAAATATCTCACTGAATATCAGCTCGATCTGACCGCGACCCTGGACGGGGCGGCAGCCTATCGCGACGCCGACTTCATAGTGATTGCCACCCCCACCAACTACGACCCTCAGAAGAACTTCTTTGACACGCGGCACGTAGAGGAGGTCATCGCCCTGGTGATGGAGGTCAATCCCGACGCGGTCATGGTCATCAAGAGCACCGTGCCGGTGGGCTACACCAAAGCGGTGCGCGAGCGCTTCACCCGCACCGAGCGCCTCGCCGACGGGTCGGTGCGCACCATCGCCCCGCGGCTGCTCTTCTCGCCCGAATTCCTGCGCGAGAGCAAGGCCCTCTACGACAACCTCTACCCTTCGCGTATAATAGTAGGGTGCGACGAAACCGGCGGGCCGCTGCCGGAAGCCGCACGCACATTCGCCGGCCTGCTCAAAGAGGCCGCCATCAAAGAAGATGTCCCCGTACTGTTCATGGGCTCCACCGAGGCCGAAGCGGTCAAGCTCTTTGCCAACACCTACCTCGCCCTGCGCGTATCCTACTTCAACGAACTCGACACCTACGCCGAGATGAAAGGCCTCGATACCCGCTCCATAATAGAGGGCGTCTGCCTGGACCCGCGCATCGGCAGCCACTACAACAACCCCAGCTTCGGCTATGGCGGCTACTGCCTCCCCAAAGACACCAAACAGCTGCTGGCCAACTACAACGACGTGCCGGAGAACCTCATCGGCGCCATAGTGGAGAGCAACCGCACCCGTAAGGACTATATCGCCGACCGCGTACTCACCAAGGCTGGCTACTACAGCTACTATGGCCCCGACAACACCTTCGCCACCACACGCGAACACGAGGTGACCATAGGCGTCTTCCGCCTCACCATGAAGACCGGCAGCGACAACTTCCGCCAAAGCGCCATCCAGGGCATCATGAAACGCATCAAGGCCAAGGGCGCCAAAGTCATAGTGTACGAACCCACCCTCCCCGACGGCTCCACCTTCTTCGGCAGCCTCGTGGTCAACGACCTGGAAACCTTCAAGGCCCAGTCCGACGCCATCATAGCCAACCGCAGCGACGCCGCCTTGGCCGACGTCTCCCAAAAAGTATACACCCGCGACATCTTCAAACGAGATTGACGCGGGCGGTATAACTTATTATCAAACAGGAATAATCAGAACAACCTGATACGCGGGTCGGGACGCTTCTTGGGCGTTTGTGGACCTTTTGTAGGCCGGATACCACTCAAGAACGGTGAATCCACGGCGTGCCGGATAACCTTCCAGGCAGTAGTATTAGTGATTTGCGTCTTACGGCCGCGCTTGCATGCATTGCGGAACACTGGCGAACCCTCTCCGTCGTTCATCTCTTTCTGGCGGACCATATAGAAATAGAACACATGGGTAAACGCTATAGCCAGCACAATCACAAAAAATACCTGGAAAGTAATAGACGCGCCTAAAACCCAGCTGAGCAACATCATCAAGACAATGAAGACATTGGAGCAGATGATAAGGCCGGAGGTCGCGAGGTGCGAATACTCCATGTCTATAAATAGGTGGTGCAAGTGGGTCTTGTCGGGATGGAAGGGCGACTGCCTGCGTATCATCCTGTATATCATCACCTTGAGAGTATCGAAAACCGGCACCGCCAACACCGCCAGGCAGAAGGCCACGAGCGAAAAAGAGGTACCCCTGCATGCCAGACAGCACTTGGAGCCCGAGGTCAGCGTGTTGAACACAAACAGCGTGAGCAGGGTACCCACCATCAAACTACCGCCGTCCCCGAGGAACATCTTGGAGCGCACCCCGAACACATTGTGGAAGAAGAACGGCATCAAAGCGCCCGTCGCGGTCAGCGCCAGGGTATACATCGGCACATCGCCCACATTGATAAACAATATCGCAAAGGCGATGCACGCCATCATGCCAAATGTAGAACAATAACCGTCCACCCCGTCTATCAGGTTCACGGCATTGATGAGGCCGACACCAGCAATGAGGGAGAGCGGCACGCTCACCATATCGGGAATCCGGTGAATACCCAGGAAGCCGTGGAAATCGTTGATCTCGAACTTGAGCAAGATCATCATGACCCACACCACGAGCAGCTCTATCACAAAGCGGACTGCCGCAGGCACATCCTTGATATCATCCCACAGTCCCAGCAGGTACATAATAAAAAGCAGCCCAAGCACATAAAGTTGCTTGACCTGCAAAACAAAAGCAAAAGCCGCAATGGTCGGCACGAATATGCCTATCAGCACCGCCGCGCCGCCCATCATAGGTACCGGGACACGCTGCAACTTGCGGGCATTTGGATTATCCACAATATTATGCCGCTTCGCAAAGGAGAGCACCCGCGGATACACAAGCATAGTCACCAGAAAGGCAACCAGCGCCATGCCATATGCAATCAATCGAACGTTCATTTCTATCTGAGCTAACTTCTTTTAACACCATTTGCCCAGCGCACGTAATCGTCCAACTCAATCTCGCGCTTCATCTCCAGCCGGATATTGAGCGGGTCATCATACTTACGCCGCACCATAGAACGTTTCAGCTCTCTCAAATCAGAATTGCGCAGAAGCACCAGCGGCATCTCATACTCTTTAGAAAATGCTGCGGGCACATCTACCATGTGGGTTGCAAAAAAGGCAGAAAAGCCATAGGCCACGAACAGGCCTATTTCAGGAAAGAAATAAAGGTAGATAGACTTGCCGTCGTTCTCCACCTCGTTCCGTATAATCGTCTCCTTGTCCATAACACAAGAGGTTAATCGGTTTAACAAATATACGAAATATTTCGAAACACCAAAAGTATTTGCGCAAATCTTGCGCAAATAATATCTTTGTTTACGGTTTTTGAAGACATTTTGGCGGCTTTGGGGCAGAAAACCGGGAAAAACCAGAAAGGACATCGACATGACAATACTCGAACTCAAATCTTTGACCGCGGCGCAGCTCGCCGACCTCGCCGACCTGATGCACGAACTCTCCCCCGATATGGCCGTAGACCCCGCCAAAATCGTGGCGGCAGTCGAGTGCCCGGCCACGCGGGTGTTTGCGGTGGTAGATGGCGGGGATAGCTGCGTGGGCTCCGGCGAGAGTACCAACTGCGTTGCCAGTAAGAACACCGTCGGGGACTCCAGTAAGAACACCGTAGGGGACTCCAGTGAGAACACCGTCGGGGACGCCAGTAAGAACACCGTCGGGGACGCCGGTAAGAACACCGTCGAGGGCGCCAGTAAGAACACCGTCGGGGACGCCAGTAAGAACACCGTCGGGGACGCCAGTGAGAGTACTGACGCTGTCGCCGGCGGGAGTACCCGCGAGGCTGCCGGCGGAGGCCGCATTGTGGGATGCGCATCGCTGTGCGTGTTCGACAGTCCGACGGGAAGAAAAGGGCACATAGAAGACGTCGTGGTGTCGAGCGCTTGCCGGGGCCGGCACCTCGGCCGCAAACTCCTGGAACACATCCTCGACTACGCCCGCACGGACCTCGCCCCCATCGACATCCACCTCACCTCACGGCCATCCCGCGTTGCCGCCAACACCCTCTACCGCTCCCTCGGCTTCGAACAACGCGACACCAACGTCTACCGACTCATCATCAAGTAGTCAGGCAGATAACACCAACGCCTGCTGACTCAAAAGAGTTACAGGCGTTGGGTAAGGGTTTTCTAAGAACGTGTATTAGTTATTCTTGGGAATCCTGAGAAGATGTACGGGGAAGTATGACGTCTTATTATCAGTTGATTCAGACAGAGGCCTTATAGTATCTGGATACCCAGAATTCCGATGCTTAAAGATAATAGCCAAAGCATATGCCGTAGTAGTTGTCTCCGAAGTAGAGGCCCAATAGAATCCAGACTCATTGAGGTCACTCCATGCAGATGGACCATCTGCACAGCCAGCAGTAGGGAAAAACGTACATCCCTGATCCAACAACGAATACAACGCAGTCTTAGTTAGTGTATTAGCCCTACTCACTTGATTAAATGCACTCAAGTCGGCTCCAGAGGGCACTGAAATTATAGCATTATCGGGGAAGAGGATCAGACCACCAATAGTAGAAGTATTATAGATAGAACTATCCAGCCCGGTGACAGTAACAAATGCATAATGGGCATTGCTACCTTTCACCTTGGCGGCACTACGACTTGTTCCGATTATCCTGGCCCATTCACCATTTTCACCACCCGACGGGACACGATAGATATAGCCATCTTTAAAGTCATAACCAGTAGTGCAAAATTTGTAATAATCAAGGGTAGTCCATTTGAAATAATATCTATCTATAGATGCACTTTTTCCATAATACTTGAGGATTTCCAAAGGATCATTAATTATCTCAAACGATTCTCCCAAATCATGAAGATATCCATCCAGAAGAAGTCCGTCAAACTTAGCTGCATCCCAGACTACCTCCAATGAAACACCCCGCTTATAGCCGTCAGCACGATTTAGTGAATTGGCTGTTCCGGAGAGAGTTGCCACCCTATTAGCAGATTCAGAAACATCAGCAGGGGTCCCATTATTCCACACGCCGACATTCATGGGGTCGGTGCCGGAAGGGACAGGGAGGGTTATGAAGATGTAGTTGCCGGCGGTCACTTTAGGGACACCGGTAACCAGAATGCTGTAGCCGGTCAGGCCAGTATTGGTTTTGTGAATGCCATCGCTTGTCCCGGACGGCACGGCAGGTACTGTCACGGTACCGGTCACCGGGGTCGTAAAGGTAAAGGTGAGCGAGCCCGCCAGGCAGTTGGTCACACGGAAGCGGACCACTGCCCCGGCCTGCTTGAATTGCAGGTGTTGGCCAGCGGAATAGCTGGCAATCATAGGGCACGGAACCTCGGCAGCGCTTGCGGCGGCCGATACATCTCCAGTACTGCTCACGGGGTTGCCGCTGCCCACCTGCGCATAGGTATAACTCTCAGGAAGAGTGAATGTTACGCCATCGCCGCTGATGCCATACACAATCCCGGCGGGGTAAGCCGCCAGTCCGGAACCGGTATCCTGGAAGCCCTCTTCCATGGTAAACCTGGCGGAGGAACCGTCTAAGGTAACACTCGTGCTCGCATAAGTTCCCGTACCGTTGTACACTTTGATGGCGTCGTTGGCGGAGAAAGCGAAATTGCCGCTCGTCTCGTTCAGGGTCGCCTTGGTCGCCGGGGTCGCATCGGGGCCCGACTCGCTGATAAACGCCGTCAGCGTCACCGGCTCGGCCGGTTTGGGATCCTCCTTCTCTACAGGGGCCGGCACATCGGGCTGGTCGGGTGTCACCGGGGTCTTATTGCACCCGGCAAGGCCCATCACAAGCGCGCATGCCGTTATTAAAAACAGAAATCTTTTCACAGGACAATTCTAAAAAGGTGACAGACTAATATCCATCATTACGCCAGTTTGTACCCTCACCGTCTCCGGGTTCGCTAACGCAGATAACGCCCTCCACCAGCAACTTTATCTCATCGCTGGCGGGCTGAACATACATTTCTTTCTTTTGCATATCGTCGTAAATCATTATCAATCTTTCAAATATAAGTATTTATCGCCAGAGTTCCAAATATCGCCCACGCCCTAGCGGTTCGCCATGCGGTAAATCGCCTTCATGTCGGCCTCGTCCAGCACCTTGAGGCTGCCGATGCAGAAGGTCCCGCCGCGGCTGCACTTGTGCGCCAGCAGGTCTATCTCGGCGTCGGTAACCTTGCGCCCCATCAGCTCCGGAATGGAAACCGGCATGCGGATATCGCGGTAAAACTGTTCCATCGCCTCGATGCCCTTCAGAGCCGTCGCCTCGGGGTCAGCCGGATCCTCAGGCACGCCAAGCACATTCACCGCAAACTGCACAAAGCGCTGGGTATTATGCTTATAGACATACCGCGCCCACGACGGCCACAAAGCGGTGAGGCCTGCGCCGTGCGTCACATCGAACAGGCCGCTGAGCTCGTGCTCCATCTTGTGACACGACCAGTCGCGCTGCAAACCGCAACCCGTCAGGTCGTTATGCGCCAGGCTCCCGCCCCACATTATCTGCGCCCGCGCCCGGTAGTCGCACGGGTCGGAAAGCACCTTGTAGGCATTCGAACGCAGGGTCCGCAGCAGCGCCTCGGCCAGAGCGTCGGTCAGGTCCATATCATTATCGCAAGAGAAGTAGCGCTCCATGGTGTGCATCATGATGTCCGCCACCCCAGCCGCGGTCTGGTACGCAGGCAACGTGAAGGTGCGCTCGGGATTCATTATCGCAAACTTGCACCGACCCAACTGGCTGGAATAGCCCACTTTATCCTTGCCCGCCTCGTTGGTCACCACGCACGAATCGCTCATCTCGCTGCCGGTCGCGGGGTTGGTCACCACGCATCCGACGGGCAGCGCCGTCACGGGGGTCGCCTTCTTGCAGAAGAAGTCCCACACATCGCCTTCGTAAGGGACGCCGTAAGCGATCGCCTTGGAAGAATCCATCACGCTGCCGCCGCCCACCGCCAGCACCATGTCGACCCCTTCGCGCCGGCACAACTCTATCCCCTCGTGCACCAGCGTCAGGCGCGGGTTGGGCACCACGCCGCCCAGCGTCACGTAGGCAATGCCCTCTTGCTCAAGCTGTTTGCAAACCTTATCCAGAAGACCCGAGCGCTGGACGCTGCCTCCGCCGTAATGCACCAAGACCTTGTGGCCGCCGTGCTTGCGGACCATGCGCGCCACGTGCGCTTCGGCATCTTTTCCAAAAATCACCTCCGTGGGGGCGTAAAATGTGAAATCTTTCATGACACATGTTTCGCAAGTTCTATTTACTATTTACATGCACGTTAGGACTACTTGCGAAACTTTGTTCCCACGCACATTAATGTTTGTCCCCATCCCTGAATCCCTTCATGAACCCCGAATGTTTTTGGGGTGTTCTCCCAGGGAAGGGACTTACCCATGCCCTGCGGGCCTGAAATGGATGCTTCGTACCATTTTGAGTTCAGCCCATTTTGAGTTCAGCAAAAATAATGAATGCCGGGCTTATTTCCGCCGATTTGCTAACTTTGTTTGCAAGAAGGCGTCCGCGCCGTAAGCAGGCCCAAATCACATCGTTATCATATCCTTTACCTTATCCGCCATGAAAAAAATCTTCCCGCTGCTGCTGTTGCTGCTCGCACTTGTTTCCTGTCAACCCCGCACCGCAGGACCATCGTACATCGTGCAAGTGTCGCTAGGAGGCTGGAATTCACCCGCTTACACCGCAGAACAGATTATCGCGCGCATCGACACCGTGAGCGGAATGATACCAGTCGGCAAGGTGATTATCGGGTGGAGTCTGGACAAGGAGATTTACCGGGAGGTCGGGGATTTCCTGCACTTGAAAGGAATCGACATGCTGCTCTGGCTGCCGGTTTTCGCAGAGACCGAGGAGGTTTGCGACAATGTGCCGGCGGTGGATCTGTGGGGACGCGTGCCGGCCAACTACGACCTAACGGCGGGCGAAGGGTTCAGCTTCAACTGCCCCTCGGAGCCGGGGAACGCCGCCAACGTGATTGCGGTGTACGACAGCCATTTTGCCGACTGCGGCTTTGACGGGGTGTTTCTGGACCGCATCCGCACTCAATCTTTCGTAAGCGGCGTGGGCGGAGTGCTGGGGTGCGGCTGCCCCCTGTGCAGGGAACGCTTTGCTGCAGAAGGGGTTGATCTGGAAGCGGTTAAGGCCGAATGGGACGCCGTCGGGGACCAATTCTTCTCCGTCAGCGGATATTCCCCGGAAGAGGGATTCGCATTTGTAAACCCCGTCGCGGCATCGTTCTTTCGGGCCAAAGGGCACATCGTCAGCGGGGCCGTCGCAGCCATCGCCGACAGCCTGCGCAGCCGCGGCCTGGAGGTCGGCATGGACCTCTACGCACCCTTCATGGCACCCTTCGTGGGGCAAGACTACTCGATACTGGCGCAACACGCCGACTTCATAAAACCGATGCTCTACCGCATGACCTTCGCCCCCGCCGGCATGGGCTTCGAATACGACCTGCTCAAGGCGGCCGTCCCGGGCGCGGCCGGATACCCCAGCTTCGAAATGGACGCCGCGTTCCTCGACTCGCAACTCGACGCCATGGCCCCCTACCCCTGCGACAAATACCCCGGTATCGAAATCAACTTCCGGGAAGGCATCGCCCCGACCTCGCCCGAGTACGTCGCCCAATCCCTCGAACACGTCATCTCCCACCACTTCCAAGGCGCCGTCCTCTCCTGGAACATCATGGAAGCCCCCAACGCCCACATCGAGGTGCTGGGGAAGTAAGTGGGGAAGTGAGTGAGTGAGTGAGTGAGTGAGTGAGTGAGTGGGTGAGTGAGCGGGTGGGTAGCCGCGGTTTCCGGCGGCGGGGACACCGCCAACGGTTTGACCGGGTTTTCGTCCGACATGTCCCACTTTCGGGGACATTTCCAACGTTTTACCCCCTTTTTCGCTCGAGATGTCCCACATCCAGGGACACCTCCAACGTTTTAGCCCCGTTTTCGTCCGAGATGTCCCACTTCTAAGGACATCTCCAACGTTTTAGCCCAGTTTTTGTCCGAGATGTCCCACTTTCAGGGACATTTCCAACGTTTTACCCCCATTTTCGTCCGAGATGTCCCACTTCCTGGGACACCTCCAACACTTTGACCCCGTTTTCGTACGAAATGTACCACCTTCAGGGACACCTCCAACGTTTTACCCCCGTTTTCGTCCGAGATGTCCCACATCCGGGGACACCTCCAACACCCTTTCTTTCCCGCCAGGGCATGGGCAACAGGCGGGCGCGAGGAGGGCCTTCAACAGAGCCCCCCGCAGCGCCCGCCCTGTAGCAGCCGGACAGCGTACACTCCGGCGGCGGTGCCCCGTAAAAATTTTTTTCTTTTTTCTCCTCTCCGCCCTTCACCCACTCCTACCCATGCTAGTCGTGACTCTTCATGTACACCTACCGCATTCCACCTCAGTTTTCGTATGAGATGTCCCACTTTCGGGGACATCTCCAACGTTTTGACCGGGTTTTCGTAAGAGATGTCCCACCTTCGGGGACATTTCCAACGTTTTGACCCCATTTTCGTCCGACATGTCCCACTTTCAGGGACACCTCCAACACTCCTTCTTTCCCACCCGGGCCTGGGCAACAGGCGGGCGCGAGGAGGGCCTTCAACAGAGCCCCCCGCAGCGCCCGCTCTGTAGCCGCCGGACAGCGTATACTCCGGCGGCGGTGCCCCGTAAACATTTATTCTATTTTTCTCCTCTCGTCGTTTTACGACAATCGCCCTTCCCGTTTACGGGTTTCAGGCGGCGGGGATCCCGGCGACACGAACAGGCATTGACCACGGGCGACACGGGCAGGCGGAAGGTCCCCCGGCGACACGGGCAAGCGGAAGGCCCCCGGCGACACGTCCTTGCTAAATCCTCACGCATTTTACTACATTTGCAGAAATGTTTCGGTGAGATGAATATCCTTCTGAATGAGATACTCGCGCAAGCCGACCCTTCGCAGGTCGAGGGGTTGTCGCGCTTTTTCAAGACCGGGCCGGGCCAGTACGGCGAGGGCGACAAGTTCCTGGGAATCAAGGTTCCCGTGACCCGTGAAGTAGTGAAAAAGTGTTGGCGAGAACTGGGCACGCCGTGGGACGGACACTCTTGCGGCTTCCCGGAATTGGAAGAGTGCATCGCCAGCGAATACCACGAAGTCCGGCTGGCCGCGCTCCTCTCCCTCGTAGAAATATTCAAGCACGCGAAACGGCCGGCACGGTCCGCGTCCGGTAGCGGGCATCCGCAGCAGCAACAGTGCATCGACTTCTACCTCGCCCACACCGACCGCATCAACAACTGGGACCTCGTGGACCTCAGCTGCTATCCTCTTCTGGGCGAGTGGCTTATGGACAAGGACCGCGGCATCCTCTACGACCTTGCCCGCCACGGCCGCACCCTCTGGGAGCAGCGCATCGGCATCGTCAGCACCATGACATTCGTCCGCCACGGGCAACTCGCGGACACCTTCGCCATCGCCGACATCCTACTTCACCACCCCCACGACCTCATCCACAAAGCCGTCGGCTGGCTCCTTCGCGAAGCCGGCAAGAAGGACAAGTCCGCCCTGGAAGCATACCTACAGGGGTCAGATCCAGGGAAGGCCCCGGGCGACACGAAGGAGGATACACCCAGCAGGGCCCCCGGCGACACGTGCGGGAATGCCCCGGGCGACACGAAGATGGATACACCCAGCAACGAGTCCGGCGACACGTGCGGGGAGGCCCAGGGCGACACGCAGGTGGATACACCCAACAACGAGTCCGGCGACACCCCCGGCGACACCCCCGGCGACACGCATACCTCCACCCCCCGCCCCCGCTACCTCACCATGCCCCGCACCGCGCTCCGATACGCCATCGAGAAATTCCCCGAGGCAGAACGCCAAGCCTACCTGTCCAAATGAACCACCTGGGAGAACTCATATCCTTAATAGTCGCAGCCTCCTGGACCGTAACGGCACTCTTTGCCGACAAGGCCAGCCACCGACTCGGCTCCATGACCGCCAACGTCCTGCGCCTGAGCCTGGCCATCATCTTCCTCGGCCTGCTGCTCTGGATCACCGTCGGCCACCCCTACCCCGTCTACGCCTCCGGCAAAGCCTGGCTCTGGCTAACCCTCTCTGCCCTGGTGGGTTACCTCTTCGGCGACTGGTGCCTGTTCAACTGCTACCTATCCATCGGCGCCCGCTTCGGCCAACTATTCATGACCCTCGCCCCGCCCATGGCCGCCATCGCCGGCTGGATCATCCTCGGCGAAACCCTCACCTGGACATCCATGCTCGCCATGGCCGTAACACTCAGCGGCATAGCCATATCCATCCTCAGCCGCGACGCTGACCACAAGATGCACCTGACCCTCCCCTTCAAAGGCGTCCTGCTGGGCCTCGGCGCCGGCCTGGGCCAAGGCGTAGGACTCGTCCTCAGCAAAGTCGGCATGCAACACTACACCGACGCCATCCCCGCCGACGCCCCCAAACTCATGGCCGACATGCTCCCCTTCGCCTCCACCATGATCCGAGCCATCATCGGCGCCGCCGGCTTCATCATCCTTATGACAATCCAGAAAGGCCTGCCGCAACTCAAACGGGCCATCCACGACCCCGTCGGCATGCGATATGCGCTGATAATGACCCTCTTCGGACCAGTCTTCGGCGTCTCCCTCTCCCTCATGGCAGTCCAATACACGGGCGCCGGCATCGCCTCCACCCTCATGGCCCTCACCCCCGTCCTCATCCTCTTCCCCTACGCCTTCATCTACAAACAACGCATCAAACTCCGCGAAATCCTGGGCGTAGCAATCTCCATGACCGGAGTCGCCCTCTTCTTCCTACTGTAAAAAAGTAAACTACCCGCGATACCGTCTGCCAGGGAAAAACTTAGAAACCTGCTGGCAATAACGGGCATACTCCGGATACTTGGCAGAACTAATCTCCTCTGCAAAAGCGCTGCTGCCCTGAAACAGAACCATCAACAAAAGCGCCCCAATCAAACTCCAATTGATTATGCCGATGCCGCCGGCGATACTAAAAAGATAGAAACAAAACCAAATGGCCTGCTCCGCAAAATAATTGGGATGACGACTCACCCCCCAGAGACCGACCGTATTGAACCCCTTGCAAAAAGGCGCCGGCAACTCCTCCAACCTCTTACCCGACTTAATCATCCTCCACTTAGCCGTCTGGAAACGCCACTGCTGCGCATCAGCCACAGTCTCATACACGATGAACCCCAACATCAGCACCGCCGCCACACAATCCATCCACCCGAAACCCCTGTCGGCCCCCATCAACACCAACGCCGGGAACGTAGTCATCAACACCAACGCATTCTGATACACACTTATAAACAACAAATTGAAAATCATCCACTTCCAACGCGGCTGAAACTCCTTCTTGGCCCGTAACACCGCCCAGCGATAATCCTCCTCACCCTCCCAGAACCTGAGCCTGTACGCCCCCTTCAGCGCAAAATTAAAAGTAAGCCGAGCTCCCCACAAAGTCGCCAGGCAAGCCATCACCACCAACCGGGCGGGCATCCCCGCTTTGGCAGCAATCACCCACGTGTACGCAATAGGCAACAAACTCCAAAGCTTATCCATCTGACTATTATTCCCCGTCAACTCCCCCACCACAAAACAAAAAAGAGCACTGCCGCCGCAAATCGCCAACAACACCCTCAACGTCTCCACCTGAGTAGCATCCAACGCCGGTCCCACAAACACATAAAGCAACGGGCAAGCAACCAGCGACACCGCCAACAACGCCCCGATAAGTCTCACATTCATAACAACATCGATTTTTACCCCGCAAGATACGAAAAATCTGGCTTTCGCACGAGATGTCCCACATCCGGGGACATCGCCAACGTTTTACCCCCGTTTTCGTCCGAGATGTCCCACTTCCGGGGACATATCCAACGTTTTACCCCCATTTTCGTCCGAGATGTCCCACCTCCGGGGACATATCCAACGTTTTACCCCGGTTTTTGTCCGAGATGTCCCCTTCCGGGGACATTTCCAACGTTTTACCCCCATTTTCGTCCGACATGTCCCACATTCGGGGACATCTCCAACGTTTTACCCCCAATTTCGACCGAGATGTCCCATATCCGGGGACACTTCCAACGTTTTACCCCCATTTTCGTCCGAGATGTCCCACTTTCAGGGACATTTCCAACGTTTTGACCCCATTTTCGTCCGAGATGTCCCACCTCCGGGGACATCTCCAACGCTTTACCCCCGTTTTCGTCCGACATGTCCCACTTTCGGGGACATCTCCAACGTTTTGACCGGGTTTTCGTAAGAGATGTCCCACATCCAGGGACACCTCCAACGTTTTAACCCCATTTTCGTACGACATGTCCCATATTCTGGGACATCTCCAACGTTTTAACCCCGTTTTCGTCCGACATGTCCCACATCCGGGGACACCTCCAACACCCTTTCTTTCCCGCCAGGGCTTGGGCAACAGGCGGACGCGAGGAGGGCCTTCACAGAGCCCCCCGCAGCGCCAGCCCTGTAGCCGCCGGACAGCGTACACTCCGGCGGCGGTGCCCCGAAAAAATTTTTTCTTTTTTCTCCTCAACGCCCTTCACCCACTCCTACCCGTGCTAGTTGAGACTCTTCCCACACGCCTCCCACATTCCACCAAGATTTCGCACGACATGCCCCACGTCCGGGGACCTCTAACACTCCTCCTCCCGGGACCCCATCAGACCGTATCCATCATCTTTGTAGCGGCTTCGTACGAAAGTCCGCACACCCGTGCAATCTGTTTTACAGTCGCGCTGAAGCGAAAAGCGATCTGCCGCATGACCTCCGTCTCCTCTTCCGGCGTGAGCATATCGAAAGACCGCTTCCCGAACAGGCTCTGGCACAAATCCGGAATCGCGGCGACAATAATCTGATCCCGAAAAGCCGGCATCGTCCCCGCCGACGAATCGAGCCGCTTCTTCGCCTTAGACGAAGTATTCAGAAAGTAATACATCCGCTTCGCCGTTTTGAAGCAAGCCTCCACCTCCTCCACATCCACATAACTCTGCGGAAGAATGTACCCCTCGTTGCAAACCAGCCACTCGCCCGGCAACGTAGAGCATTCGCTGTGCAACAAGCTCCTCAGCGCACGCCTCGAGAAACTCGAAACCGGCTGACCCTCAGGCTTATCCAAATTGAAAAATGCCTTTCCCGTGCCCCATAGATACTGATACGGATACAAACAAATATTCCCCGCCACGCAATTCATCTGCACATACGCGACCGCCTTCTCCAACGCCTCATCCTCACGCTCAAGGAGCTTATAATCAACATCATTCCTCCGCAAAAACTCCTTAGCGCCATACTTGCGCGAATAATAAATGGAATAACGCCGCCGAAACTCGTTCACAAACTCCACGGCCTCATCCCGAAATCCCCCCAAAACAAAATGTACATGATTCGACATCAAGATAAACGCCAGGACACGGACGCGGCCAAGATGCGCCTGGATAGCCACAAAGTTCATCCCAACCTTGAAATCGGCCTCCTCACGAAACCAGAGACCCTCCTGTAAATGCTCAGTAGAAATAAGCCAGTAACCACTCTTCATAATCTTCTTCACTTTAACTGGCTGGAACACCCAGACAGAATGCACTACAAATATAACCTCAACCGAATCATTCAACAAATTTTTCTACGCCCAATGCCCACCCCGACAATTCTCATCCAATGCAGCCAATAATGATGTATCTTTGAGGACTATACAGAAAACAACATGGCTAAGACCCAGAATAAGATATCCACCGATGACGCACCCGCCAGCAAAACATCCGGTGCGCACACACGAACCGAACGCGTATCCGCCGGCACGTCGACAAACGGGCATCCTGCACTCGCCAGCCAGCCCACCGAACGACACCCCTTCGAACCTTTCCTGCCGGCCGACGCCCGCATCCTGTTCCTCGGCAGCTTCCCGCCCCAGCCGCACCGTTGGTGCATGCCATTCTACTACCCCAACTGGATCAACGACTTCTGGCGCATCATGGGACTGATTCACTTCGGCGACAAGGACCACTTCTGCATCAGCGCCGAGAAACGCTTCGACGAACCCGCCATCCGCTCCTTCTGCACCGAGCAGGGACTCGCCTTCTACGACACCGCCTGCGAAATCCGCCGCCTCAAAGACAACGCATCCGACGCCTTCCTGGAAGTCGTCACCCCCACCGACATCCCCGCCCTTCTGGCCCGCATCCCGTCGTGCCACACCCTCGTCACCACCGGCGAAAAAGCCAGCACCATCGTCGCAGAGACCTTCGGTTGCCCCGTCCCGCCTGTAGGAGGATGCATCGACATAGAGTATGATACCCCCGATCAGGTCGGGGGTAACGACGGCAGAGTCTGGGGCAACGCGAACGTCATGCCCGGCTCCAAATGTCATTCCAGGCATGTTTATCCTCATTCCGGGCTTGACCCGGAATCTCGTCCTCTCCGCTTCTACCGCATGCCCTCCACCTCCCGCGCCTACCCCCTGCCACTTGAAAAAAAGGCCGAGGCCTACCGCCAATTGTTCTAGTGCCGACAAAAAAGGCCGACGCCCAACTGGACATCGGCCTTTATAATCATCTATTTCACCAGATCAATAGCCAACATCAGGCATCTGCGTTCTCAAAAAAAAAATCACGAATAAAAGAGCCAAGGTCATACACCGCCAAAATGACTCAGAACAGTCTCGTATAGAGCTTCATGATGATTATTTTACCAAGTCGATGCCCGATTCAAAAGATCCTCGACCTTCTTCATCTCCTGGGAATCATGCTTGTAGACCAGATCTGTCAGGATAAAGACCGGGTCCGCATTGGAATAGAGACCCTGTAGCGAAACGCCCCGATTGCGTAGAAAAATCTTGAACATGTTCTCGGATGCAAGATCTTTTGTAATAATAGTCAGCCGAGGCGTATTACGGCCACCGACAGCCAGACTCATAAAAGTATCCCTGAAGTAAGCATAATCCATCCCATTCAAAGAATGGCCATAGAAAACATATTCATCCTTTCCTTTTAAATCCTTCAATAAATCAGAATGACGGTAATGCCGGCTCTGGGTTTTAAAGAGAAAAGTGTACCGGTCATCTATGTTTTCTGTCGTCTCAATTCCAAGAATGATGTCATCGTCGTCGGCCAATGAACCATGAATGTGCTGCTCACTTATCTCCATTGCTATCTTGAATCGCCCAGCAATATCATTCAGCATAGTATAATTAAATGAATACAGACGCGACCATCCAGTAATATCGGCAATACCTTTTAAAAACTCAACTGCCACGGTATGAGTCTCTGGTCGGAAATTGTCCTGTTGCGACTTTAAATAATCCTTCAAAGCCCCACAAAGATCAGCGAAATCTTCGGCATCTTCCTTGGCGGCGGCGAAGTCTTTAGTCCTTGTTTTCCTTACAGCATATTCCAATAAAGCCGCCTCGATATCTATCCACCTGTTAACGTCATACTTATTCTTCAGAAAGCCCAAGAGCATCGAGTTATTCTGGCTATTATCATTACTCATCATCAACCCAGCCCACTGCGAACTCTTTGCAAAATCTGAATAACGGGTCTTCAAGCCCAAATCAATATCGAAACCGTTACCTAAAATAATTATCGCTTTTGACATTATTGATAATAAATACGCGCTATATCAGAAAGGCCTCTCGACATATCTTTCATCAACCCTAATCTATGATTTAGGTGAGTTGATAATCATTCGCCCGAGAGACACAAAAGGCCAATACATCCAACATCTGGTCCACCGCCTTAATCAAGCGAAGTTTCGATTTCCGGTAGGTTTTATCAAGATCCACTATATCGCTCATTGCGTCTCTAAATGAGCGGACCTCAGCTCGCAAAGAAACCAATGTAGAAATCAAGATCCGACACTGCTCCCGATTCTGTGCTTTGACAGCAGCATCAAAAGCGCCAGACTCCTGCATCATAATCGCATACTTCATTGCCGCGTCAAAATCGTTTTGCAGAGAAGGTGTATTATTCTCAAAAAAAGCAGCTAACTTATCATTCTGCTCTGCACCGTCTAGAAGAATACGTCTAACCCTGCTTGGCGTGAATGCTTCTGGATTTCTATTCAAAAGCGTTAGCGCCTGCGACATCTCATTTAACTTTTGGGTAAAGATCTTTATCTCCTCTGCAAAGGCATTGACCGTGGTAGTATATGAACTCAAATACTTATCGAATGCCTCGCGCATATCTAAAAGATCCAGTTCCTCTCGTCCATCATTGAAAACAACAACCTCGTTCCGATTGGACGGCCCTACAAGTCCGCTTAGCTTCTCAATGAAAACTGCTTTACTACGGTTCCAAAAGGCAGTTTGGACCCGAGTATCACACGCATCAACCAAAAGATCATGAACTGCGTCAAGACCGTCAGCATTAGATATTGAGATGCCATCATGTAAACTAAGATAACCTATCCTGTCAAAAGAAGTATCAGGCATTATGATTATCTTCCTTATGATATCGTTCCAAGTAATTAACGACCCCATTTCTTGCAGGCATTCTTCGCTCTTTCTATAGTTATCCGAAACCATAAAAAAACAAATCCGGCACTGCTTCAAGCCCTCAAAATAGCTGTGTCTATCGTTTTCGGTGGCAAAAATTTCTCGGGCAGAAAAAAGAATATCCTCCTTATCCAGACCTGCGCCATCACATATAACCTTATCGATGAACAGAGACACGACCTGTTCATCCAAAGACGAATAACTGACAAATACTTTTTTCACGATAAGGCAATAATATGCAAATATAAGATTTAATCCAACAAATCATCAATCTGCAATATATCCGGATAGTGGATCTCTTTGAAGATAAACCCATTATCCATCATACGAACATTATCGACCGAATAAACCTCATCCGCTAAATCAGTAAAGGCGGTGTAACCTCTCTCAGCCGAATCCGCCTCGTCTACAGGTTGAGATGTATCTTTCCATGATAAAATCATGTATCGACCTGAACGGGCTTTCATAAAGGCAGACAAATCAGGATTCAACTCAAAAAGACCGATGGTACTCTTCAATTGCGATATAGCTTTACTTCGTTTCCCATATATAGGGGTCACATAATGCGGCTCTGAACAAGTCATCTCAAGAAAAATCACCATATCATCGTTAGCTAGTATTGCATCACAATTCTTGCCCACACGTTCTTTTAAATAAGAAATGACCTGGTTCATTCGCACGACAAATACTGGCCGTGTTGAAGAAATATGGATATTCACCTTTTGTGTCTCATCTGCAATACAACGAGCGCAGCCCTTGCAAGCTTCATTGTCATATAAAACAAAGACACCTATTTTTTGTTCTTCGGTGATATTCACCAAACAATTTGGCTTCTTCGGATAAGTAATATAAAAACTCTTTTCAATCTGTTCTTTAAGCATAGCTACAACCTCTTGAGCTCTTTATACTCATCATACAAATCCTTTATAGCTTCAGAAAGATCACTTACATTAATACTCATTAATCCCGTCACAGAGTTTTTTTGCATCAGGTTGATTAACCCTCCGTCTTGCACTGCATACACGTTAATATCATCCGGATTGAGAGATAATTTATCATCATTTTTAAAAAAACGCATAATATACACATTGAGGGCATTTACAACATATGGACTATGAGTCGTTATTGTTATTGAATTACCCTCGCGCATTTTACAACGACGAAGCATATACTCCAACAAATCCAGCTGCGAATATGGGAATAGGTTCTGTTCCGGTTCTTCAACAATAAAACAGGTTGATTCTGGTGAAGACAACTGTTTCCGCACCTTCTGATATTCTTGAAGTGCAGCCACATACCTTGGATCATACTTATTAATCTTCTCCTCTACTTCGTCAAGCAACTCAGACAGTTGACTGCGCTCATAGTTAGGATACAAAGGCTTAAGAACAAGCCTCTCCATAAGAGCCACTCGTATATTCAACTCCTTGTCATCTTCATCAAACACAGTCCTCTTCTCATAGTTTCTATAATACTCATCAGAATAATACTGCATTGAAATACAAAGAGGAACAACCGACTGAAGTCCACTCGAAGCACTCGATAAGGGGATACCATACGATTCACCGCTAATTCTATCTTTATAGAGCTGTGCCTCCTTGTCAAAGAAATAACTAACTCCAAGACCCAAAATCTGAGACTTGTGCGAATAATCAAAGTATTCTCGTGCAGCCCACCAATCAAAGAGAAAACTCCGATTATTGGAGGTACCATATTCATAACCTCGCAATTCAGGGAGAGCGATAAAATTACGTTCCGCAGGAATGTAACTAATCTTCTTTCTATGATAATTAATTCCTGGCTTAAGCTTTATCTCCAGTTTCTCTTTTGCATAAGAGATTACCACACTCTCTGATTCATACCGAATAACTGATTTGGCCGAAAAATAGCCATTCATCTTATGAAAATCTTCGAGCAACAGCCTAAAATCCTCGCCTGTTCCGACTGCACCTTCATCAAGACTAGTTGCCACCTCCTTCTCCACCCAAGAGCACGTACTGAAAACCTTAGCGATAGTGCTTTTCCCACTACTCTGAGGTCCGATAAAGAAATTGTATTTCTTCATCTCCAACTCGGCCTTTTTTACAGGCCCTACATTCTCAATAACCAAATGCATCATAGTATCACAAAGTTAATCAAACTTTCCTCTCTTACGTTCAAAAAATGAAGATCAGTAAAACTATTTATGTTTTTAACTAATAACGCCGTTGTACCAGCAATTAAGGGCTGATTACATTCAGCACCTTCTTGCCGAATATGAGAGATAATATACAGGACCATATCTTAACATGCACGTTGCTCTTGTAGGTAATATACCTTCCCAAATACCCTTCGCACATAATCTAGACCTCCTTCCATTTAATTTGTTTGCGATTCTTGCATTTCTATAAAACGCTTCTGTCTGCTAATATAACGAAAGCAATTCTTGTATTATTGTATTCACATTAACAAATAGCCCTAGAATACTAATCGTAGATCCCATTATTCGATTTCTCTCATTCCTTTTTACAGAAAACTACGGCCGTTGTACATAACAGCCGTAGTCTCCCTAAATTCTCCGCTCCGTAAAGTCCCGCGCTTCACGCGGCACATTACTCCGCTCCCCGCGCACATCGTGCAGCCTGGCGGCAGCACCATGTGCCAAATCCTCCCGCACAATCCTCTCCCTCATATTCTTCAATTGTTTTCTATAATTATTGGGATAACCTCCAGCATAGTCTTTTAACTCATTAATCTCAACGTCAAAACCTTTCAACAGCTGCCTTTTATCCTCAGAAATCGATTCGACTGGATAATAAATGATATGGTTTTGAATCAGTTTTTCACCCTTCTGCTTGATTCTGCGCCTCTTGTTTAGTATCCACCACAAATCCATCTCAGCATAGTCAAGTCCCTGACCTATGATATGTACATCAGAACAAAAGAACAAATCTATCCAAGAGAGTGCTTTATCTATTCCGTCTTCCAGGCGCTTAGTAATAGAGGTCATTCTTCCTATTTCAGGCATTTCGTAACCTCCTTTCACATAGCTTTCCACTTTGCTCAAAGCCCCGCAATATTGGTCAAAACCAAGCATTATGCTCCTTGGAGATTCCGCGTTACCATGTATTGGCCAGTATTGTTGTCCATCTATTAACGTGTAATGCCTTCTTATGCTGTATGTCTGTTCTTGCTTGTTTTGAGATTTTATAGGTTTTTCCCCTAAGACCTTGAATAGAGTGTTATCATAGTTGGTGGTCATGAAGTGATCAACGGGCAGTTCAGACACCATTCGATAGATATCATTGGGCTCAAATACACTTACTCTCTCTGCAATATCCTTTTTGAGCTTGGACTCTATCACCTCACCAGAAGCAAATAACAACTTACCGTCTGATGTTATTAACTTCTTCCCATCCGATGTAAGAAGACGTACTGGCGCTTCACGATAAGGCTGCTTAAGAATAACAGCCTCATATTTCAAGGTGTTTGGAATATTCTTATCCAGAGTATCTTTAGCAAGTCATCCCATGAAGGGGTTCCTGCATTTAATAGGTTCAAACCATTACCAAATAGAATAGATTGAGCTCTCATATTACCCTAATACTGTTTACTCATAAATCATACCCTTTGACCTCAAGTATTGCTTCCAGCGTTCTTTTAGTAACTCCGGTATTGGCTGATTCTTTATATACTCATCAACCTCATTATTATGAACAATCTCATCTTCAAAATCTTCTTTATTCTCAATATATGGAAAATGTCTTCCACCATAGTCAGCAATAATATTCACCAAAATACGGTCACCTAATCCAGAATCAATTAACCAAAGGGCTTTCCCATCGGAAACGCCTCGTTTAACCATCTCCGGCCATAACTGCATCAATGTCGATTCAATCTGGAAAGACTCTTCTATATATGAAACTATCGACTGTGACTTAACAGCTATCACGCGTTGAATAAAGTCTACATAAAGTGCCGCTTGTTCCGTATTACAGCCTGCGTCTTCCGCAATTTCTACATATTGTTTTCCTGCAATCCACGAGGTAACAATCCTCTCCGTCATGGGCACATCGTGATGAACTGGGAATAGAGGCTTATTCTTAGACAATTGAGTGATTTGCCTCTTAACAGAATTCATTCCATAAATTGTTTCCATTATAAAATGAATCCAATTACCATCTGTTGGAGTATTAATATCGAAATCATCTTTTGTCTTTCCCTCAAGTACTTTTAAAAAATCATTGTAATCTGCAAGGGGTAAGCCTGTTTGTAGGAACTTTCCGTATTCTTCACCACTTAAAGTATGACGCAAATGGGAATAGCGTATATTAAAGACTCGTTTTACAACTTTTTTGGTCTCCTCGTCCCCAAGATAATATGCCAATGAGTCTTCCAATACCTCATCCAAATTGATATCTTCTAATTCGACATCTTCCTGATTAAGATTAATGAGCGTATCTATAGATTCTGCCACACCTCCTGATTCCAAAAACGCATTTATATCCTCATCAGTCATCAGGTGTTTGTCAATAATCTTCTGAACTATATAAAAGAGTGAACCATTTGCTCTTTCAACCTTGACATTATCCATGAGAACGCTTACCACTTTCTCTATAGGTTCCTTGTTTTTCCCATTAGTAGGAAGCAGGATAAGTCCATAGGACTCTTTTCCTGCTCGGCCTACCCTGCCAACAATGTTTTTCAAATCTCTTAACTCAAGAGATTCCTTATACGTTTCGTTTTCAGGGTTTGTGATATTGGCGAGTACAGCTGTTTTGATAGGCATATTGATGCCTTCCGACAAAGTTTTTGTACAAACCACCAGTTGCAATGTCTTTTTAGCTATTGAAATCTCTATTAATTCCCTTAGATCCTGAGGCATTTGTCCATGATGATATGCAAATCCTTCTCTAATGCACTTTGTTAGTCTGTATTCGGCTCCTAATTGATAGGCAAAGTACTCAGTGACATTTTCCAACCAGACGGTATCCCTAACAAATGAGGCCGGTTTTCTAAACACAGGTTTAGTAAGCATTTTAAGAACCTCTTCTGCGTGCGAGATACACCCTCTATGCCAGTCTTTCATTGAGCAATATAGCATCACTGGACCCGCCTCCATTGACTTTAATGCTAAAGCGCAACTCAAAGTCTTTTGGCTGGTCCCAACTAATTTGGACTGTGCCTCATTTAGAAAATCATCAACACTAACAGACCAATTATCAATTGAGTCATTGGCATACTGCACAGAGACATGACCATCTTTTATTGCAGCAAGCGCGAACCTGATTTTACAAGGACGATACTTGCTATCACCCACCTCCTCTTTTTTGCCACCTAGCCACTGGTTAATATCTGAGATATTAGGTATTATGGCAGAAATGAACAAAAACCTGACATCGTGATTCCTTTTCAGTCTAGTAAGCAAGAGTTCATAGCTTACACCTCTTGTCTTATCCTCCAATAACTGCCCTTCATCACATATAATCAGAGTATAGCCCTCTATTAAACCGTCAATTGTCCCTTCTAGCGTTGTAAATGTTTCTGGCGTGGCAATCAGCAGCTTAGCATTTTCAATAGTCTCTTCTTCTACTGATGTTGTACATCCTCCATAAGCAGCCCGGAAGTCAAACCCAAATTCTCTAGATAGTTTTCCGTATCGTTCTTTCAATTCACGGCTCAATGAGCGTAATGGCGCCAAATAAAGAATCTTCGCATTTGGGTTTCTTTTTATCTCTTGAAATACCAATAACTCTGTTAAGAACGTTTTGCCTGCGCTTGTTGGCATCTTAAGACTGAACGAGCGTGAGTAACTCAATAAGCCTTTAGAAACAGCATCTTCCTGCGAAGGCAGAAGGGCGAAGATATGGTTCTTAATAGAGTATCCAATATACTCAACCCAAAATTCTTTTCCGCCAAATGGCATCAACAGTCGCCATAAATTGCTTGCTCTGAACCTTGCCAACACAACGACTACAATGTGCGTATCAAAGAAATCATCCAAACTTTGAAAGCTATTCTGCTCTATCTTTTGTTTAAGCCTGTTTTCTATCCAATCTAAAACTCCTTCATCACCAGAATCCAAATAAGCCTTCAACGCATCACAGCACGGATTCTCCGTTTTTGCATATTTGGTTGAGCCGGCCATTATGCAATAAAGCAACTGTGACGATTCATTCTCATAAGTATACTGGCTTGCCCTCCAAATAAACAGGTTAGCAAGTGCATTGTATTCGCATAAGTAGTAAATGGCCGAAATATACAGCAGATTATTATTCCGGTTCACTCCTATAAAATGGTCTGCAGTCGAATCTTCCGAGTATAATAAAAGTCCTTTTACTATTTGAAGCAAGTTCGCCTTCTTGGTAGCCGAATCAATCTTGTTATCCCTGAGTGTAAAAAACAGTCTGTTCAACAACGAGATATAGAAATCCTCGCTGTTGTTTACGAAAGGATATAACACTTGCTGCTCAATTCTATAAGTGTTGAGCAGCTCATATGCACTAGCGTCGTTTATCCAATTCTGTAAAATATCTGCCATCAGTGATTCGGAATATCTTGGAATAATGATTTATAGATACTCTTCAAGTCTGCAATAGGTAGTAGAAAAACCGGGATATTAGGTGTTGCAGTATGCAGATTTTTATCAAAATTTCCAATGTGGGTATTCTTCTGACTCATCTCTACTATTGCTACCGCAAAATGCTCTTTTAGATAGGGATTGTTCACAGGATCACCAAATCTCTTTACTTGGTCAGCCAGGTCATATTCGTCATCCCTCTCATATTGTAATACCAAATATGGGATAGTCTTTGCCGCTCGCTCAGTTCTATCTTTAATAGCACCGTTCAATGCATCTGTTAGAGAGCTCTTGCCAACCCCCATTGGGGATGTCCACACCTTGGATTCAATGGTATACATTTTATCATCCGGGCGAGCGTTGTCTTCATCTATTCTTTTCAGGAGAATGACATCAACAAGATGGCTTGGCATATCAGGATGTTCTTTCCATCTTATCTTCATAGGACAGATATTTGCATCTGATGCCCATGCCTCTGTCCATAGATAGTATGATAGTATCTCTCCAAAGTCACCGGCTATATTCTGAGGTAATTTTGGTAGCCGACGTTCTATACAATCTTTGCGTGTGGCCTTTTTTGATTTAGATAGAATACGGTTTATTCTATCTTCACTGATATATGCTTCTCGAAAACGTTGTACGCAATCCTGAACAAATGCAATAGCATTGCCTGTAAAATCGTACACCTCAATTCCTTCATTGGCACTCAAGGCATCATTCTTCGTAAAGTATGATATAAGGTCTGCCATAATCCATCTTACTTCTCAATATAATCCTCTAGCAATGTTCTAGACCAACCGCCATAGCCTGGACGGCCCGGCTCGCCAGAAAAACCAGGGCGTCCCGGTCTTCCACAAAGGCCAGGCATTCCTGGGTTTCCGCCATATCCTGGGTTAGAAGGAAGATGCTGTGTATGGTCTAGTGTAAAACCAATTACATCATTATTGCTATCGTAAAACACACCACCTTCGGTCCAACCAACATGATGTCCGTTCTGGTTATACAAATTCCTTCCATAAACCCAAAGGCAGAAATAACCATTCCTATCGTAGATGGCATCACCGCAATCAATTGCGCCTGCCTGCCCATTTCTATTAAAAATCCATTTTGCCATAGTAGTCTTACTCATACTGATTCACCCTCCTATACCTCTCGCACAAAGCTAACAATTCTTTAAACTTATCCGCTCTCTCCGGCTTCATCTCTCCCACATATACAACTTCCTATTATGCTTCATCAAATTCAAATACCGTCCCCTCTCCTCATCATCATGTTTGCTCGGATTCCGCTTATTGGTCTCAATAAACGCAATAACCTCATTGTATTATATCGTCCAAAGCTCGTCCTGTTTCATAGAGTATAATCTCACCAAATGTTAAAAGATTGATCTACCCTCTCAATTATCAAGAAAAATATGTATTTTTGCACCGCATTAATGCATACGGCAGGTAGGTTCGCATCTCGCAGCGCTTAAAAAAGTGCAGGGTGGCCCCCATTCAGTGGTCATAAGCTAGGCGGTCCTGCTTGCCTTTTTATTTAATAATATGCACGCTGAAGAAGTCGCATTCCTTAATTTTTTTTACTCTTCTCGCATCAATCAGCAAAACTACTTGAACTTTCAGTTGTGTGGCTTTATCAACCTGCACACGAGCTCTCAAACCAATTTTCACCCATTTACCTCCGAGTAACATTTCTTTCTCGCCAAGCCTTACTGGTTGTTGCATATCAGATAAGATGATTTTTTCTGCTACTGAAAGCAATTTTAGAGAATTCTGAATTCTAATTTGCCCCCGTCTTGCATAGTTTATATGTCGCCATCCAGTTCTCCCTTTATTTACAAGCAGCTCACCATCCTTCCCTTCATTAAACTTTGTTTCCCTAGTCTGCCAATTTTTAAAGAATGCCTTTGCATCTTCTTTTAATGACGTAGAATAGTAAAGTTTCTTATCTACAGCATCCAACTCTATCAAAGGATGATTATTCCAGTTTTTCAAAAGTGGTTTTACTGTATTAAACCAATCACCCTTAGAATGCTCTCCTAGTTTATGTGTTAGCGTAAGTAAAGTGCCACCTGAATATGGATAATCATCCAACCTCTCCCACCATACTTCTGGATGCAACAAGTCTTCATAGGTTGTACCATCAGCTCCTTTCTTTTGTGTATTCACCCATACCATGATTACCGGTTGCACTGCTTTGGCATAGTCCTCCATATGCCACTTTAAACTCTGTTCTGATGAGTATGGTTTAATTTTTACTTGCTTCCCCTCTTTTGGTCTACTACTCAAATAGCTGGGGCCTGATTTTATTTGCACTCGGATATTACATCCCAGGTCGCGTCCAGCATTGTCTCTAACAATCACATAACCATCAATCCCATCGTCATTCTCTTGGTCTATCTTTTGCCAACCCCAATGAAAGAACTCCTGCACGTACATCGAAACCACGCGCAGCCCTGCAAGTTCCCGAAAATATTTCTCTCTTGAATTCTTAGCCATTATATAGACCTATGATTTATGCCGTTGTGATCTCCCCCTCTGCATCCTAAAACAAATATAATCAAAAAGCCCAAACTCCTTTTGCCAAAGCTATGATCTTTTTGTTCTTCATACTTCCCATTTTTTACTTCACCATCACCTCATCCTCCCCCAGCGGCCGATACGCCCCATCCTTGCACTCCAGCAGCACCGTGCCGCTTTCCAGACTCTTCAAACTGTGCCACTGCCCCCTCTCGATATTCAAAAGGACCCCGCCGGGCACCATATCGACCGTCTCGACCAGCGCCCCAGCATCGTCATAAAGATACTCCTCGAAATGCCCGCGCAGGCACACCACCGTCTCACTCGAACCATTGTGCCGATGTATCGGCAACACCGTCCCGGGCTCAATCGCGTTCAACATCCGCTGCGACCCGTCCTCCGCCGAATTCCGAAGGTCCATGTTCATCCGCAACCGCGGCGACGCCTTCGCCTGAGCGGTCAGAGCGTCGAGTAAATCAGAATCAACAATCATAACGATAGCGGTTTAAGTATTACTTACCATAGCCAAGAAATGCATGCCCCCCCCACAACACCCCCTCACCGCCCAGGAACGACAAATACCCCCCAAAACCACCCTCGCTAAACCTCACCTCCTACCCCCCAAAACCACCCTCGCTAAACCTCACCTCCTACCCCTCCGAAAACTCCCTTATCCGCTGTTCCTCACTCCGGCGGCAGACCAGGAGCTGGCCGTTTTTCTCGGAGACGATGAAGCCGTCGAGGCCCTGGAGGACCACTTTGCGGGCATCTTCGGCGTGGACGACGCAGTCGTGGCATTCGAAGAGGCGCACGCGACCGACGGAGGCATTGCCGGATGAATCTTTAGCCAGCTTGTCGTGGAGCGAGGCCCAGTTGCCCAAATCGCTCCAGCCGAAGTCGGCGGGATGGGTATAGACCAGGCCGTCGGCGGCAGCGGGTTCCATCACGGCAAAGTCGATGGATATCTTTTCGCATTGAGGGAAGATGCCGGCGACATTGCCCGTGGCGGCAATCATATCCATATCGGCCGCAATACCAGGCTTATAGCGCAGGATGCTGGCGGTGATAGTGTCGATATTCCAGACAAAGATGCCGGCGTTCCAGAGGTAATTGCCGGCGGCGACATATTGCTGCGCAATCTCCAGATTCGGCTTCTCTTTGAACGCCTTCACGCCACACACTTCGCCCTCCACAGCCGCCAACGCCTCTACATAACCATAACCCGTCTCGGGCCGCGACGGCTTGATGCCGTTGGTCACGATGGCGTCACGCACGGCCGTAAAGGCCAGCGCATTGGCAATCACGCGCCGGAACTCCTGCGGATCCATCACGACCGCATCGGCGGGCGTAACCACCACATTTGCAGAAGGATCCTCGCGCCGGATGCTCCAGCACGCCCAGGCGATGCAGGGCGCCGTGTTGCGCGCCGCCGGTTCGGCCAGGATGTGCGATACGGGAATATCGGGCAGCAGCGCAACCGTATAGCCACCATTGATGATGCTTTATTATATCTTAATTACCTCATTCCGGGCTTGAACCGGAATCTCCCTGCCTCAATCATATTGTCGCTATTGCGCCACAGAGCCTTCCTCTCCCTGCTTTAAGAAGCCGCCCGCTGGAGGAGCGCGCCTCGTCTTCGTAAAATGCCCGCTTATTTCATTTTATACAATTGCCACCCTTGACGCTTTACCTCTTCTTTAAAGTACAATAAACATTCTGATTTCACGCAAAAGCCCAGATCATTGAAATTCATGGATAGGATATCTGGAGCATTATAATACTTGCCGTTACCTTCTTTCACGTATATGTTTTGTTTGTATTTGGAAAATTCTCCTTTATATTGGACACCAAGGAAAAAGAACCTATTGCCTAACATAAGGTGGCCTTCAGAATTGATATAGCTACCTAAGTTACAGATCAATATTGGAGAGCCGCTACTTCCTTTGAATATCGAAGCATCAATTAGAAACTCTTTATTCCCATTATAATCCACATTAAAGTCAGTAGCAGTAATACCTCGTCTAACTATCGGCAGGTTATTCCTATCGTCTGCCATAGCATCCGGGTAACCAATCATCAAGATATCCTCAATTGGTCCTATGATACTTCTTGTAACATCGTTCGGAATAAGGCCTTCGTGTAGACACCGATAACCCAGCATAGTTCCTGCATCCCAAACAGTTTTTATCTTAGGCCATACTTCGAACACGCATAAATCCACATCAGGATGTTCAATCCACTTCTGTGAGGGATTATTGGTTAAGGATATCTGTACAGTGTCACCTAGAATAGGATTCAACTTATCATCACCCTTATTAATCTTGAAGGTCAACAACTGCCAATCAATTGCCATATGCTTGTTTGTAACTAAGAGCATACAATGCATTCCTCCTCCGTAATTCAGGTCAAAAAAGAAACCGGTACCACAGATGACTGCGCCAGAGTTTTGGCGGACATCCAGTTTAACTGTTGAATACCTGTACTCATTTAGCAATTGGAAACCTCTATCTGACATTATTAAGCGTTTTGATTATTACTTTTATATTTTTCCCCACCACTAGGAACTATTCAAACAACACCACTATCGCCTCCTTCATCTCTCCGGCCCTAATAAACTCCAGTAATACTTTACACATTATTCATCATCTGGTGATCCTCAATCCGGTACTTGCTCAGATTCCGGTAATCATTTGTGATAAACACCATCTCCTCATTATACTTAGCAGTCCGCCTTTCATCCTGCGTCATATTATCATCAATTCTTCCCAAACACATTTAGATACCCAAATATCTTGGTCATCTCGGCTCCACTGAACTTTCCTTCTATTACCTTTCCAATCCGTTGTAATGCAAAGTCCCTCATTTTTACATGACTATATAGCTTTAGTGCAGCTGCGACAATCAGTTCTATGAACCTTTCATATTGTACACTCACTTCCTTATCATTCTTGTAATAACACCAAAGGTTATACACTGGTGTAAACATATCACAAAAATTGCCGAACTCATTTTGCATCGGATTCTCCAAGACAAACGACATCCCTGGCCATAACAATTCATACAAACTAGAATCCTCAGGCAGGCTACGCGTATATAAACGCGCCTCTTCATTTAGTTGTTCAAAGACATCCTTTCCAAAAACAATACGCGGTCCTTTCACAGCATGTTCCATTCTGACGGCTTTTACTACGGCATCCCCCACTAAAATATATCCTCCCGACTTTTTCCCGTCAATAAGTGCTGTGGGTTTGACAGGATTCACATTCCCCCATGCGACACCTCCACGAAACAAAGCCGGCGGTATTCTGCATGGTGTCCCTACCACAGTTATACCTCCCTTTCCGTCATCCGTCCATCCGATACTGCGAGTTTCAATCGGGTCTTGCTTATTGTCTGGATTTGCATAGAAATGAGCAGTAAAGTGAAATGATTTGTGAAGAAATGCACCTAATTGCAGCAAGAAATCGCTGCAATCATCCGATGTAATGAATATCGAGTCTGAGAATGGAAGGAAATCCTCGAATGCTTCTGTAGAATTCCTTTTTGCCAGTTTCTGCAACTCTGGCGCATACCCGGCCGATGGGTGCAGTACTGATTCTACTATACCAAGATGCAGGATACTGTTATAGGAATTAAGCATTGATAATGCCTCTTCTGTATTTCCTAATACGGCGTTTGAAAAACCCAACAAATCTAAATACGCTACTGCTTTCATATTATACTCAGAAATCAATCAAGTTAATCCCTTATGCATCTTGCAACTGCATCAGCACATCCTTTTTCATTTTACTCGATGGTCTATCATTATATACGGAGGCATCCATCTCGTACCAAACGCCATTTGGTAGGCATATACCCCCGATATACTGCCACCTTCTGATTTAGAGCATTTTAAGTTTCGCTAGTAAATTCTAGCGGGAAAAAGCTGAGGCATTTGACGTCGAGAAGCTAAAAATACTTCTTTTTTGCTAATACATCTTTTTCCATTTTGGGCAGCGATGTCACAAAATCATCAAACCTCCGCTTCCCTATTCGATTAAGTAGAGCCTGCCCCAGTTGATACACCTTCGTTTCCAACAGTTCCGGCATATAGCTTTCCGGATGTAAGTCAGCAGCCTTCGCATTCTTAACAGCCTCTGGCAACAACGGCAGATACTTCACATAGTAGTATTTGGACTTCTCATCCAGCACCCGTTTCGCATCACGCGCCGTCTTGATTCCAAGCCCCGAGAGATCCGCCAGCGTATGGTATAGTAGCCATATCTCAATGCACGGATTGCTCATCACAAGGTGCCAGTTCTCCTTCTGTTCGCAGAACGCATGCAGTTCCTCAATCTGACACTGAGGCCAGCGGTCCACATCTATCACACACCACAACGAGTCGCCGTCCTCTGCACACAACTGGTACTTTTTTATGTAATCATTTACTCGCTTCAGCACATTCCGTGGAGACGAACTCCCGTTCCCTTCGCTTTCATCTTCTATGATGTCCACCTTCACACGGTTGATGCCGTCAAAAGGCCTGAAGTACCCAGGCTCCGTCACCGTCCCCTCTGTGGCAATGGCAAACAACGAATAGTCGCGTACTTTTTCATGTGTCACGTCTCGCGTATAACCTCTGACCTTGAAGCCCATGCTACTCCTCCCAGTTCAGCTCGTTCAACTTTGCCAGAAACGGAATGGCTCCGAACCGTCCGTTCAAATAGCCTTTTTCTATATCCAGATCTGCACGTGGCTTAAACTCATCCAGCGTGTATAGGTGCGTATTTTGCGTCTCGCGGTCTTTCTCTGCAAACCATATTTCATCGTTTCGGAAAAACTTTCCGTCAAGCAAGCCAGCATCGTGAGTAGTGAAGATCAGTTGCCCTTTCATCGCCTTGTCAGTCACAATCTTAGCCACCAGTGCTCTCACCAGCGTAGGATGCAAACTCCTGTCTATCTCATCAATCACAAACGTATAAGCATCCTTCTTCAAATTCTGTATCATCGGCAGGAAATCAAATACCCGCTGCGTTCCGTCCGACTCCTCTTTCAGTTCAAAGTCATACTGTTTGTCTTTCACTTCATGACGCGCCTGTACACGTCTTGCGAAAAACTTATCTCCTTTCCTTCGAATATTGACAGTAAACACTCCGCTGTCCAACAAAGCCGTCTCCTCGCCTTCCGGACGCTCCGCAAGACGTTTAATTATGTTGTCTATCTCCTGAATCAGTTCCGGCCATTCGGCAATCCTCAGCTTAAACATCTCTATATCCTCGTCCTTCAGAGCCAGCCCATTGATACCCAGATCAAGAGCCGCTATCAGTTTCTCCGATTGCATTTTGAACGTTTTGTCAGAATAGCGGTCATCAAAGATGGATGTCGAATGCGTCTCCGGCTCAATTACCGACAACTTGAACATCAGCCAATTATAGGCATCTGTTATATGCTTATTCTTGATTACCTCATGCATCGACAGCATCAACTCATTACTTTTCAGCAAGTTGGTTTCCAGCAGCGAAATCAACAATTTGCTCTTAGCCTCGTCTCTCTTACCGGACTTCATATTAATGCGGGGTTTTCCGGTTTTCTCATCCAGTTTCCGTTCAAAAATGCAAACCGGGGTAGATTTGACCGTAGAATACAGCCATTCTTCCACACAAGTGTTGCCCTTATAGCTCACACCGTATGAGTACTGGTTGTCGTCCGTTCCGAATTCCGCTTCTATGGAGACAGGCGCCTCCGAATCATTGAACTTAGTGGAGTCACGGAAGAAGGATGGAGGCACACTGCCGTTCATCACCATTTCCTGAAGCCTGCCTATGGCCTTTATCAGGCAAGACTTTCCTGCGCCATTAGCACCGTATACCACTGCGGTACGCAGCACGTCAGCTCCCTTTGCGCGATTATGCACATGCCAATCAAATCTCCGGACATTCTGCGACGGTAGCATATTAAACTCCGTTTCCTGCCCATACGACTTGAAATTCGTTGCAACAACTCTTATTAACATAACTTTAGACTCTTTGACAAAAAACAATCACCGACAATAATACGACTTTTTCGTAATATCGCAAAATATTATATGTCATATTTATAATAATTATTATAAATATAACGAATATTTCGCAATAAACCCCATATTTACGTGACAATTTGTCATAACAGTCGCCATTGGCAGCATATTTGACTTACTGGAAAGTAGTGGCTTGCGTTTCAGCAGTTATCGCACCACTCGTTGTCAAAGCTGCAATGTACTGCTCATGGACGCAGATTGTTTAACCAAACCAATTATTTATGGCAAATTTTAGTGAAGAAACAAAGCTTGCTGTCTGGAAGAAAGCACAAATTGTCGCAAACAACGACCCGGCAGTTTGGCGTAAAGACCAGTGTGGTGCGTGGATTGGTTGGAACTATTATGGAGACCGTAACAGCCAATATGGATGGGAGATTGACCACATCACTCCCGTTTCCAAAGGCGGTACAGATATCCTATCCAACCTCCGCCCACTTCAGTGGGAAAACAATGCTGCCAGACAGGATGACCGTTTATGCTGCAAAATTACCTCTCAAGGGAACACAAACGTAGAGAAGTAAGCAACCACGGTCAGGCATGCAACGCCTCAAGTACTCCGTAGCGGAATCGGAAAGCCACCGCATATTTACTAACAATTAAAACTCTTAATAGTATGAGAAAAGAAATACACGTTGTTTCTAACTCAAACAGAGGAGGTTGGGATGCGAAAAGACCAAACGCAGACAGGGCATCCAAGCACTTCGACACCAAGAAGGAAGCTATGGACTGGAGTCGTAATCTAGCCAAGAAGAAAGGGCTCGAACTCATTCCTCAAGGCACAGATGGCAAGATTCAAAATCCCAACAGCTATGGTGGTAATGACCCCTGTCCACCCAAGGACATGAAGCATTAACCATCCTTTCTCCCCAAAGATATAGCAGGTCGCTGCAACGGCCTGCTATTGTTTGTCCCCGCTTCAAGAACAATTGTAATAGGTAAGGACATATTCTCGTAAAGAAAAATGTACCTATATGTCATTCCATGATTTAAGTTTACTTTTTGACTGAACATCCGTAAACCTATTTCAGGACAAGTCACTCAACCACCTACCCCTCCGAAAACTCCCTTATCCGCTGTTCCTCACTCCGGCGGCAGACCAGGAGTTGGCCGTTTTTCTCGGAGACGATGAAGCCGTCGAGGCCCTGGAGGACCACTTTGCGGGCATCTTCGGCGTGGACGACGCAGTCGTGACATTCGAAGAGGCGCACGCGACCGACGGAGGCATTGCCGGATGAATCTTTAGCCAGCTTGTCATGGAGCGAGGCCCAGTTGCCCAGGTCGCTCCAGCCGAAGTCGGCGGGATGGGTATAGACCAGACCGTCGGCGGCAGCGGGTTCCATCACGGCAAAGTCGATGGATATCTTTTCGCATTGCGGGAAGATGCCGGCGACATTGCCCGTGGCGGCAATCTTATCCATATCGGCCGCAATACCAGGCTTATAGCGCAGGATGCTGGCGGTAATAGTGTCGATGTTCCAGACAAAGATGCCGGCGTTCCAGAGGTAATTGCCGGCGGCGACATATTGCTGCGCAATCTCCAGGTTCGGCTTCTCTTTGAACGCCTTCACGCCGCACACCTCGCCCTCCACAGCCGCCAACGCCTCTACATAACCATAACCCGTCTCGGGCCACGACGGCTTGATGCCGATGGTCACGATGGCGTCACGCACGGCCGTAAAGGCCAGCGCATTGGCAATCACGCGCCGGAACTCCTGCGGATCCATCACGACCGCGTCGGCGGGCGTAACCACCACATTTGCAGAAGGATCCTCGCGCCGGATGCTCCAGTCGCCCCCGCTTCCCTAAAACTTCCTCCACACCATTTTATCCACGACCCCGGTGTAGCTCTGGATGATGCGGACGACTTTGGTGGAGACGTTTTCGTCGACATAGTCGGGGACAGGGATGCCGGGGAGGCCGTCGCGGATCAGCGAGACGGCGACATCGACGCTCTGCAGCAGGCCTTTGGTGTCGATCCCGGAAAGCACGAAGCAACCCTTATCCAGGGCCTCGGGGCGTTCGGTGGAGGTGCGGATGCAGACTGCCGGGAAGGGATGGCCCACAGAGGTAAAGAAAGAGCTTTCTTCGGGCAGCGTACCGGAGTCAGAAACCACGCAGAATGCGTTCATTTGCAAACAATTATAATCGTGGAATCCGAGCGGTTCGTGCTGGATCACGCGGCGGTCGAGGACAAAGCCGGAAGCCTCGAGCCTTTTGCGCGAGCGCGGATGGCACGAATACAGAATCGGCATGTCGTATTTCGCGGCCATCTCGTTGATGGCCCCAAACAGCGAGAGGAAGTTTTTCTCGGTATCGATGTTCTCCTCGCGGTGAGCGGAGAGCAAAATGTACCTCCCCTTCTCAAGCCCCAGCCGCGCGTGGATGTCGGAGGCCTCGATGGACGCCAGGTTGTTGTGCAGCACTTCTGCCATCGGCGAACCCGTCACGTAGGTGCGCTCTTTGGGCAGTCCGCAGTCGGCCAGATAGCGCCGCGCATGCTCGCTGTACGCCATATTGACGTCGGAGATGATATCCACAATCCTGCGGTTGGTCTCCTCCGGCAGGCACTCGTCTTTGCAGCGGTTGCCCGCCTCCATATGGAAAATGGGGATATGCAACCTCTTGGCACCAATCACCGACAGGCACGAATTAGTATCGCCCAGAACCAGCACAGCATCGGGCTTAACCTCAACCATCAGCTGGTAACTCTTGGCGATGATGTTACCCATGGTCTCTCCCAGATCCGCCCCCACAGCCTCCATATAAACATCGGGGTCCGCCAGCTGCAAGTCCTTGAAGAACACCCCATTGAGGTTATAATCATAATTCTGTCCGGTGTGCGCCAGCAGGCAGTCGAAATAGTCGCGGCATTTGTTGATGACCGCCGCCAGGCGGATAATCTCCGGGCGCGTGCCCACTATTATGAGAAGCTTCAGCTTCCCGTTGTTCTTGAATTGTGCCATATAGGTTAATTTACAGGTTCAAAATAAGTATCAGGTTTATTGGGGTCGAAGACCTCGTTGCTGTACATCACTGTCACCAGATTTTCCGTATCAGACAAATTGATGATGTTATGCGTATACCCCGGCAACATGTGGACGGCCTGGATGTTGTCGCCGGAGACCTCGAACTCGATGACCTCGTCCGAGCCCAGCCGACGCTCCTGGATCAGGCCATGGCCGGCCACCACAATAAAGAACTCCCACTTGGTGTTGTGCCAATGCTGCCCTTTGGTGATGCCGGGTTTGGAGATGTTGATGCTGACCTGACCGCAATTGAGGGTATGCACCAGCTCGGTGAAAGAGCCGCGGTCGTCCACATTCATATGGAGCGGGAAGGCCACCTTCTCTTTGGGCAGGTACGATAGGTATGTAGAATACAACTTCTTGGCAAAACTGCCGGCGGGAATCTCGGGGATGGTGAGCGTGCGCGGCTGCTCGGCAAAGCGATGGAGCAGGTCCACAATCTCCCCAAGGGTCGCCTTGTGGGTCACCGGCACATAGCAGTACCGTCCGTCGGCACACGGGAAAACGCCCAGCCCGTCGAACTCGCAGCGATGCTCACCGCCCCGCAGGCCGGCAATCATCTCGTCCACCAGGTCATCTATATACAGCAGTTCCAGCTCTACCGACGGGTCGTTCACGGTGTAAGGCAGGTCGTTGGCCACAGCATTGCAAAAGGTCGCCACGGCCGAGTTATAGTTGGGCCGGCACCACTTGCCAAACAGATTCGGGAAGCGATACACCAGCACGCGGGCGCCCGTATCCTCGCCATACTGCAGGAACAAATCCTCCCCCGCCTTCTTGGAGCGACCGTACTCACTGTTGCCAAAGCGGCCCGTGAGCGACGCCTGCTGACTGGACGAGAGCATCACCGGACAGGTATTGCCGTGGCTGCGGAGCGTATCCAGCAGCGTCGATGCAAAACCAAAATTGCCCGACATGAACTCTGACTGCTCCTTGGGCCGGTTGACCCCCGCCAGGTTAAACACAAAGTCCGCCTGGGCGCACCACTCATCTAACTGCTCCGGAGTTGAATCAAGGTCATACTCATACACCTCCGAGACTGTCACATTGCCATAGCAACGTGCCTTACCATCCCGAATATTCTTCAATTGAGCGCAAAGGTTCTTACCCACAAACCCCTTCGCGCCAGTCACCAGTATCTTCATTTTTTATCGTAATTATCGTACAAAGTTAGTTATTTCAAGCGCAACATGTTTCTCTTATCCTCCCTACCCCCCACGCAACAACCCTATACAGCAACCACCCAATCAAACACCCCAGCGCATTGTGCAGGACGTCGTCTATTTCGGAGAAGCCGCGGTGTAGGAAGAACTGCAGTGCTTCTATCGAGACGGAGATGCAGGCGCCAACAAAGAGCGCCTTCCAGGCTCGAGATTTGCTGGAGGCGGCGCCATAGAGGACACCGACCGGCACAAACATCAGCACATTCACGATGCCGTCTACTATGAGATACATGTCCCCTTCCAGCATCGGCTTATAACTCCAGAAGGGCATGTAGTTATGTCCCAACGACGCATCGACCGCCCTATAAATTACCGTATGGCAATAAATCAGAAAGACATACAGCACCAACATCACACCCGCCACATAACGCCACTTGTGGTGAAGTTTTTTGCACAATAGCACAACAACAAAACCCACCAACAATACCGCCAACATTAATACGCACGTAGACGTCGGGATGGTCTTTGTTGAGTCTACTAATACTTGTATAAAATGTTGGAACATTCCTTTTAACCTCGCTGACGAGATGTCAATTTCACAGGCACTGTGAAGGTCAACCTATTACACCCTCACCACCTCAACCCTATCCCAATCCACCAGACTAGCGGCGGTGGCGATGTCTGTAAACTCAAAGTCGGTCAGGTATTTGCGAAGTTTGGTCTCGGCGCCTTTAAGGCCGACGTAGCTCTTGAACTTGCGGGTGAGCGGCAGGCCGGCGAGCATCGGTTGGCCGGCGTCGAGGTCGCGCGGATGTATGTAACTCAGGCAATAACCCTCGTTAAAACCATCATCCCGGGCTTGACCCGGGATCCCCGCAACCTCCTTTGTCCACTTCTTTATGATTCCATACGGCATCAGGCGGAAGTACCCACCACCGTTAAACACAATATGACGCCCCGCAAAAGAATGATATGGAATAGGGAACTCCTTAATCTGAATGCCGCCGACCTCAACCTTAGAAGGTACCGCCGCGCCATATGAGGGCATTCCGCCGTGCGATGCCGGAGCGGGAAACACAGAACTGTCGTACTTGATGCCCAACTCCGCCAGCGTCTCAAACGCCCATGCTTCACTCTCCCTGATGCTAAATCCTGGAGCCCGGAAACACTCCACGGGTTTACCTGTAATATCCTCCAGTAACTTGATCGAAGACGAAACATCCTCCTTGAACGCAGTTCTACTCTGCTGCCAAACAAGCTGGTGCGTCATAGTGTGCGAACCTATCTGATACCTTTCCGCGATGCGCTTTACCAACTCAGGATACGTCTTTGCAATCCAACCGATAATGAAGAACGTCGCCTTGGTATTCGTTTCCTCCAGGATGCGGAAGACACGCTCTACATTCTCATGAATGCGGACCTCATACTTGCCCCAATCCGCCTCGGTGCGGGTGACATCAAAGTCCAACAAGTGGAACCACTCCTCTACGTCAAAAGTTAGTATATTCATTGTTTCGTGTATTTGTATAATCTCCCCATCCTGTATCTCCGAGCCGCGACCATTATTGTATGAATGATTTCTGAACTAGATGAAGAATCACAAAGAGTTTTTGAAAAGTGCATGAGCACATCTCTCTTTGTCAGCATCAATAATATGTGTCCAAGACAGACGAAATCATATCCCCTTAATATTCCACCGGGATACCATCACTTTCTTCCATGCAAAATGCCATAGCCTTGTTATCGGTTCCCATAGTACCTCTTCTGGATAACTAGTAAAAAATCGCAGATTGCGATTAATGCGGCGCCATGCGCGTGAAATCTGACGGCGTAGACCGGTGCCGGAGACGGATGACATTCTGGGATCAGCGTGACCAAAGTTGCCGGCCGTCATGATCTCACTTAACAAGAATCGACCATCTCTCACGTTCGGCGCACATAGTAACATTTCATTTTCCATCCCACAAACCTCACGCATAACATACATCAAAGCTCCGGCAAAACGTTTCATTCCAAACTTTGAAACAATACACATCGTCTCTTCTCGGGACCTTGTCGCATTATTATTCCATGCCCTAAGCAAGAAATAATAATCCACAATCTGCCTCAAGCCCACCCCTTCATCTATCAGATGCCGATATATATGATTCATCTGATATATTACATCTTCCTCAACCTTAAGGACTGGCAATTCTACCCCATCTATATCCACTCTCTCTGCACATCGCTCAATACTCGAGAAATGCCTCAAGAACCGACTATTATTGCACGGTTCATTCATAAATGATGGGTGGAAATGCACCTCAATCGGAACACCTTTTCCTTCTGTATAATTACAATGCAACCAGCAGAGGCCTGTTATTTCATGATGACTACGTACATAATCTAGCACTACGCCAGCGGACTTGTTACTTGCCGCACTATCTGGCTCAACCCAAATATCGATATCCCCACTCAATCTGCGATTCTGAATATTTGCCGGGTAATATCGATGGTTTGCCTTCCCTTTGAGCACACAAGCTCTAAATCCATCCTTTTCAAACTGCGCAACAACTTCCTTACAAACTTTAAAGACAATGGCATTCTGCTGTTCTACTCGAATCGTCGGTGCCACCCATTGCAAAAGAACCTCTTTGGGCGGTTGCTGTTCTTTGGGCAACCGTTCCAGACCACAAGCCAAAACGCCTAACACTGCTTGTCTTTGAGCCTCTTGGTAGACTTGACTCCATTCCTCTAAGGACAGCACTCGCGACAATTCAGCTCGGACACCCAAACCAGCCTGCAGTAACTCGTATAACACGCCCGTCATTTTCGTGACTTCAACCTTTTTATGAAAGCAAAAATGGCCACAATAAGTCCACCGATCAAAGCCCCTCCTGTATTAAAAAAAAGATCATCCACATCGAATACACCTCGTTGCAATATCAACTGCCAACACTCTATAGTCTCTGACAGAAATAGTCCCGTCAGCATTGCCAAAACTACTCTATAACGAGAGACAATCAAACCTAGCATTAACCCAACTGGAATGAAGCCCAGCACATTGAAAACATTATCCCAAAAAAGTTCACTCCCAGTATCGGTATAACTTCTAAGAAACTCTGTCTCGATTATCCTACTATCCAATGTCGACCGAGAAACAACTGCTTGGCATAATAATGCAACAATATATGCGATAAAAAAAAACAATAGTATAGTCGTCCTCTTCTTCAATACCATAGCATAAAACACAGACTAACTAGATTAAATCTACACACAATAAACGCGAATTCATCGCTTCATCACCTCTTCATATATACTCTTCAACTTTCTTGCAACCGTTTCCATTCCGTACCCCTTTGCAAGGAACTTATCTCGGCCTTCGAATGGCGCCGTACTTTTCAACACCATATCACATTTCTCAGCCAACTCTTCTGCAGTAAACCCAGTTGTCACATAGGCCCCAGGGATATCCCCTATCATATCTACCACATTACCAACAGGAGTCGACACTACTGGAGTATTGCAGCACATACATTCTTTAACTGAATTAGGCGAACCTTCCATATCAGATGTCAACATATACAACTCGCATGCGTTCATATACAACGGAATCAACTCTCGAGGCGTATTACGAAGAATCATTCGCTCAATGTTATCGTAGCCATAATAATCCCGCAAAATAGCACAAGCTTCATCAAACCGATCAACACGTTTAATCTCACGCACTTTTTTATTTGAGTCAGTGAATAATAAGTATCGCTTCTCATGCAATAGCCCCAATTTTTTCTTACATTCATACTTATCCATTGGATAAAAGAAATCTTGGTTACAACCATTCGGCAAATAATGCGTCTTTTTATTCTGTAATACACCAGGCTCAAACTTAAAGATTATGCCCTTAAACAATATCTCTAGGATTTTAAGTGTATTATAACCCCACTCATATTCTGGCCTAGACTGATATGATACAATACATTTTTTGAATAATGGAGCTCCAGACATAGTCAACAACACAGCACTGAGAGCATGGTGACAATGAATGATATCATAACCACCGAACAAGGCTTTCCACCATAACTTTGGCAAATATGTTATGTATTTCTTAAAACCCTTGTTCTGCCCATTACAATATAAAACATCGCAATCTATCCCTATCTTCTGAAGTGATTCCACCTGTTCTTTAACGAAGATTCCAAATATCGGATACTCTGGCGTAGGATAATTAGTTGTTATATGCAATACTCTCATTTATACAGTTATTATGTTTAAAACATCTATATTAGATAATCATCGGTTTTAGCAAAGAGACAACATTTTATTATAATAATACTTCCTTATGATGTGAATAAAAAACAATGCTTTATATCCCTATAATATAATACTAAGAAGATAAGACTCTCATGGTTAATCAGTAATAGCGCTAAATAACATCATAAGTGGCCAAGTTGATATCCCAGTTCCGGATGTCCTTGACCATATCGTTATTATAGCTCTTGTCGAAGATCTTGATTATAAAATTGAACTGCTTGGGAGCTAACTTAGCTGGCACTTTTAGCAAACCACTATTCTTAAAGTATAGATTTCCAACATATAATATAATGTCAAACTCATTGCGGTTGTGCTTTAGGATATACTTCACAGCCTGGTTGAAATGCCAGGCCGACTTCCCTGTAACATCAATCAAGAAAGCAGCTCGGACGCCTTTGAAAGGCATACATTTATAGAAGAACTCTACATCTCCCCTGTTCACGATCTGGTATTCTCCATCCATCCGCTTGTAGCGGGTGGCATTGAACGATTCAGTATCTTTCTCAATCTTGAACTTAGTAACTTCTTTGCTGGCGAACAGTCCAGACATCCACACGTAGACCCAAGAAAAAGCTTCTGAGGCCCAATTGACGAGCTTCATTGAAGGTTTGATACCGCCTATCCTATATGGGAGGATATAAGTCTGCATCTCACCGATCTTTTTATAAACCTTTGTCTTGGAGTAAAGCTTCATAACCTTGGAATCGGGGAATCCCAACATCAACTTGGCACCAATATCCTTCATATGACCGAAATAGGACTGCAACTGCTCAAGAAATATCTCTCCATCTCGATAATCCTTAAGAATGAAGGCATCAACACCATCAACAAACACCACCTTTTCGCCATTGCACCAATAGTAACTAGGCACAGCGCATATGTGGCCCACCACCTTATCGTCGTCGTAAACTACATTATGCCATGAATAACCAAAGGCATTTTGAACATACTGGTTCATCATCACATCAAAAGGCCTCTCGAGTGAAAAGGTATCGTTGAAGCCTTTCAATATCTGATCTAAATCACTTCGGCTCAACTCCGTGGTTTTTCTATTCTCAATATGTATCATTGTTGATAGTCTTTAAGCAGGAACACCTCTCCATGCCCTGGATAAATCAAGGTCTCCTTAGGGTAGGTTTCCAAAATCATTTTCACACTCTCGAAAAACAATGCCTTCGATCCATTACGCTTGTTGATATACGGCTTCGACTGTAAGATGGCATCTCCCGTAAACAGCCGGCCCTCAATATCTAAGCTAATTGAGCCCATGCTATGACCAGGTGTGGGCACAAACTTAATCCCATGTCCATGCCAAAGCATATGACCTCCCAATGCCTCAGTGGTATCATCCACTGGGCAAACCTTATATTGGTAGTCGGGGTTGTCAAAATAAAGGAGAAAATATGCCTGAAACTCCTTGGCCAGGTTTTCGCGACATATTTCCGAACATATGACCTTTGCCTCCGAAAACCGCTCTTTCAAGGCATTCACGCCCCATGTGTGGTCAGTATGCTCGTGAGTGAGAATGATGTAGTCGAGTGTTAGCCTGTTTTGCACCAAGTACGCTATCTCCCGCTCCGATTTCTCTGATGCGGGATCAATGCACAGACAATGCCCACTACCCTCATCCATTACCACATAACAATTGGAGGCCATCAGTTGATTGACAAACCTTACTAATTTCAGCATCTAATTAGAAGAATAGAACCACACCGCCCCACGTATAGCCCAAGCCCTGAGCTATCGACAGTACTTTCATACCTTGATTCAATTTGCCTTGCTTCAACGCTTCGCAAAGGGCAATGGGGATAGTAGAACTAACTGTATTGCCTGTGTTCTCAATGCAGACCCAATATTTCTCGGGTGGAATACGTAGTGTTTTACGTTCCAAGTTAGCTAAGAAAATGTTGGCCTGATGATAGACATGCAGGTCAATATCATCCATCGCCAGATTGTTCTTTTCCAATACTTCATTTACGAGCTTCGTGAGGAAGTCAAGCGAATAGTTTAAGATGGCTGGGCCGTCCATGTACAAGTTGTCTGACGAGCGTGGATTTCCAAACTCGTCAAATGCCAAATCGTTCGCGGGGTTCAGATGCCGCGCGCCGCCGGTTTTAACAATCAGGTTCTCTGCGCCTTCGCCATCCGTTCCAATCACAAAGTCGCCAATCTCTGCAATGCCCTCTGCGCTTACCACCGTTGCACTGGCCCCATCACCGAATATTGTGCGGTTGCTCTTATCCTTCTCGTGCATATATTTCGAATAAGTCTCGCCAGTCAGCAATAGTACATTCTTCGCCTGCCCTGCCATAATCACAGCCTTGGCCAGTGACAATCCTACCACAAAACCGTTGCAACCCAAGTTAACATCAATAGAGGTTAGGTTATGGCTTAGCCCCATACGTTTCTGTATCACACAAGCCGTCGTGGGCAGATGATAGTCAGGACTTTGGGTTACAAATATTAAATAGTCAATCTCAGATTTGTTGATGCCACTGGTATCAAATAGCTCTTCGGCAGCTTTGATAGCAATATCGCTCGCCGTCTCATTCTCTGAAGTGATATGACGCTGCTTTATACCGAGTTTCTTCTCAATCTTCTCAACCGTCCATTCCGGGAACATAGCGGCCACCTCTTCGTTGGTCAACACTCCCTCCGGCAACGCATAGTTGATAGCTTTGATATATGCTTTCATTATAAATTATTTTAAAGTAAACCCACCATCAATCAAGATGTTGGAACCTGTCATCCAGCTTGATGCGTCGCTCAGCAAATAGACCGCACAATAGGCAATATCGTCCGGTTTTCCGAAACGCTTCAATGGGTATTTCTGTCGCAAGGCAGCAAGTTCTTCTTCGCCAAAGGTTCCGTTACTTACTTCAAGCAGAGGCGTTTCAACCACTCCTGGATGGATGGTGTTCACTCTGATGCCTTGGGCAGCAAGTTCAAGCGCAAGGCTCTTCACATAGCCAGTAAGAGCCGCCTTGGTTGCCCCGTAAGCCCCCTCACCTATTTGACTGCGATAAACACCCGAGATGGATGAGATGAATATGATGGATGAGTTCTTCTGGATTTTCTTATTCTTTAGCAAAAGTGTATTCAGCATAAGTGGTGAAAACACATTCGTTTGGAAAACACTCTCCAGCGATGGCATATCCATAAACTTTGCCATCTGAATCTGAGAAATACCCGCGCAAAACGCGATACCATTAAGTGATGGCACCTTATTGACGATTTCTTTACGGATATCTTCCGAATTCAAATCACCACTCAACACCATATGTCCTTTCCCAGACATAGAGGATAGCGTCTCTTGCAGCCTGGTTTCGTTTCTGCCAGAGAGGATTACTTTTGCACCCATCCCGGCACAAGCAACGGCGACGCCTCGTCCGATACCAGACGAGGCTCCCGTTACAAGTATACACTTCCCTTCCAGGGAGAAAGGATTCTCCATTGATTTGATTACTTTGTCTGAATCAGATTGTACAACTCCTCGATGGTGCTACAACCGCGAAGATCGGCACCGGTAATCTTCTTACCAAAAGCTTCCATGGCCAACGCAATGATGCTGAGAGCCGTCAGAGACCCCCACTCATCAAGATCTTTGTACACAGTGTCAGCCTTAAACTGATCAGCAGGAGTTTCATCAAATTCTTCGGCAAAAGCAGTTACAAATTCATGTAATGTCATAATACTCTTTTTTTTAACTATTAATTGTTGATTATTTCTTATTGTTCTTTCACAATCTTGAAATTCTTGATTCTTCCCTTGTAAGTCGGAACATCCAACAACGACTGCTGATGTAAGTCTGGCGCCATTCTGCGGACTATTTTTTCCAACGTATCGTCTGTTCCTACTTCATAGAATTCCGTAACGCCATCTTTTATCATGTTGTGAGTCATGGTTGTCCACAGCACGGGATGTGTTATATGCTGAATCAAGTTAGAGCGAATTTCTTCTGGATCCGTATGTGGGAGAGCATCCACACACTGGTAAATTGGTATTGTAGGCGTATTGAATGTGGTTTTCCTGATGATTTCACCCAATTCTTCGCGAGCCTCGTCCATATAAGGAGTATGGAACGAACCGCCAATTGCAAGCGGCACAGCCTTCTTGGCCCCCTCCTTCCGGAATGCCTTACATGCTTTCATTACGCCTTTCATCGAACCGCTGATTACTACCTGACCAGGACCATTGTAGTTGGCGAAGTAGATGGGTTCACCTGTCTCTTCCCATATTTCTTTGATGCGCTGTGCCACATACTCATCCGTAAGACCAATCACAGCGCCCATACCGGTAGGATATTTCTCGCAGGCTTTCTGACCAATGATGGCACGGTTCAACACCAAATTGAGGCCATCCTCAAAACTGATAGTTCCATTAATAACCAATGCAGCAAACTCACCAAGAGAGTGACCTGCTACCACGTCCGGTCTCACATCATCCTGGCACAGGGCGAGGATGGTTTCATACACAAACACTGAGGGCTGGGTGTTCTTGGTCTCCATCAACTCCTCTTCTGTACCGTGAAACATCACGTCCGTAATCCTGTAGCCCAAGAAATCATTAGCCCGCTCAAACAGCTCGCGTGCTTGGGGAAACTGCTCGTAGAGGTCGCTACCCATCCCCTCTTTCTGGCATCCTTGGCCAGGGAAAATAAATGCTTTACTCATTTCCTTCTATACTCATAATTTCATTAACCATATCCATATACTGCTGAGCCACCTTTGACCAAGTGAACAATTCCTTAATTCGCATGTAGTTATTTAGTCCAGCAGGTTTCAACACTTCAAAATCTTGATTAACATGCAGAATGGCATCTTTGAGCGTTTCCACATCCTCGGCTTTTACCCATATAGCATTGTCATCTAATCCTTCTTTATTAGCGGGTATATCTGATGCAATGCAAATTCTTCCGTAACTCATGGCCTCTAACAGCGTGATGGCCAATCCTTCAATAGTGGAAGGTATGCAAAACGCTGCACAATGCTTCAAAAGTGTCTCCTTGTCATCGCCATAAACAGCACCCGTAAACACGACATTGTCATAGCCTTTTGCGAGTCCTTTTAAGTATGAGATATAGTCTGGATCGGTATCATTACTGCCGGCTATTACCAATTTTCGATCTGTCACACCAGATGCAATAAAAGCCTTTATGAGATAATCAGGGTTTTTGTCCTGCACCAAACGGCCAAGATACAAATAGTAGCCTTCGTATTCAAGGCCGAAACGATCCATCACTGACTCATCCGTAATTACCAAATCGATATTCACGGCTGTCGGGATATACCAACAATGCTTGTGATAAACTTGTTCTGTTCTCTCGACTTGTTCTAGCGAAACAGAGGTTAAATACTTGCCACAATATCTAATCGAAACACGCTCAAGGCATTTCATCAGAAAACGTTGGAATTTGCTCCATTTAGTGCGACGGAATTCTATGCCATGTTGTTGAATAAGGGTCGTTCTCCCATAAATACGAGCTAATGGGCCACCTAATAAAGCTGGACCTCCATGATTAAAGTGGTAAAACTGAATATCTGGGTGTTCTTTTAGCGTACGCTTCACAGCGCTACGACCTAAAATGGGCTTTGTTAGGAATTTGCTATCAAGCGATTTCTGATGGATTACATGAAAACCGTTTACCCATTCTTCGCCATCTTTATCACTTTCACAATAAACAAGTGGTTCATGACCCATTCTAACAAGTTCAGAGCATAGATTATACGTATATGCCTCGATGCCACCTAATTTATGGATATCACGGCCTCCGATGAATACGATTTTCATATTAAACATTCATTTGGTTATACCGAACAAAAACCTTGTAATAGATGCTTTATTCAAAAAATAATGGAGCAGGATGGGACAAATCACACCAGTAGCCACCACAATGATAATCGTTAAGACTGGCAACTCTTTCATAAACGCTACTTTCGACAAAATTGCTTTTGTAAAACCCATGAAAGTTGTGTGAAACAAGTAAATGATATAAGAGCTACTTGAGATAACCACCAACACCTTAGGAACAGCATGTTGTGAAATCCACTTTGAAAAAAACATCACAAACAATATTCCTAAATAAGGAATAAGATATTTGCAACACCCTAAGAAAGCACCACATCGTTTCAACAATCTATTTGTGCCATAAAACGATATTCCTCCCGTGGATGTGATAATAAGCATAACAGCAAAGACTGCTAAGGAGATTAATACATGCCAACCTTTCACTTCGCAAATACTAACTTTCCAATCAAAACACGCCACACCCAACATAAACCATATGAGCATTTTTGCTGTTTCCCTGAGACAAAAAACGGCGGGTAGGTTCAAGAAAGGACTTATGTAATGTAGTACAACTGATATTCCCAACAAGAGCAACCTTGATTTCTTTGTTTTAAAGAATGGGATTAAACAAAAGATCCACCATAACGCCCATATAAACCAAAGATAGAAACCCGCTTCGGGCAAATAAAAGATTCTAAAATATGATATCAACGATACTGGGTTCTCGACATACATGAATGATTGTGTTAATAGCTTTATTGTCACCACAATGATAGATGTCGTTATATAGGGAATCATCAGTCGTTTAACTTTCTTCCAAAGAAAATGCCCATAACTTTCATCTCTCTTAAATGCTATGTAAATATACCCGCTAGCGAACATAAACAGCGGCATATGAAAAGTATAAATAATGCCGTGCATCGTGGCCCACCACGCAGGATATGCTACAGCATAATGACCCATCACCACTAGGATAATACAAATCGCCTTTGCTATATCGAATTCTACAAGTCGAGACATCACTAATAAAATGGGTACTCAAAAGAGCACTTATTCACAATTTTGATCAGGGTTTCCAACACCTTCTCTGAGCCCTTGCAAGTCATTATTACCCACATGAAAGAAGGGAATGCAATGTGTATCCACTTTGCCGCCACGTAAAACATTAAATTTATTTTTTACAACCCATGGGGTGATTTCTTTCATATATTTCTTCATCACAGGACTGGCGCTTCCAATCATCCAACAGCTCTTTGGACAATGAGCCACTTTTTCGCGAACCAATTTAGCTTTCTCTCCGTTCCAAATCTCATCCCAACTCTGGTCGTTGAGATTACCCATGGTGTCAAACCAAATGCTATCCTCCATACCATTACAAGGTAGTACATTTCCAAACGGATCCACGAAGAAATTCTCATTGCCGGCTTCACAAGGTAGCATACGACGGCCGTTGTGGATATAGTTGATCAGCCCCAAGTTGAAAAACGCACGAAACCAGCTCTTGGGGTTCTTTTCATGCATCAGTCGCTGAATGAGTTCATCGAAGTTGGAACAAACCTCATCCTTATTAGTCACCACATTATCTGTCTTGTGAAAGTAAAAAGAATTGTGGAAAGTGGCCGTGGCAAACTGCATCCGGAGATTGCGGTTAAGTTCATAAAGGTTCAGCATATCCTCGGAGTTGTTGTTACTCACAGTGATACCAAATCCAATGTCTTTGATCCCCATTCGGCGAAGTTCCAGAAGAGTGCGAAGTCCCTTGTCGAAACCGCCTTGACGACCTCGGAGCTCATCATTAGTACAACTCAAGCCTTCAATTGAGATTCGGTAACCTACTTTAGGATGATTGTTTGCCATTTCAATGATGCGATCACTGAAGAAGCCACTAGTAGAGAAAACTATTCGATCTGCCTTCTTTTCAAGCACTTTAACAATTTCTTCTATGTCATCGCGTACAAATGGTTCACCGCCAGTAATATTAACACCTGCCATATGCGGAAGTTTTTCAAGCATCTCAGGCTTAAATTCTTCCGTCTTTTGCGTAGGATTGTTCCATATGTTGCACATTTTGCACCGCATCGGACAACGGTAAGTCACAATAATTGATCCATCCATAGTGAAAGCTTTTAATACTACTTATTTTTTTGATTATCCAAACATCTATTTTTCATCTTAGTGATCCGTCTATTGATGCTCCGATGACTCTTAATGACAAACTTCGTTGTCTGATCTCCAGTTAATTCCCTATATCTAAGTATCGCATCTTTAGTAGCAGCTTGAAGTGAGCTAAATACCCCCCTTGTTGTGGGTATTCTTATCACATCTTTATTTCCCGTATAATTGCTCAGTATGAAATCGCCCCTTTTTATAACACACGTATTCCCTTGCCATACATTTGATTTATACACACCCTCGTAGGCTCCGCTACAGTAGAAATTGCCTCCAACAAAAATGTTATTGCGAATAATCATTCCCTTATTACCTGTTTTGTTATTTCCCAACAAATGACAATATTTAAACCTATCCTCTGGGTAGCCAAAACCTGATGTCATTCCATTATTCAGTAACACATTGTTCTCAAACACGCAATTCTCATAAACAACATCATCATCGTTTCTGAGAAAATCCTCCCACCCTTGACAACACTGAAATATTAAGTTGTTACGCACTATGATATTCCTTGGAGTAGCTTTCCCGCGGCCTGAACCCTGTATTGTAATTCCACAGTCATAACACCTTGATATAACGCAATTCTCCACGATGCAATCTTCGATATCTTTAGAAACATAGAACTCAATGCCATTTCCATAACATATGTAAACATCATATCCTATCTGCATCCTTCCACCAATTGCATCTAATTCACAGTTTCTAATCGTAGAGTGTGTACCTGCCGAAATCCCAAAGCCAAAGCCTTCAAAGCAGATATTCTCGACTGTTGCATTAGACATCCTTAGAGCAGCGTCTGTTATTGAAAACTCCAACTTAAGTGTATTTGGGTTCCCTTCATAGTACAAGTATAACCAATCAAACTCATTTGACGATATCATTTTGTCGAAACGCTCAGTTTGCCACATATCCCAATCGCTCTTCAACTCGCTGTAATGCTGCACCTTATGGCCATGTATTATATTCTTATCATATTCATGGATACAGCCTATATTATTCGATAGACTCGAACCGATAAGAACAACTCCTGAATAATTGTCTTCCGCCAAGTTAATCTTCCAGATATGATTTCCGATTTCTACCCATCGTGGTTCGATTATTCTTTTATAACCACATATTATTGGTGCCTCACCATCACCATAACTTGACAATGTAATCTCCGACACAATCAAGTCATTGACATAAAACGTATCACCGGTTTTCAATAAAACAATATCACTGTTATTGATTGCATATTTTAAGTCATTCGTTGGATGATTTATGTCAGTACCGTCATACGCCCCCCCAATAGATGTTGATACATATCTTACTGTTTGTCCAAAGCAAACGACAGTAAAGAGTGTCATCAGAAATGCTGGGGAGAAAAACTTAATAATCATTGGAAAAAACTACTTGCGCAACAAATACAAGCCTTTAATGAAGGATATTATCATCGGCTTAAATGGCACTTCTCGATGGTAACGCCATTTGGAGCATGTGTATATCAAAAAGGGCGAGATTGCCTGAGCCCGATTAATCTAAACATAAGGTCAATTAATATTCGCTTCAGTAATAGTTGATAATGACTATTTAAACAAATATGTTTCTGAACTCATCTGGAGATGAGTGCTTATATATACTTGTCCCCCTTTTTATCTTAAGGGCGCGGATCATGCCTTCGGCCATTGCCTCTGTATCTTCTTTAGGAACTATATATCCATTAACCCCATTATTTATGATATCCTCAATATTCGGGGTACACCGCGTAGCCACAGCAGGTACATTCAAATACAATGCTTCAAATAAAGCATTAGGGGAACCTTCCGATCTCGAGGATAGAACAAAACAATTTGCGTACTTCATCCATTGATATGGGTTTTTTTGGAATCCTAGAAAAACAACATTATCACATAACCTATTGTCGAGAACAAAACGCCTAACACCCTGATAATATTTATTTCTCTCGTCAGTTTTCCCTACCATATATAAACAAATATTGTCATCTTCATGCAAAGCTTGGGAAAAAGCTTTTATAACAATATCTGCGCCCTTAACAGGGTCAAACCTACCCACCCAAACAAAAATCTTTCGATGCTCCGACATATATGGATTCTCTGTCGCTTTTATTTTAGCATCAATATAATCCATATCAATAAGATTATGCAAAGCAATTACTTTATCCTTAGGGACGCTAATAGCAGCCATCAACTCATTGCGCATTACTTCTGTTTGGCAAATTATCACATCCGCTTTCGGATATGTTATTTGGGTTAGTAACAAGTTAATGCGATCTAACCTACTAACTTCGCAATTAAGGCGAACAACGATTTTGCAACCGCCAACCCATTTAGCCGCCTGGATAACTCTTGGATTTAAATAATGCAGAGAGGAGAAAACATATTGCGCCTTCATTCTCTTTAGATACCTATATATACGCAAGGTAGTAAAATCCAAGATGTTACGTATCCTAATCAGCTCTATTGGATAACCATTCGGAATAAACTCTTTAATTTCATCTATTGACCGGCCAATCACTGCAAAACGAACATCATACTCCTTTCTGTCAAGAAGCTTTGCAATGTTGATGGTCATGCGCTCTGCACCACCACACGAAGGGGAGAGAAAAAAAACAGCTGTCTTCACTGGACTTATAGTCTTCCGTCAACAATATTTCTATCCAATGTACACTTCACATCAAAGATGACATGCCTCTCCTTCAACAGAGCACGCACATCCAGCCCATCAAACTTCTTGTGAGCCACAGCTGCAATAGCCGCATCAAACTTCTCGGTAGGCAGTTCGTTCACCACCTTGATGCCGTATTCGTGCTCCACAATGGCAGGATTGGCCCAAGGATCATAAACAGTAATGTTGAGATTGTACTCTTTCAAAGCTTTATAAATGTCAATCACCTTGGTATTGCGCACATCGGGACAATTCTCCTTGAAGGTAAAGCCCAGGATGATGATATTGCTGTTAAGCACCTGAATTCCTTTTTTCAACATCAACTTAATGGTCTCGGTAGCTACATACTCACCCATGCCGTCGTTCATACGACGGCCAGCAAGAATGATTTCCGGATTGTAGCCATATCGTTTTGCGCACTGAGCCAGATAGTAAGGGTCTACACCGATGCAGTGGCCACCTACGAGTCCCGGACGGAACGGAAGGAAGTTCCATTTGGTGCCAGCGGCTTCCAACACATCAAGGGTATCAATACCCATTTTGTTGAAAATCTTGGAGAGCTCATTCACGAAAGCAATATTAATGTCCCGCTGGCTGTTTTCAATCACCTTGGCGGCCTCGGCTACTTTGATAGTGGGTGCTAGATGTGTGCCGGCTGTGATTACGCTGCTATACACTTCGTTAATATACTTTCCAATCTCAGGGGTAGAGCCAGAGGTCACTTTCTTGATTTGCTCCACTGTATGCTGTTTGTCTCCTGGGTTAATACGTTCAGGAGAGTAACCCCCGTAGAAATCCACATTCATTTTTAGGCCGCTAACCTTCTCAACAACGGGAATACACTCGTCTTCTGTCACACCAGGATATACAGTACTTTCGTACACCACCACATCTCCCTTGCTGATGACCTTACCAACCGTAGTGCTAGCACCCACAAGCGGAGTCAAGTCAGGGTTGTTGTCACTATCCACAGGGGTAGGCACTGCCACGATGTAAAAGTTGCAATCGCGAATCTTCTCTATGTCGCTGGTGCAAATGAAGCCGTGTTTGTTGATGGCCTCCTGCAGGATGCCATCAGCCACTTCGAGCGTGGCATCATGACCAGCCATAAGAGCATCGCAACGCTTCTGGTTCATATCAAATCCCACAGTGGGATATTTCGTTGAAAACAGGCGGGCAAGGGGAAGACCCACGTAGCCCAAGCCAATAACACAAATCTTAGTGTCCTTCATTATTATCGTTTATTTATTAATTTATTAGTAAATTATTATCTATTATTTCGCATAATATTCATTGTAAAAAGATATCACCCACATCATTTATTTAGGTTACACTTTACCACGACTCTTTCAATGTGCAACATACTAGAACTGCAACAGGTCATGTAAATATATCTACTGGCACCAAAGGTTACATTTGGTTGATGTGAGCCAACAAATAGCAGAGATGGAGGTAAAGAATAGATAGAAAAAGTAACTGTTGAATGCAATATCAAAACATTACAATGCAAAATCAATCCCTGCTACAATTCGTGGATGTCTAATCAAAAAATCATTCCCCCAGAGGTATATGTTATAATTGCCTACTGTATAATACATCCCAAAAGCCAAATCAACATCTTGATCAAACCTCCAAGAATGAATGGCACCCATCATTGGCGTGATAGAGTGTCCATTCTTAAATGAGATTGTATAACCTAAATACTCCCAGTTGGTATAGCTGTTGTCTGAACACCTGTTGAGACCTAACCAAGTATTAGAACACCAGAACAGTTTTCCATCCGTCGACAACTGTCCATTCATATACACGGCCCCTGTGGTATAGCTGTATTTGAAACAATCATTCAAATCAAACGAAGGCGTCACCTGTACTCCTATGTTAAACCACGGGCAAATCTTAGCGCCATAGCGGATTAAGAATCCCCAATAGGCAGAATTCACTCCCGTATAAATGTCAGTTCCGGCCGAAAAGGAGTTTCCAATGCCATATTGAAAACAAGTATAGGTTTCCTGGCCATTAATACCTGGGCGGACTTTCAAAGAGGTGTAGCCGTACAACTTTCCATCGCCAACCGTCCCTGCGAAATAGGGCACTTGCGCACTTAGCGTACAACAAGAAAGTGCCAATATCAAACTGCATAAAAACTTCTTCACTACTTATTATTTTTTAAGTCTTTAACCAATGCTGGCATCGTTGCAATCATAACAAACAAGAACGGTAGTGTGGCGGCAATGGATATTGTTTGCAGAGGTTTCAAACTGCCAGCTGACAAAAGTATGTAAGCTATAGCAGCCACAACGACACCCCATACCACTTTCTTATACACAGGTGGATTGATATTGCCGTTGGAGGTCATCACACTTAATGAATAGGTGGCAGAGTCGGCGGATGTGATGAAGAAGATACCTAACAGTACCACTATCATCATTGAAATGAGTTTGCTTAGCGGATACTCACTGAACACAATAAAAACAGCTGTCTCCGGGGATGCAATCAGTTCTCTTACACTTCCAAGACTCCAGCCCTGCACAGTACTCAGGGCAATTGCACTGAACACTGATAACCATATTATTGTAAATACCGTCGGAACTAGCACCACACCCATAATAAACTCTCGGATAGTGCGACCTTTGGATATCCTAGCTACGAACATACCCACGAAAGGAACCCAAGCCACAAACCAGGCATAGTAGAACACTCTCCAATTCATCACCCAATCATTATCTCCAAAGGCATTAGTCATAAATACATCCTTAAAGAAATACTGGATGTGCTGCCCCACGCTATTTGTCAAATTGTTCAAGATGGTGACTTTAGGGCCCACGATGAATGCCAAAGCCAGAAGGGCCAAAGCCAGATAAGTATTAATGTTGGATAGTATCTTAATGCCTTTATAAACGCCAGTAATAGCGCTAATAATAAAAACAAGGGTTATCAAGATGATAATCCAAAGAATGGTCTCTTGAGACCTGGGCAGGCCAAAAAGATGTTCCAAACCACCACAAATTTGACTTACGCCTAAACCCAGTGAGGTCGCGACACCGGCAAACGATACGACCACGGAGAAGCCGTCAATGAACTTTCCAAACCAGCCGTTAGTCAATTTGTCTCCCACTAGCGGTGAAAGAAGGTTGCTCAACTGAGCATTCTTACCTTTTCGGAACTGGAAGTACGCAATACCTAGCCCTACCACAGCAAAACACACCCACTGCGTAATACCCCAGTGTAGATAGCAAGTGCGAATGGAAAAATCTATGGCCTCCATCGTTCCGGGTTCTATTCCAACCGGAGGTGCTGCATAATGTGATAATGGTTCAGCAATGCTCCAGAACACAAGTCCAATACCAGTACTACCGCAGAATAACATGGCATACCAACTGAAATTGCTAAACTCAGGTTTATCATCATCTTTACCGAGTTTCACATTGCCGTATTTGCTCAACGCAATCCATGAGCAAAAAGCGATGAACGCCACTATTGAGAGAATGTATAGCCATCCGAAGTAGTGGCTCACCCATTGCATGAAAGCACTAGCAATATCGGTAAGAGTCTCGCTGTATAAAGCCCCGAATAGTATAACTGCGATGGCTATTAGTAGCGTCCAAAGGAAGACGATGTTTTGCTTATACCAGTTTATCATTTCTTCATTTTCAATTTTCGAAGAATTCTTGCGAGCAAATATCTAAAGAAAGGCTTCGGATCATCTTTATCATAATAGAATCTACACTTGCTACCCTTAAATTCCTTTATCCATTGACTTAAACCAACTTTGTGTGTTATCACAGACTCTGCGAAATCATCTGGCTCCGTCATTGCTGTAAACTTATCCTGCAGTGGGCATATCTTGTCTTGATCAATATGGCCATCCAGCATAGCCTGCGCCCATAGGACTGGAGCATTTACGCCTCCTTTTGTCATTGTATAAGACCAAGTAGTACTTCTGAAATTCACTTCAAGGAAATACAACACGTTATCCTCGCCTAATAAAAATTCCACATCAAATATGCCTTCAAAGCGTGTTCTTCGTATCAGTTCGTATAGTTTATTGCGCAACCCATCATCTTTCAATGGCTCAACCGACATGTAATGCCCATAACTCTTCTTTGAGGCACGCAAATAATTTATCTGGAATGGTATATAAACATCCTTACCTCCATTAGCCGCGAATCCTTCATAGCAGCACTCTGTTTTTTTGGGTATGAACTCTTGCAGAATAAGTTTCGGAGTCTTGATTATCTTGTAGGCATCTTTCAGCTCTTTTTCATTCGCACATATAAATACATCATTCTTCCATCCCCCCATTATGCTCATAATGGTCTTAGTGATGATTGGATAATTAAGGGTCCTTGGCAACTGTCCATGGTCAACAACCTCACTATTAGGAATACGGAATCCAACTTCTTTAGCTAGGGAAACAATATTGTCTTTATTCATCAGCCAGTGAAGCCGTCCCTGTACACCAGCATTGAACAAATAGAATTTATCCTTTATCTCATCAAAATGGGAATCCAAGGTGTCAATAATTCGGTCGTTGCTAGCATAAAGAAAAGGCTTCTGTGCTTCGTTCCCATATTTATCAACAAGCAATTTGTAAGCATCATCGTACGAATCAACACGATGTAGAACTGCCGTATATTTGCTATTACATAGTAATACAGGATCTTTGGACACTACAATAACAATAGGCTTCACCCCAGCTTGACCCAATGATCGCACTACACAAAGGGGATTATAGTGGTCTGTCGCAAAGCAAATAAACTTATGACGCTTCATATTACTACTTTTTTTTAAATGACAATAACCACCTTAGTCCATGGATGCACCCCATCAGTCTTGGATTTTCATAATCACGTCCGTCTATTACATAAAGGCCATTCATTTCATTGATTGTATGAAGGCACTTTCCTTTTCTCATATTTTCATCTGGCTCAATAACGGCAATCTCTTTTTCTTCAAGCACATTTCCATCAAAGTACAATTTATTGAGGATAACCGCCTCTCCGTAAGCCTTATCACACTTCTGGACAGGCCTTATCCAGTCAGTTCCCTCCCTGTAAATCTCACCGGCACCACGTTCTATCTTTCGATCACTAGTAAGAGTACAAATGTGATTGTATGGTCCAAAAAGATTATCTGAAACATAAACATTTGCACACTTCAAGTACTCGCTTGAAGCGCCATCACCCTTAACGGAACCTACTACATAGTATTTACCATTATCTTTAAATATCTGGGAATCAACTAGCGGATCTTCAATCAACACGATTGGATTGACAAGTTTCTTGTTTTGTGCATCATATTCATAAATACGCAAAGCTCCACCTTGCCAATTCTCGGGATATACATATACTTTTTCATTCTCTCTCCAGATGATTGGGAATGAAAGATGAGTCGTTAAAGATAGGATAGGAGTATGTGTCTTTAATATGTATTTTTCGTCTTGTACCGCTATATCCAAATGAGTGAGAATACCTCTGCCTGTTGAATAAACCATTTCTTCAACAAGCAGTTGAATATGATTATTCTCCATTGATAAGAAGAAAGGATCGGCGAACCATCCTCCTTTATATCCATTCAAAGCAAGCCACGCAACTTTCTGGTATCTCTCCTTCTTGGGTAAAGTGATATCCTTATCCCGGAGGAATCCTATGTAATAAACTTCTCTATTAAGCCTTTTTTTGATAGTACCCAAAAAACTCATATCCTCTAATCCTTTTTGACTACAACCTATTGATTTCTTCCTTAAGAATATCAAGAAAAGCTGTTCCGTATCGCTGATCGGGTTCCATGTAGTTGCTTTCACCCCACTCATTCCATGACTTCAGCATAACGATATTGTGTTCATAATCTTTATCTTTTATGTATGAAAATACATCCCGTACATGCTTACGCCATACTTCCGGTGTGAAATTATGGAAAATGATTGCTTCTTTTCCAGAGCGAGGACTTCTGTCATATCCCGAAATAAGCGTTGGGTACACATCCTTTAGTTTAGCATCATCAGTTGCCAAAGTACGGTATCTTTTACTAACATCAGTTATAGGATACATGAACCCTGGGTACATTAATTTTTGCATTAAACATTTAAGTTTAACCCAAAAGGTGTATTTGTCAGCATTAATAAGAGCCTGAATCTGACGATTTTGATATACGGCATCAAAACCCTGTTTTCTCATCTCTTCCAGAGGTATACCGACCCCTTGTGAACCAATAAAATGAATACCGCTCAAACCGTTCTCTACCGCAAGTCTGCGCCATGTCTTCATTAGCAGTGATATTTCTTCTGTATGATCAGCCGGATTCCAGATAACAAAGATTGGTTTTCCATCCACAGTCATATAGCGTTTATCCTTAAATGCTGGAAGATTATACATGAAATGCTCCGCATATTGTTTTTCTCCGCCATAGAACTGCTCCATAATGATCGTCTTTCCCTCTTTTTTCTTCATGGAAGGTGACCATGAGTCAGTCTGCCAACTATGGTTAGCCCAACCCAAGCAAAATGGATAGTCGGGTTTCCCAGATTTCAGGACTTCTTCAAAAGGTCGTTGCAACAACATCTTTCCATTACCAAAGTAGTATTGCCAGTACATAAATCCTTCTATACCTGCTTTACGAGCATACTCGGCCTGCATCTCCCTCGTTTCTGGTAACCGCAAATCATAAAATCCCAAATCAGCAGGGATACGGGGTTGGTAATGCCCCTTAAAAAGCGGCTTGGCTTTCGCCACATTTGTCCACTCTGTGAAACCCTTACCCCAAACCTCATCATTTTCTGGTATCGGGTGGTATTGGGGTAAGTATATTGCTATTACTCTTGCTTTTTTTTTCATATTGATAATTCTTTAATATCCAATTATAATAGTTATCCACTTGCTCTGATGTTTTTTCAAGAGAATACAACTCAATTGCAGTCCTACGGGCCCTCTCAATCATATCAGAATGATCATTCTCTGCCGCATTGTTCAATTGTTGCATGAGCTCTTCATTAGTTTCAAAGCGTAGTGCAATTTCCTCTCCTGTAAATTTATAACCGTTGTCAAATTGTTCCTTTGTGCCAGCAGTATTTCGTCCTATAACAAAACATCCATTGGCCATAGCTTCGACTGTTACAAATCCAAAACCCTCACGTGTCGAAGCCATGACAAAGATTCGAGCATTGCGCATTAACTCATAAACATCACGCCGCTTGCCTTCAAAGGTTACGATCTTCTTCTTTTCTAAATCTTCACAATAATTCTTACAAGCTAAAAAATAAGAACTCTCCTTGCTGTATTCTCCCACAATCCTAAGTTTCCATTCAGGATGTATTCTATGGAACTGGACAAACGCCTTAACTAAATCTAACGTCCCTTTTACCTCCTCGACTCGACCAACCGACAAGATAACTTTATCCCGATTAAAATTACTCTTTTGTTCAACATGCTCATAGGATTTAGATAAAACACCATCATAGAAGACTCGATCTTTATCCTGGCGAAGAGAATAGAAATCAAAAAGCGTTTCCGTTATTGCAATGCAATAATTGCCCCTTTGTTTGATATCTTTCTCAAACTGACTAGAGCAAGGAAAGTATTTGATAAAAAGTTCAGGCTGAAATTCCCTAATATGCCACACATGAGGTATACCTACTTTTCTACAAACAGAAGGCGCTAAGTTCATAGGTCCAATGTTAGTATGAACGATGTCTATTCTGTATTTATAAATGGTATCGCGAATAATCTTCTTTGACTTTCTCCAGCCTATCATACTGCGCAGTAGTCGCACCACCCATTTTGCGGGATTCTTTGTACTCGGATAAGCCGTTGTTGAGACCGGTGCCACAATTACTGTTGCTCCAACAACTCGCATATCATTGGCAACAAGGCAATCAATAGTTGGAGTAATAACAAAAACAGAATGGCCTTTGGCGATCATCCCCTTGGCCAAGTTGACCAGTGCAACTCGGGCCCCACTTCCATCTTTAGTGTGGGTAATATAAAGAATCTTCATGAAACTTCACTATATGAGGTTAAGCGTCTTCTGAAGGTATGCGATGGATTTGATTCGTTGCTCCGACAGTATACTATTAATTCCCCGCCAGTCAATATCATGTACAAATTCATATTTACCTTCTTGGTATCTCTCCTTCAATTGAAAAGACTCAAGTACCTCAAGAATTCGATCATTATCATCGCTTTCGGAAGACTCTCGCTTTGTAAAACTATAAAACTGGGTATTATAATTAATACTAAAAATCGTCCCATGAAATGAATCAGTAATCACAGTATCTGCATCTCTAATCATACTTATAAAAGATTCAGGAGTAGCAAATATATGGTTCTCTTTGGTAAGATACATAGGCCGTGTTACTATATAATATACTGGCAATGTCTTTTTTCGGCCAAGGTCTTCAGCAAAATCACTTATGCATTGTTTTTCACCCAAAATATAACATAGAATATACTGCTTTTTCCTTAAACCGATTTCTTCAACCGACTCAGCCACACTATTCCATTCGTCTGCAGTAAGCAATAAAGAAGGATCGATTACATATGACACTTCACGATTTAATACATTACTTAGTAACTTACAATTTGTCAATTCTCTACATGAGAGAGCCTGATAACGGGATAACTTTTCTTTCAGTACTTCCAAATAATCCTTCGGGATATGTGTAGTACCAATACTAGGTGCGTAAGAGAGTTTAGGATAATCATCGTTCGCTCCATCCAAAAAATAGGGAAGATGTTTATTAAACCTCATTCTGCCCCAAGTTTGGTCACTTCCAGTCATAAAGGCATCATACGCACAACATTTCTTTAGTGACACAGGATTATAACAAACGTTAGACTCTTTGATTCTTTTACTTATAAATCGTTTATATCCGTCAGCAAAAGGCTTGAATTCCGGCAATCGAAAGAAAGAAAAGTCATCCAAGTTATTTGAGGCAATTACATGTTTCTTTGGCAGGAAAGATTTGTACAAATGGCAAGCCCAAATCAATGGTCGAAGCAAACGGGGTGGAGGCATGATACCATTATATTGAAGATACTCCGCCGCTACTCCTTGTTCTTCCACCTTTCGCTGTAGTGCATATGCTTGCAGCACAGTCCCATAATTATACTGGTTGTAGGGGGCTACGAGTGCAATTTTCTTCATTATTATCCTTGTTAATAACAGTTTGCGCAACACCGCATATATATGTTAACATAAATGCGGAGTAGAACATCGTCCCATGTCCTCGGGCAAACATAATGATATACAACAATAATAGTATATATGATCGATAGTTATTCCCCACTTTTGCTATCAGAACAAGGTATAGGATAAACAAAAAAAGACCAATAAGACCATATTGCATAAGATATATTTTGTAGCCCACGCCACCGCTATCTATTGCTTTTTGCCTTTCTTCACCGTATCCTGTTACAATATTAGCACTACCCCAAAAACGATCAAAGGCATAATCAAAATTCTCTGTAGTTCTATTATAGCCGGCAATATTTCCTGTTACTTGATCATATTCAAGTCTTTCAATGATACCTTTATTGATAAAATTATTACCACCGTTATACTCTTTGAAAAAGGCTGAAGAAATGATTATAAGTAAAAAAAATCCTACTAGACTCAACCATCTGTTCCTTGACTTCTGAAGAACATGCGCGATGTATGCAATTATTATCATCAAATATCCAGCCAGTGAAACAGTTGCAATAATAGTTAACAAATAGATAATATTACGTTTATCTCTCAGATCAAATCCGTTGATAAACAGAAGAAAAACTATTATAATAGACAAATATCCCGGTTCCAAGAAAACAGAACTAAACCGCATGAATGATGGCAGAAATCCTGAATCATTGAATAAAGAGCCTTGATTCACCAAATAAAGATAGTGATTTGCGAAAGTATATTGATCATCTATTCCGCCCACTCTTTCAATAGTGCCAAATGTCAAACTAGTAGATGGCAGATCTATTCCTAAAAGATGCCCTACCCAAAACACTAAGGATACCAGTAAAACAATAGATAATGTGTTCTGAAACTTATTTAATAGGTCTAATTGGTATTTAGATTTTAGCAGTATGATTGGTATGATGGTAAAAGAAGACATTATTTCGAAAAGATAATAATTAAAATTACCCTCATTAATAATTGTTCGATATATATAGATAAGGATTAATAGGACAGCGGCCAATAATTTCTTGGAATTTTTAAAATCCCAGAACGGTGACGTAAACAAAAACCACCCTGCCAATAAAAACATAACGATGGACACCATGCGTTCAGACAAGCCCCACAAAAACCATGCATGGAGTGAATAAAATGCCTGTACTATGAGTATTGCACTATAAAACCGCCATCTTGAGTCTAAAGTTGCCATATGATATCCGATTATTAAATACACTTTAGATGCGCACCATAATCACAATGCACAACTTCTCCTGAAATACACCTTGAGTAATCACTAAGTAAAAAAGCCGCCACCTCCGCCATCTCCTCTGGCAGGAAAATCCTGCCACAGGGATTTCCTTTATAGGTTAAATCTTCATTATTCCTGCCGGTCATTTCTGAAACTGTTACACCTGGTGCCAATGCATTAACCCTTAAGCCTTCTGCTGCCAGACGATTATTCAAACCACCAACAAGACTATTAATAACCGCTTTTGTCAAACCATATGGGATATCCGTATGGAAACTGCCTCTTTCACTGCTAATAAAAAGCACATTTGAACTATTGATACTGTTCTTCTTTATCTGCTGTTCCAAATAATACTTAGTCAGGAAATATGCTCCCTTAAAGTTTGTATCAAACTGCTTTTCAAACCCTTCAATTGAAACATGACGGAAATCCTCTTCATGTAAAGATACCCCCGCATTGTTTACCAAGCAATCGATGCGATTACCCATAACGTTATAACAATCTTGGATAAACCCCAACGTTCCCGCCACGTTAGAAATATCGAAAGGAATGGTTTTACATAGTTGTTCTCCTCCTAGATTATCCTGTGCTTGATGTAACCGCATCATATCCCTTCCGCAAATCACCACTTTTGCACCTTCATCAATACACTTTTTTGCTATTGCATAACCAATCCCATGAGCACCGCCGGTGATCAGAATGTGCTTTCCTCGAAGTCTTTCCCCCGTATTATTAACACGAACCTCCGCCGTAGTCTTAATTACTGGCACTCCATTAAGAATATACTTTAGAGCTCTCTTTAACTCAGGTATCATTTTACTATCTCTTTAATTATTCTTTTCAATTTATCCGTAACCTTCATAGAAAATGAAACCTTATTCCTATTTCGGTCTAACATTGCTCTCAATTCTCGGCCATCATTGTCCGCATCTGTTACGGCTTCTATCATAATAGGGTGATCTGTAGGCTGAAAAAAGGATTCCATTGTACGAGACAGTTCTACAGCATTTTTTGCTCTTCTATACTCTAATCCAGATATAGTTGAAATATCAAAGAACTGATTGTGATGTGAAGCAGCAATATGGCTGTTGAGCGTTGGGATACGGTCCAGACTGATATTATAATGGAACTCTGCACCTGCATTATTATTCACTAAAAGAATTCTTACATTAGCAGGTACCTCGACCAAGGCCTCATTTAAATCATAAAGATAACTTAAATCTCCGATGATTAACAACGCTATCCCTTCAGTACACTGAGCATGGCCAATAAAGGTGGACAATGCCCCATCAATACCATCTGTACAAATGTTACCTATTACTGTTGTATTGTTCGGAATAGGACTGAAGTTGGTGAATCGCATACTATTCAAAACACTAGAGTGGACGACACTATTCTCTGGCAACTGGTTTAGTACCGCTTTTATGACAAAATAGTTCGTAAACTTATCAATATCGAAGTTTATTCTATTTTGCTTTTTCTTCCACGTTTTGTAATATGACCGATAATTTATATTATTAGATACTTTAGCAAGTTCTTCAAAGAATATCTCTGGACTAACCGCAAATATGTTTTGCAGCGTGTGCATTGGATCATACACTGTCGTCTCTTCATCAATATACCAGTGAGGGATATTTTTATTTCTAAAATGAACGCCAAAGCCAGAATATATCTTTGTACCGTATGTAATAATAATATCAGGCTGTAACTCCTTGTATTCCAGATAGTTTAACACAACATCCATTCCTGGAGTATGAATAAATACATCATCATTGACGTTAGCAAAATAGTCCGTTGTGATAACAACCTCATATTTCTCATTGAACAACCGAAGAGCAGCTTTCAATCTCTCCGTATGTGTGCGGTATTGTCCGCAAACAACCAGAACCTTTTTATCAGAGATTTGTTTGGAATAAAGACTCCAGTTAATACTACCATCAACGATGTTAATCTTTCTAGTGACAGGGATTACCGGCGTTTCAAAAGTAGATAGTTCTTGGATACTTAAGGGCTCCAAATAATTTATTTGAATTGGGCCCTTGCCAGCCCTGTTTTGATAAATTAACGCTTCGTTTACAGAACGGTTACAGAACCAATAATCATCGTCATTCTTGACAAGTGGAACATCTACAGCGTATTTGCAGTACGGACTATACATATCAACCTGATTAATACACTGATTCTCACCATGGAACCGCTGATAGCGTGCTCTATCTGATGTGAGCGCAATAAGCGGAATATGACGCTCGTAAGCTTCTTGCAAAGCAGGAAGATAATTGCATGAGGCGGTTGCAGATGTACAAACAATGCAAACTGGAGATTCTAACGAATCCGCCAAGCCTAAAGCAACATAACCAGCACTACGCTCGTCAACCACTGAGTAGCAGGTAAAAAAATCATCAATTTCAACAGTATGCACCAGCGGCACATGACGCGTCCCAGGAGATATGACAAGATGTCTGATATTATATTGTTTCAACAAAGAAACAATTATCTGTACTTGTTTGATATGGGTGTACATACATCTTATTATTTGATGTAAATAAGTATAGGTTTAGTTCCCCGAAATGTGTCAATAATGCTTAACTCATCAGGATTTATTACTTTGATTCCATTGCTCTCAATCCATGGCTCCATTTTGCTCATTATTCGAGTTCCATCTGCAACAACAACCAAGAAGAATGAGTAGGATATGTTACGAAAATTAAAAATATTACTATCGTATGCCAACAATCTCTCAGGGATGCAAAGAGTCGCCCTGCCTTTAAATCCCAAAAGATAACCAATATACTTTGACACAGCACAATAACGGTGCTGAGGTAATAATTCTTTAATATTTGCGCCATCAATCTTTGTTGGATGGTAAAGCATCAGCACATCTTCTGTTGAGAAATAGCTTCCTAATAATTTAAAAACTTCAGAATAATCGATTGGTATCTCGTCTTTTGTCGTTATTCTCGTTCTTAACAAATGAGGACCATGTCGTAATTGTATATCATGAACAATATCTTCGTTATTTGAACCTTCCATCAAAAAAGATTCACTCACAATACAACGGTCAAGGTAATCAAAATGCCTATAAAAGTTAGCATTAACTGTTATCAACAGCAAATCCTTTCGTTGAAACCAAGCCTCGGTTGCAGCAGTTAAAGTATTGGCCAACTCGCTCTCATCAACAATGACAGCAACAGGTTTTTCAATCATTTTTAAAATACCAAAAGCTTCAAAAGCAGCACTCCGTGCATCTCTTACTTCGTTGATCTTAAATAATGTGCCAGATATAATTGAGTCCGTATCATATTGGGTAGACACAATACGATCAATTCCTAAACTTGAAAGAATATCGCCCAATTCAACATTCATATTTCCAATTATTGGTTTGACGTTTTAAATCGTTTTTTTAAAATAGTAAAAGTAGTTTCAACTTTTGATAATACTGCTTTTCTTTCTCCGCTTGTTAAGCCAAAAAAATAAGAACAAGTCAAACTGCAAATAATACAAGCAAATAAGTTTATAAAAAACCGTAGAGGTGATTGAGGCATTAATAAACAAATCACCGTTGGTATAACTAAAGATATGCTACTTGGGAGAATTACTTTGGCAACGGTTTCTTTTAGGAACCTTAATGGCTTTAACCCTGTGAGGCGCTCAACAAACATCATTTTTACAACCAATAGAAGACCCCAGTCAAATATATAAACATAATATGCAAACTCAACACGCCCTCCCAGCCAATATACCAACCATGTTAGGAAAAAAACCAAACCACCTACAACTGAGGAATAAATAGTATATTTTTTTATGTTACCTGTTGCAAGGCACGCCGTGTAGCATGTATTGCCCAATATCGACACCATAGCTGCAACAAATGCTAACCTTGTAAACAAGGATGTATAGTCAGGCACTGTCTTTAACCACACCTTAAGTATAAATTCAGTTTCAACCAATATTGGCAATGACAAACAGAAAAATAGAAGGAACGAAAACTTTGCGCCTTTACAAATCAAGTAGTAAAACCTATCATAGTCTCCGGCAGCGTACGACTTCGTTATTTGAGGGTTAATGGCAGTTGTAAAAGTATTGATAAACTGTTGTACAGATGTCTCAACTTGGGTTGCTATTCCGCGAGCAGCATTCATTGCAACACCAAAATACACATTAACCAACATTGTTACTCCTTGATTATTGAAAATATAGATACCATTTGAAAAAAAATTCCAGCCGGCAAAGCTTAACATATTCTTAAGAACAACTCTATCGTAAACCAGTTTCCCTTTGCATTCTTCAAAGTATCTTCTACAATAAACCCCATATGTTAGACGGACGATAACAGCAACCCCGACTAATAATACAGCATAAGATATAAGTTTGTCAAAAGGAGATATTACTAGTGCATACACTATTACTAATTTCAAAATTACTTCTAAAATGCTTATATACGCAAACACATCCATTTTCTCATGAGCGATAATTGCTGCGTTATATGGTACACTTATTAAATTAATAACGAATGATGCCAAAGAACAATGAAGCACCCATGTGGCAGCGTCCATTCTACCTACTGGAATATCTAGCTTATTCTCTAAAAACCAAATACCAACAACTTCACACAGAATAAGAACAATAAGAGCAATTATAAACTGCACAATGATACTTGTAGAAAAGGTCTTTCGCAATTGTTCTTTATCGTCTTTACCTAATTCGTAGGTAATAAATCTACTAATAGCCGTTGAAAGAGCTCCTGATATAACCGAGAACATTGTCACTACGCCTCCAACGACTTGATTAATACCATAATCCTCTACACCAAGTGTATTAAGAACCACTCGACTTGTGTATAATGCCACGAGCATTACTAAGAATGTTCTAATGTATAATAGGATAGTATTCTTTGCTATTCTTTTATTTAATGCTATATCATCTGACATGTTTTCTGTTGTTATTCGTTTTGCTAATTACAAATCAGCATCTCAGAGATAATTCATAGCCACTCATTTACCAATGTTATGAAGAAAAGCAGTTAGACTCTTCGTCCAATAAGGTACAATCAATCCAAAAGTAGCCTTACCCTTGGTCTTGTCCAAAACCGAAAATGCAGGTCGCTTCACCAGACTGGTGAACTCCTCACTATGGCAAGGCTGAATGTCACATTGAGTATGGCCTGAATATTCTACAATCATCATGGCAAAATCAAACCAAGAACAGACGCCTTCGTTTGAATAGTGATAAATCCCCTTCTTTGCATAGCCTTCAGTTAACAGATTACCTAAAAGCGCATCCCTATAATCCTCTAAAATAATTGCGATAGCTTTGGCAAGGTCGTAGGCATATGTAGGAGTACCCACCTGATCGAACACCACCTTCAACTGAGGTTTGGTCGCTGTCAGATTTAGCATGGTCTTAGCGAAGTTTTTTCCAAACTCACTATATAGCCATGCTGTTCGCAATATCACATAGTCACAACACATAGCAATAATCTTCTCTTCACCATGTAATTTGGTCAAACCATATACTCCCGTCGGTGTCCCTTTCTGGTCTTCCTTGCAAGGAGTATTATACGAATTACCGCCAAATACATAGTCTGTGGAGACATGCACCAATAAACCACCGACCTCTTTCATAACTGCAGCTAAATACTCAGGCGCCTTAGCATTTAACAACTCTACTAACGCGTACTTCTCAGGGGCTTCCGCGCCATCAACATTGGTCCATGCAGCACAGTTTACAATCACCTTCACATCATTCTCTTTCACCATCTGGCGGATAGCCTCCAAGTTGGTAATGTCTAATTTAGTGGTTATTGTATCAATGTCATCTCCTGCCAACTTTTTGAGCATCTCGATAGATTCCGGCTGCTCATCACAAACATCCGTAAAGATAAATTTATCCTTTGAGCCTTTGGATACTATGCGTATTTCATTACCCAGCTGCCCGTTTGCTCCAGTTACAAGTATATTCATATCCGGAAGATTAGTATTCGCTAAAAAACAAATGGTGATTCAAAATCTTTGAATTGTGGATTATACTTGTCTTTCTCTGAAAGCAATACATCTTCAACTTTTATAGGCCATTCTATTCCAATATTCGGGTCATTCCAAATAACGGCTCCTTCTACCTCAGGGTGGTAGAATTCATCACACTTATACTGGAATACCGCCTCTTCACTCAACACACAGAACCCATGCGCCATGCCTTTAGGTACAAAGAACTGACGGTGATTCTCCTCTGTCAACTCACAAGCGGCATACTTGCCGAAAGTGGGAGACCCCTTGCGTATATCCACAGCCACATCCAATACCTTACCCTTTACGCATCTAACTAATTTGCTCTGTGCATATGGGGGCAACTGAAAATGCAGCCCCCTTAGCACACCATACCGACTCTTGCTTTCGTTGTCCTGCACAAAAGTTATATCCAACCCTGTTTTCTCTCTGAATTCACGTGCACTATAACTCTCAAAGAAGTATCCCCGCGAATCTCCAAACAGTTTGGGTTCAATAATGAATACTCCTTCAATATCAGTTTTTATTACATCCATCTTTTGTACTATCTGAATCAATCCTGGGCGAGGGTCGTGGAATTAATCATTTCTTTCATCTCATCAATTACCTTTAAAAGGTACTGACCATACTGGTTCTTTAGCATTGGCATGGCAATCTCACGCATGCGTTCTTCACTAATCCATCCGTTACGGTAAGCAATACCTTCCAGGCAGGCAATCTTCAAGCCTTGTCGCTTTTCTATAACCTCAACGAAGTTTGATGCTTCACTGAGACTATCATGTGTTCCGGTGTCTAGCCAAGCAAAACCACGGCCGAAGACTTGAACTTTCAGTTCTCCATCTTTCAAGAATTCTTGGTTCACTGTAGTAATTTCAAGTTCGCCCCTTGCACTCGGCTTGATATGTTTAGCCACATCCACCACCTTATTAGGATAGAAGTAAAGCCCCACCACGGCATAATTACTTTTTGGTTCTTTGGGCTTTTCCTCAATCGAAAGACAGTTGCCCTGCTTGTCAAACTCAGCAACGCCGTATCGTTCCGGATCAGATACCCAATAGCCAAAGACAGTGGCTTTTTTATTCTCTTCGGCATCCCTCACAGCATTTTTTAGCAAGGTGGTGAAACCACTGCCATAAAAGATATTATCGCCCAACACTAGGCAAGCACTATCATTACCAATAAACTTTTCCCCAATGATAAATGCCTGAGCAAGACCATCTGGGCTGGGTTGTTCAGCATATTCGAAATTAACGCCATAGTCAGAGCCATCACCGAGAAGTCGTTGGAAACCAGGCAAGTCATAAGGAGTGGAGATAATAAGGATATCTCTAATTCCCGCCAGCATCAAAGCACTAATGGGATAATACACCATTGGCTTGTCATATATAGGCAGTAATTGTTTGCTTACTCCCTTCGTTATGGGGTAAAGCCTTGTACCGGAACCACCGGCTAGCACTATGCCTTTCATTTTTTATAGATTTTCTTTATACCATTCTATAGCCTCAGATAAACCTTTAGCAAAGTCGTATTGAGGATCATAGCCCAGTAAACGTTTAGCTTTATTGATATCAGCGTTGCTGTGCTTTATATCACCGACACGGTCAGGACCAAAAATTGGTTCAATATCTTTTCCAAGTGCCTTAGTTAAATCATAAAAAATATCTATCAAATATTCACGTCCACCGTATGCTACGTTGAATGCCTCTCCACTGGCCTCTTCTGGAGCCAAGCAAGCTTTCAGGTTGGCCTCAATTACATTCTCAATGTAAGTGAAGTCTCGGCTCTGCTTTCCATCACCATTAATGGTGGGCCTTTCATCGTTAAGCAATTGCTTGATGAACTTAGGAATTACAGCCGCATACGCACCATGAGGATCTTGACGACGGCCGAACACATTAAAGTATCGGAGGCCTATAGTCTTTAGACCATAGTGCTTGGAATACTGCTTTGCCCACTCTTCATCTGCACGCTTGGTAAGTGCATAAGGAGAGAGTAGATTACCTTCTACACCCTCTTTCTTGGGCAGGTGCTCTTCGTCACCATATACACTGCTGGAGGAAGCATACACAAAGGTTTTTACCCCTTTCTGCCTTGCAGCCTCCATCATATTTAATGTGCCTTGGATGTTGTTGGCACAATAAAACAGCGGCATCTCTATCGAGCGAGGCACACTGCCCCATGCGGCTTCGTTCAACACATAGTCAACGCCCTCGCATGCTTTCATGCATGTGTCTAAGTCTTTGATGTCGCCTTTGATAAACTCATAATTGGGATTATCACTCAGCAAATCCACGTTTGTTTGTTTGCCTGTACTAAGGTCATCGAGACAACGCACACGATAACCCATTTTTAAGATTGCCTCACAGAGGTTCGAACCAATGAAACCAGCTCCGCCAGTAACCAAGAATAAAGTGTTCTTAGGAAATTGTAAATCAGTATATAACATAATTAATTAATATTTCGAATTTTACTTACATTGTTAAATAGTATATCTATATTTAATTATTTCCTTCAAATAAACAATCACGCCCCAGCTCAATAGCATTCAGCATCCGCTGGCAGTCATCGTCTACGCTGTCACGCAAGTCGTAGTGCATATGCAAACGTGGAGATGCTTTGGCCTGGGCAGTAAGGTTATTGAGAAGCTGTTTGTCTATTTGCATATCTCTTCAACCTTAAGTGTATCAGTCGTCTGCAATAAATTATCCAAATCTTCTTTTATCACAAGCAAGTCCCTTTTTTCCAAGACAAACTTTAGTTCATCATCCTCCCTAACAAAAGTGTATTGTTCTTGTCCTTCTTTATCCTTCACATAGCAATGGAGAACATTTCCGCAGAAAAATATTCGGCGATTCTCTTTGATGTATTTATCTTCCCCACAGATTCTGATAAGGCGTTTTATCTTTAGCGAAGCCTGCTCTTTAGAATAACCTAACAGGAAAACGGTCTTCGGTTTATTAATCGAGCCCACAAGCATACGGTAATCGCTATCCTTCACCACAATAAATATATTTCCGCTCTTGGCAATTACATCAAAGGTCCTATAGTCTACCTTCTGCGCGAGCGCGGGGAGCGCGGTCGAGATGAGGAGGGCGCAGGTGAAGAGGAGACTGAGGGGTTTCATGGGTGGGAAGGATTCTCTTATTGGGTAACTATATCTATCACGCTTGTATTACAGGGTTTTTGTAATAATGAGCCGTTATCGATTGCGCTAGTGAGTTTGACTTATCACCAAGTTCAACAGCTATTCTTTACTCCTGAGTAATCTGTATCTGGTTGACACTTTCACATTCTCTTGAGTGCAACTGGCTGTTTTCGAATAAGGTGAATTAAGATCAATGTTTCTCCCTTCATTTATTTCGGCACCGGCTGCGCTTAATATCAAGAGCCTCTTAAAGCTTATTATTCATTCTTCCAAATAATCTATACAGAATATAATCCCAAGAATCTGTCATATTATCCTGATCTGCGGGTCTACTGTTATAACACTACTTATCGTATTATTATACTTTTATTCCATCCTATCTATTAAAATATTATCCACTAATTTAGCAGAACCATATACTCTTGTTAGCCAGTCATCAGAGTCACAGGTCAAATCAAGTCTACTTTGAACTATACCACATTGGGTTTTTATATCAACGATTGACTCTGTGGTTTCTTCCATCACCTTCTTATACTCAGGTGAAGTAAATTTTCCAGTGAGATAAGAAGGGTCTGATGTAATAAATAAGCCAGATAAGTACTCACGATATCTATTTAAAACATCTTTCTCCGGAAGAACTTTCTTTCCTTTTAACCAAGTGCTTACTTTACCAGTTGCGGACGGGTTAATATGATTTCTCAAAAACAATTCATAATAACCTGTTGAAGATCCATGATGTGGGATTTTAAAAATACCAGCAGAAACTCCGACCATGCTCATACAATCATTTACGCTTTGCCATCCGCTTGCACTATCTGAAGTAACTTCCAAATCTGCGCCTAATACTGCATGATGTCCACATATAGTAAATAGAAGAGCGACGCTTCTATCGTTGATATTTGGTTTACTCTGCTTTGCCTCTTCTTTTAATCTGACTAGTTCATATGAGTCTACTTCTGAAAATACTGTCTGTTTAGCATCAAAATCTCTTTCTAAAGAGGCAAATACATCTTTTGTAATATTCTCGGCTTTTTCAATAGTTGCTATGGGCAATGCTTTCAGCATTTCCTTTTGAGTCATAACTTGTCCTTGCTCAGTAGTTGCATAAGCGAGTTCCTTATAAAAGTTGTCAAGTTCCTTTTGAGATGGACTAAGTGCAGTACACACGCAACTGCCCGTTTTAAAGACAGGTAAATCTTGTATTAAACGTCTAACATTTATTCCTTTTTCATTTACTATATCCATCGCAAGAATCAGCTCTTTCCTCACTCCCCTGTCTGGTTCATACAAATTACTACGTTGTATCTCATACAAAAAACTTAATGGCTCGCTGGCAATAGCGACGCAAAAGATTACTTCATTGGAACACGCTTCCAACACTTTATGTAAACCTTTAATGTGGTCGTCATGCCAATGTGTACAGATTACATATTTTACTTGCGTTGCAATATCAACTCCAATCTCTTGTAAGTAAGCAATTGGCAAACACGTCTGTGTTAATGAATCAATACAACTATCAATAATTGCCCATTCACTCTCTCCATAACGCACCACAACGCTTTCGCCATAGCCCGAAGTTCCGCCAATAAGTGTCACTTCTGCTTCATTTGGGCCAAATGGTAGTATTTTTGTTGCTATTCCAACCATCCTATTCCATCAAATAACTCTTTGGCCTTTATCAAAGCAAGTTCATCCACAGCTTGTTTATTGGGTATTAAAGGTAATCGAAATCTTATTTCTGATCTCCTCTCAAAAGAGCCATGATTGTTTCTAAACAATCCTACTGTCCAATAAAAAGTAGCTCCCGCTTCCATCTGCTCTTCATTGAGAACAATAACATTATTGATATTGAATATAGCTATTTTAGATGTGCTTCGCTGTCGTATTGGATCTATCCGAGCTGTGAAAAAGTCACCATTAACCTCTATTACCCTCCCTATCCACTGAACAAATTTATCATCAACCTCTCTGTAAGCTATTCTCCCTTTTATAGTTTCTGACAATTCAGAATTAGAGACAATTATTCTCTTACTTTCCGTTGTCCCAGGAATAACAGCACTACGTTCGTATTGTTTTAAATAGAATGTAAGATTATCCACTACGTTATCCTCCTCTTCCCTCGCAAATGGTGCAGATTCTGCTTCTCTGAATAAGAGCTTTGATGATGTCATACTAACTTATCCATTAGGTTTTTAACTACTACTTCATAATCGTCCAAACAAGCCTCAAAATGCTCAGCAATACGTTGTGCGGCGAGAAGTGATTTCTGTGTGCTTTCAGGCATCTGTGAATGATAATTCATATTAATATCAACACAGTATTCCACATTTTCATATTTGGAAGGTTGAATCATCAATGTTTTTTGAAAAATCCATTCCGGTTTATCATCAATGATTGATAAGAACTTCAATCTTGGATCCTTAAAAGTATCTTGCCAAATATCCAAAGGATTTAAGTATTTACCAAAGGCATAATAGTCTTTCAAATTACCTAATGTTGAGATGACACCGTGATTAATCCCAAAGGATAAAATAGGCGTATCAGGTAAAGCATTCAAAACAGCAATAACTAAATCCTTAAGTAAAACAAGTTTTGCCGCGTCCTTAATGCGAAACTCCGCCCTGTCGGGCTTCACTATTACGTCCAACCAATCTCCTACTGGGAAAGAGGATAATTGCTGATGGACAACAAAACCTTTAGTTTCATTATCAACGCGAATGTCTTGTTGAGAAATAATACCCTTATCCTTCAACCAAAAAGGATGAAATAGGATGGGATTAAAAATACCCAACAGGACAACGCTATAAGTTTCAGTCAGTTTTTCAAGTCTCATTTTCTGCTGATTGAAATAGATTATTAAGTGTTAGTTAATCTGCAAGCTTCTTGTTTATAAGGACAATCATCTTATGGAAAAAACGAGTAGCATAGTGCCATCTATTACAACCAAATGTTCGTTAGCATAAACAAATTACAAAAAGACTACGCCACATTCGATTATCAGCAGAGATGTTATGCCACAATAGAATAGTCGTCGCCCAGACCGTCTCCCGATGAACCCATTGCTCCAACTTCCGTATCAATTGCAAGAACCGTTTCCTCATCTGTATCCACCTTCACGATTCCTTTGTCAGATAATTTTTTTACTATTGCTTCTGCTGTTTCCTTAGTAATACTGAGTTTAGAACAAATCGCTGATTTCTTTATTTTCTTCTCTGATAAAATAAGAAGTGTAACATCCATATCCTTATTCTCAAGATTCTGACTCTCAAAAGAACCGCTCTGGAATAAATGTCGCTGCATAGCCTGGTTATTCTCCCTTACTATCTGATATGTTGAGTCATACATCTTGTTGAATAATCTTTCCAGGCACGCCACTTTCTCTTCAATCTTAATAGTTAGTTGAGCTGCAGCATCATTTTCCTTCTTTCCCCACCAAAAGAAAATTGCAGAGAAAACTATTGAAACTATTGCTAGTACAGTAGAAACAATTGATAGGATAAACCCTGTTAACTCAACGGGAAAAACTAACTGTTCCATGATGCATCGGGAATTGATTTAAGCCAATTATACTCCTGTGTTTTGAAACCAGTTGCAGCCCATTGTTTACTAATTTGAGCAACAAAAAGCTTATCGTTGGAATCAAGAAACTGCTTTAGATAGTCGCGCACTTCGACTGTTGTTTTTGAAGTAACAATAATCCAGACTGAACCTGTTTGATGCCACCACGTACCAAAAGATTTCAACTCTTTAATAAGGTCATCGTAGTTGCGATCCGGTTTTCTTAAATCATATGCAACGAAATATACCATATCACTAATGTTCCTCCGTCAAGAGACCAATAAAAAAACTATTGTATTTAACTACTTATTACGGATATTGATTGTCGCTTTTAGAATCATAAGAGGGCATGAATAGTGCCACCAGCAATATATTGCCCATTATCATAGGCGTCCTTTACTGCTTGAATATAGTCAGCATTGCAGTCAATGTCTTCTGCTAAGTCCTTCCACTCTGGGTTAAAGTCGTTTATAAGTTTATCTTTCCACTCTCGCTTCCAGTTCTTCAGCTGTTTTTCCCTTTTTATGGCTACATCAAGCCTATCGTACCATTCGTAGTATACAAGTTTATCGGTGTTGTATTTAGCAGTGAAGCCTTCATTTATGTGTAGCTTATGCTCTGCCAGCCGACGCTGAAGGTTCTTGGTGACACCGGTGTATAGCACGTTGTTGTGCTTGTTTGTCAGCATGTATACGATACCTTGTAGTGGTTGTAATGGTTGCATTGGCTTTGAGATGCCGGGTCAAGCCCGGCATGAGGGGAGAAAGGGTCACGGCATGAGGGCGAATGAAACCGGCATGAGGGTTTCGGGTCGAGATGCCGGGTCAAGCCCGGCATGAGGGGTGAAAGGAGCACGGCATGAGGGCAAATGAAACCGGCATGAGGGTTAGACGTAACGACGGGTGATTTCTGACCAGTTGATTATTTGCCAGAGGGCGGAGAGGTGGGCGGCGCGGCGGTTTTGGTAGTCGAGGTAGTAGGCGTGTTCCCAGACGTCGAAGGTTAGGATGGGTTTGAGGCCGTGGGCGACGGGGTTATCGGCGTTGGAGTATTGTCCTATGGACAACTCACCTTCTGCATTTGCCTGGAGCCAGACCCAGCCGGAGCCGAAGAGGCCGACGCCTTTGGATTCGAAGTCGGTCTTGAAGGAGTCTATGCTTCCCCATTGCTTGGCGATTTGCTGAGCGAGAGGAGATGCCGGGTCAAGCCCGGCATGAGGGAGTGACTGGCCGGCATGAGGGTTGGGTGAGAACTGGGTGAAGTACAAGTTATGATTGAGAACCTGACCTGCGTTGTTGAAGATGGCACGGGATGCCGGATCAAGTCCGGCATGAGGGTTAGAAGAGAGCCCGGCATGATGGGTGGAAGAGCCTGATACCTTAACGACTATTTCCTCTAAGGACAGGGATTCGAGAGGGGTGCCGGGGAGGAGTTTGTTGAGGTTGTCGACGTAGGCTTGCAGGTGTTTGCCGTGGTGGAATTCCAAGGTGCGGGCGCTGATGACGGGCTCGAGTGCGTCGTAGGCGTATGGAAGATCGATAAGCGAAAACATATTATGCTTCTTTTGTTTCAGTTTCATTTGCGGCATCCTTTGCGGCATCTTTCGAGCTGTGGTGATGGTGTTTATGTTTCTTGCCATCGGCATCAGCATCGGAGCCATAGCCGTAAGCTGAGCCATAGCCGTAACCATAACCGTACTTGCCATAGGAATAACCGTATTTGTAGCCGTACTTGTAGCCATATTTGTAGCCATAGTGGCCGCTGGACTCGGTGCCGTTGAGCAGGAGGGTCATGTTCTTGTATTTCTTCTCGCTGTAGTAGCGCTCTATCTGGGGCAGCATGGTGCGTTCCATAAGGCCTGCGCGGACCACAAAGATGGTGATGTCGGCGTGAGGGGCAATCAAGTCGGAGTCGGTCACAATCTCGATGGGCGGGCAGTCGAGCATGATGTAGTCGTAGTTGTCGCGCAGCTCCTGGAGCAGGGTACCCAGACGGGCCTCGCCCAGCAGCTCGGCGGGGTTGGGCGGCATCTTGCCCACGGGGAGGACATCCACGGGGCTGTCGGCCAGGCCGTTGACCACCATACTGCGCCAATCATCTGTCATTCCGCTAAGGTAGTTGGCAACACCCTGCTTGGGCTGGCCTACGAGTGCACTTAAACTGCGTTTGCGAAGGTCAAGGTCCACGATGATGGTCTTGCGACCCTTGATAGCGAGGGCGGTGGCGAGGTTAGATGAAACAAAGGTCTTACCGGCACCCACATTGAACGATGTGGACATAAGCACCTTGAAGTTGTTATCCTTGCCACGCATAAACTCAAGATTGGTTCTTACAACGCGGAACGCCTCGTTGATGACGTTACGGCTATGGGGTTTGACCACAATCTTGCGGTCTTCGGCCCTATCGGAAATCTTCATGCGGTGGAAGTACTTATGAGTCCTGTACATCGCCGGCAACTCACCCAGGAACGGGGCGGAGATGTTTTCCAAATCTTTGCGGCCGCGGACTGTGGTATTCATGGCTTCGCGCAGATAGAAGAACACAAACGGAACAGCAAGGCCTAAAGCTAAAGCTATTAGATAAATAATCGCTTTGCGAGGCGATATAGGTGCATTGGAGCCGTGGGGCGAAGCCACAACGCGGGTGTTATAGGCAGTAAAGGCCTGCGAAAGTTCGTTCTCCTCACGTTTCTGGAGCAAAAACAAATACAGAGCTTCCTTGACTTTCTGCTGGCGCTCATCAGATAGCAACTGACCCGCCTGCAGGGGGATGTCGCTGACGCGGGCCTCGCTGCTCTGGCGGGCCGCCTGCGAAGACTGTATCTGGATGTTGACCGACTTGATGTAGTTGTCCAGAGAGGTGAGTATCGCGCTGCGCATCGAGGCGAGTTGCTGGTCGAGGTCCTGCACCAGCAGGTTCTCTTCGCTGGAACTCTCTATCAGGCGGTTGCGCTGCAACATGGTGGTGTTGTACTGGGTAATCTGGGCAGCGGTGCTAGTGTCGTCCAGACCGACATTTGCAGGAAGCAACGTACCCATAGAGGCTCCCCGGATATCGCTCTGGAGGAAGCGGGCAATGGAGAGCTGGTTGTTCAACTCGAGCAGGTGCTTACCGGCTTCGGCAGAGAGCTGCATGTCCATCTGGGCCACGGCACCGACATCGGGGATGCGGTGGGTAGAACGGTAGTCGGTAATAGTCTTGTCTACATTACCAAGTTCCTGCTCTATGATGCGGAGACGCTCTGCAATAAATTCGTTGGTAGAGGTGGTTATCTGGTTCTTGTCTTTGATCCAGTTTTCGTTATAAACGTTAATAACCATCCGCAGTACATCTTCGGCTCGCTGGGTATTGACATCTTTGTATTCGAGATCTATAACCGTAGTATTCTTGGCACTTAAAGTAGCGGTAAGACGTGCGCTACAATTACGGGCAGCGGCACCATAACTGCTGCGGGTGATGACTATCGGTTTGTCCATAATCGCCTCGCTGTACTGAGAACGGGTAACTATGACATTGCCGAAAGGTGTTGCGGTGGTATCGCCATAAGTTACTACAATCGGATCGCACTTTATTGATTCTTTCCGGCGTCCAGACGTTCTCACAAAGTCGTGCAGCACTGCAGCAGAATCGAGCATGGAGAGTTCCATTACGGTACCATTGCTAGATGCTATATCAAGATACTGGACCTGTACAGGTAGGCCGCTACCGTATATGGTATGTTTAAACCGCAACCCCTGAAGTCCGTAATCTATATCCAGATTGAGATTCTTGACCACTTGTAGCATTAAATCAGGTGAGAGAAAGTTGATAATCTCATTATTGACGTTGACCTGTTGCACGCCGAAGCCAAGGTCTGCAAATTGCGAGGATATATCACTGGAAAGCGACGCTCCCTTGCGGTCTTCTTTGATAAGCACCGAGGCGTTACGAGTATATACAGGCACACTTTTGAGCACGTAGAAAGTGGCGAGCATCATACAAAGCACCAGAGATAGCAAGAACCACTGCCAGTGGCCTACACACAGAGCCCATATATCGCGAAGGCTGAGACCACCTTCTTCGTTTTGTTGGGAGGAGTAGCTGAGATTATTGTTTTCCATAGCAAATTACATTTTCATTGTCATAAGGTTGAGTACAAACAGGCCCACCGAAGTCAGCAGCGAGGTGAGCGATATCCAGAACGAGGTACTGCGTACATTGTTGGCATTCACGGTGGATTCGCGGATACGCTTGTCGTTGGGGGTCACATAAATCACGTCGCCCTGCTGTATGTAGAACGCCGGAGAGGCGTAGAGTTTGCGGGCATCCATCAGGTTCAGGGTATATGTATGATCTTTAGTTCCGTCATGACGAACCAGAAGCACGTTGTCGCGCCTGCCGTTGATGGTAAGGTCGCCTGCGAGGCCAATGGCATCAAGCACCGTGAAGCGGTCGCGGTCGATTTTATAACGGCCGGGCTTATTAACCTCGCCCAAAATTGAGAAACCGAGGTTCATGAACTCTATGATAACCACCGGGTCCTTGATCTGGCGACTGTCCAGCAACTCTTCCTTAATAGTTTCTTCTGCCTCTTCACGCGTAAGACCCGCGACAAGAATCTTGCCCAGCACAGGGAAATCGATGTAGCCATCGGAATCGACTGTATAACCAGACATGCCGGTTTGAGTACTGCTCATCAAAGCGCTTCCGGCCGTCAATGACTGGCTACTACCAATACTCTTCGTATAATACGGCAAGTTAAACATCGCCGTCACCTGCGGGTCGCGGCTGTTCACGATTACAGAAATCTGGTCGGTGGGCTTCAGCCGGATGGGCTCCGCCTTATCGGCACGGAGGGTGGTCTCACCCTTGATGTCCTGGAAGTAGACAATCTCCTTGGGGGTGCCGCAGGAGGCCAGTGTGGCTGCCAGTACTGCCAGTAAAATGAGTGTTCGTTTCATCTTGATATCAGTTATTTTGTTTGTTTGCGTTGGTTTTGCTAGATATTGCGGAATTTGACTCCTTCGACCCAGCTGAGCATGGCCAGGCGGTGCAGGTCGCTGCCCACGTAGTTGTAATAGTGCTTGTCCAGCAGGGTGTTGACCTTCTTGCGCACGTCGCGGCCGTAGCGGTCGGCCTGCGAGAAGATGTTCATCTGGAACTTGACGCCCATCCCCTTGAGGCGCTCGTAGTCGCGCATGGACATGTACACGTAGCGCTCCGGGTGGGCCAGTATGGGGTAATAGCCCCGTTCACGAATCTCCACGAGTATCTCGTAGAGGTTCATGGGCGGGTTAAAGTAAGATGTCTCTACCAGCAGGTGGTCCCGGGTGTTGGTGATGGGCAGCAGGTCGTCGGCGGCCAGGCGCTCTTCGAACAGATTGTCCATCATGTTCTCGGCGGCGAGGTTGAGTTCTATGGGAGCGGCCGACATCTCGGCGTCGCCCTCTTCCTGCCGGCGTTTGCGGTCATCGGCATAGGCCGCCTGCAGCTCGGCAAAGCGCTCGCGCAGCTGCTGCGGGGTGTTGGGGATGTCCTCCATTATGTGCGGGGTGAGCCAGACGCGGCGTACCCCCCACTCTTCGTATTTCTCGAGCACCGCCAGCGACTCTTCCATGGTCTGGACCCCGTCGTCTACCCCGGGGAGTATGTGGCTGTGCCAGTCTGTCAATCCTGTGAACAGTTCGGCGCCGTCGAATGTGTTGGCGTCGTGCTTGTGTTTGTTTCCAAAAAATAAAAATCCCATTTATCTCTTCTGTGTCAATCTATCACTTGTACCAGGTCGGGGGCGATGTCGGCCGATACGGCGAGGATGCCGTCGAGCATCACCACCAGGCGGCGGTTGCGCTTGCCCTTGACCTTCATGAATACGCCGGTCACTCCGTCCAGGTCGCCCCCCAGGATGCGTACCCGCGCCCCCTGGGCTATGTTTATCTCGTCGGGCTTGAGGTAGAGGGTGTCGATTTCCGGATGCGACGACACGCGTATGAAGTCGTTCATCTGGGCGTCGGGCACCGTAAGGTACTCCGGACCGGTGCTCTTGTGCCACACCACGAATTGCAAAAAGTTATTGGCCTTTTTGAATTCGACCAGCTGCTTCTGGCTGGCGTGCACGAATATCATGTCGGGAATCACCGGCACCAGGCGCTTGGTCTTTTTGCCGTGGAATTCGCGCACGACATAGGTCTTGGGAATGTAGTATTCCAGGCCTCCGGCCGTCGCGAGACTCTCCTCCGCCTTTTTCTCGCTCTTGTGCGCCCGCATCACAAACCAGCGGACGGTGCTCTGCTCCTTGGCTTTGGCATAAAGTCTTAGTTCATCCCAATTGGCGAATTGGGCTGTATCAGAGCGAGTTATGTCGGCGCCCGCGTTTTTGGGCGCCAGAATGGACGGTTTTTCCATTTAAATTTTTCAAATTTAGAAAATAATTGGCACATAAAAAAGCCTTACGGGGCCCTTTTCAGCGGCATTTTGCACCACTTATCAACAACATTTTTTGGCACGATTTTTAAACCTCGGGAACTTATCCCAGTCCAAGTAACCGAAACAGGCCGAAACTCCGACAATTACCCTGGCGATACAGGCAGAAAGCCGGAGCATGAATTAAGTTGCGACCGACATTAAGGAGGGAGGGAACCTCGCCATCAGGCGATAGCGAAAGCCGAACATGGAAGCGAGTACCCTGGCGATACAGGCAGAAAGCCGGAGCATGAATTAGGTTGCGACCGGCGTTAAGGAGGAAGGAGACCTCGCCATCAGGCGATAGCGAAACCGAACATGGAAGCGAGTACCCTGGCGATACAGGCAGAATGCCGAAGCATGAAAGAACATGCGACCGGCGTTAGCGAAGGAGGGGACCGACTGAGCGTCAGGGAGCATGGCTTTCATGCGAAAGAGCTTCTGCCTGTCACAGACAACCGACAATAACTAGTTAACTTATAAAGACATACATATGCATAAGCATCTGATTACATTTAGTACACTCACGCTCTTGATACTGAGCGGCTGCGTGAGCGACATCATCAATTTCACAGAAGAGGAGATTGTGAACCCAGACGATGGCAGCAACTCCAAAACCGAAGTAGTTTCCGGGACCGAAGACGACATAGACGCAACCGAGTTTACAGGCACAGTAACAGTCGTTTACTCCAGCTCCGGCGCGACAGTCTCCGGCGCCGACGGCGACACCTTTAAGGTCACCGCATCGGGCAACCAAGTCACCATCACCTACACCGGCGAGGAGTACATCGTGTACAAACTCTCCGGCACAGCTCCCGACGGATTTTTCAAACTCTACAGCGAGAAAAAACAAGCCATCTGGCTCGAAGACCTCAACCTGACCAACCCCTCCGGCGCCGCCATCAACAACCAGAGCGGCAAGCGGACATTCGTCTACGTGGAGGGGACTAACACCCTCGCCGACGCCACCTCAGCCTCCTACACAACTACTGGCACGGAGGACATGAAAGGGGTCTTCTTCAGCGAGGGACAACTGGTTTTCAGTGGCAGCGGAACACTTTCGGTAACGGCCAATAACAACCAGGGCAAGAGCGCGATAGTCTCCGACGACTACGTCCATTTCCAGAACGATGCGGCGGTGACGGCGACTTGCGGCAGCGGCGCCGGCCACGGAGTCAAAGCCAATGACTACGTGCAGATCTCCGGCGGCTTCCTCAAAATCACCACCAAGGCTGCCATGAAGAAAGGCATCGCCTCCGACGGCTTCGTGCTGGTAGAGGGCGGCACCACCACGCTCGACATCAGCGGCGGCGTGGCCAAAGACAGCGACAGCGGCGAATACAAGGGGAGCGCCGGCATCAAGGCCGACAACTATTTTGGCATGACCGGCGGCGAACTCACCATCAAGAACACCGGCAACGGCGGCAAGGGCATCAGCGCCGGCGACTACGACTATGACAGCAAGAATCACACGCTGGCAGACAGCTACATAAGCGGCGGTACCTTAAGCATCACTACCACCGGCAGCGAGAGCAACGACGTCTCCAGCAAGGGCATCAAAATCGGCTACAAAGAGAGCGCCTCTACCAAGACCGGCCCGGGCGGCTGGGGCGGTAACAGCGGCAGCTACGTGTACGCCGGCAACCTCAAAATTTCGGGCGGTAACATCTATGTTTCGTGCGCTAAGAGCGAGGGACTTGAAGCCAAGGGAACCCTCACTTTCGACGGCGGCGCGACATACGTCTACTCCGCGGCCGACGACGCCATCAACTGCCAGGGTCAGATGACCATAAACAGCGGCTACGTGTGCGGCTACTCCACCGGCAACGACGCCCTGGATGCCAACGGCGACATGAAGATTTACGGCGGCTACGTGATGGCGATCTGCACCAAGGGAACCCCGGAAGTTGCACTCGACGCCAACACCGAAGGGGGCTACAAACTGTACATCTACAAGGGTGCGACAGTCGTTGCCTACGGTGGCCTCGAGGGCGGCTACAGCAGCGAACAGACCGTGTACACCATGTCGGCCACCTCCGGCACCTGGAACGCCCTCTGGGACGGCACCGACTTCATCGCCGCCTTCAAATGCCCTGCCAATGTGGCGAGCTTCGCAGTGACCGCCCCCAGCCTCGCAACCACCTGCTACAAAGGCGTCAGCGTCAGCTCCGAGGCCATTTGCAGCGGCACCTGGACCACCGGCGGCATCTCCGGTGGCACCACCGTCACCCTCACCACCTACTCCGGCAACTCCGGCGGCCCCGGCGGCGGAGGTCCCTGGCACTAGGACATGCCACAAGATGAATCCTGGCGCCTTCTCATTCATCTTGTGGCCTCAAAACGCCGCTTATCCCCCAAATACTTGCCACATGATGAATCAAACCCCCTTTTCGTTCATCTTGTGGCCAGAAAATGGGAAAAGCTGTCTTTCCACGAAAGGACTCTGAGTGCCCGTTTAATCCTCTCGTGGCCAGATTTTCGGGAATATCCCGGAAAAAGAGGACACGACAGGACTCCAGAACCTCCTACAATCCTCCCGTGGCCGGAAAATGGGAAAAGGGCAGAAAAGCCGGAGCATGAAAGAGCATGCGACCGGCGTTAGCGAAGGAGGGGACCGACTGAGCGTCAGGGAGCATGGCTTTCATGCGGCAAGGCTTCTGCCCGACACATATATGGACTTTTTACTATATTTGTAAGATATGAAGAAGATTATAACGATACTGACGATAATGCTGCTGGCCGGTTTCGCCGGGCTGTCTGCCCAGACCCAGACGCAGACCCAGACGCAGCCCCAGACCCAGACCCAGACCCAGACCCAGACCCAGGCCCAGGCCCAAGACGCCGCCTCCCCGCGCATCAACAAGAAGAATCTCGTGGTCAAGGAGTGGAACACCAACGCCAAAGGGAACCGCGTGATAGACCACATCACCACTTTCAATGCCGACGGCCACAAGATCGAAGAAATCGAGTACGACGCCTTTGGCAAGCAGCGCTGGCGCAAACGCTTCGAGTGGGGCGAGAACGGCCGCCAGTCCCGCGAACTGGTCTACGACGAACGCAACAAACTGGTCAACTTCAAGAAGTTCGACTACAACGAATTCGGCAAGAAGAAGGTCCAGTATACCTACGACCCCAAGGGCCGCCTCACCGCCACCAAAGTCTACGAATACATCACCCAAGAAGAGTAGCCGCCCAATGCCGTCCGCAGACACGATAAGGCCCGCAGCCACGACACAGCATACCGCAGCAACGATGCCACACGCAGCCACGATACGCCAAGCCGCCGCCCAATTCCCGCCGATAACCCTGGCAGAAATGGACGCCGTGAAGCTGCTCAACCGCATCGACAGCAAATATGTCACCACCCAGGCGACCCTGCTGGCAGTGCTCGCGGACGCACTAAAAGCCGGCTACCGCGCCCTCGAGACACAAGGCGACAAACTGAGCCCCTACAACTCCGTCTACTACGACACCCCGGACCTGAAAACCTTCCTGGACCACCACAACAAACGCCTCGTCCGCCAGAAAATCCGCACCCGCATGTACGTGAACTCCGGCGACACCTTCCTGGAAATCAAGCGCAAGAACAACCACGGCCGCACCAAGAAAAAACGCACCCAAATTGCGACCAGCGAACTGATGGACTTCACCACCAACGCCGCCGCAACCGCCTACCTTGCAGAACATTCCATGTTCACCGCTGAGGAGCTCTCCCCCGCCCTTTCCACCGCCTTCGAGCGCATCACCCTGGTGAATCCGCAGCAAACCGAACGCCTGACCATCGACACCGCCCTAAAGTTCGAAAACTTCCGCACCGGCAAACGCACCGACCTGCAAGACGCCGTAATCATCGAACTCAAGCAAGACGGCCGTGCCCAAAGCCAGATGAAAGGCATCCTCCTGGACCATCGCGTCAAAGAACTGCGCATCAGCAAATATTGCATCGGCACCACCCTCACCTGCAGCGCTGCCAAAAGCAACCGCTTCAAAGAGAAGGTGCGCGCCCTGGAAAAGATAATAAACAAGAAAATAGAAGTCATATGATCAACGTCCAAGATTTTGGCGACTACACCCTCGCCGACGAAGGCCTGATGGACATCCAGACCATCGCCGACGCCACCATGAGCACCACCCAATCCATCACCGAACTCTGCATCCGCTTCTTCCTTAACCTGCTGGTTTGCTGGATATTGGTGCACTTCTTCTACTACCGCAAGAGCCACCGCCGCGACTACTACTTCACCTTTATGGTGTTCTCCACAGCCATGCTGATGCTGCTCTACATAATGGGCAACGTGGAGGTCGGCGTGGGGCTGACCCTGGGCCTGTTTGCCATATTCGGGGTGATACGCTACCGCACCGAGACGGTACCCATCCGCGAGATGACCTACCTCTTTGTAATCATCGCGCTGGCCGCCATGAACGGCCTCGCCCCGGTGTATAAACTCATCGGCCCCACCTCCAACAACCCCCACTACGAACTCTCCATGGGCACCGTGGGCATCATGGCCATCTCCAACGCACTGGTAATCTTGCTGATATGGGTGCTGGAGAACGGCCGCCTGCTCAAGCACACCTCCACCAAACTGGTGCTCTACGACCGCATCGAACTCATCGTGCCCGAGCGTCGCGCCGAGCTGATTGCCGACCTCGAGAAGCGCATCGGCGTCAAGATCAACAACCTCGAAATAGGCCACGTCGACTTCCTCAAAGACGCCGCATTCATCAAGATATTCTATAACCTCGAGAAGGGCCAGAGCGGCTCCATCGACACCCTCACCAAAGCCAAGGACTTTGTAGAACAATAGGCCCCATGAAGATACGCAACATACTCATTATCACACTGCTGGCCGCGCTGCCGCAACTGACGTCCGCGCAAAGCTACAGCATCCCCGTCAGCGACCTGGAGACCGACTTCGGGGCGCGCCTGGAGCTCTCCATCGACAAGAAAATCACCAAGGGGCTGCACGTCGAAGCCTTCGCGCAGGGGCGCCTGAGCGAGAACTTCAGCAAGTTCGGGCGCGTCGATGCCGGGCTCGGCGTCAGCTACAAGGTCAACCAGTACCTCAAATTCGGCACCGGATATATGCTCATCAACAAGCAGAGCTCTTCCGACGCCTGGAAGATGCGCCACCGCGCTTATTTCGATGTAGCGGGGACGCTGCACGCCGGAGCGTGGCGCTTCCAGCTGAAGGAGCGGCTGCAGCTGACCCACAAGGATGTGAACACCGTCAAGCACCAGACGACCCCCAACCTGCTGGAACTCAAGAGCCGGCTCAAGGCGGCCTACAAGGTGTCGCCGCAGCTGGAGCCCTACGGCTTTGTGGAGCTGCGCAACGTGTTCAACGACCCCAGCTGCACCGCCACCTGGAGCAGCGCCACCGAGACCTTTGGCGACTACAGCTTCACCGGCTACAACCACGCCTATATCAACCGGTTGCGCGGTTCGCTGGGCGCCAAATATAACTTTGACCGCCACAACGCGCTGGACCTCTATGTGCTGGCCGACTACTGCTACGACAAGGCCATAGACACCTACTCCAACGGCACCTATCTCCGCTCGCTGAGCTGGGAACCCAGCTTCAAAACCGCCATCTGCCTGGGCTACTCGTTCAGCTTCTGATTGTCGCAATAAATTCGTATATTAGCAGTTTGAACAAAACTGTCTCGTATGCAAGCAATCATACTCGCCGCCGGAATGGGTAAGCGGCTGGGAGAGAAGACCCGCCACGACACTAAATGTATGCTGGAGGTGGGAGGTACCCGCCTGATAGACCGCACCCTGGAGATGCTCTGCGCAGCCGGGGTGAGCCGCATCGTAATGGTGGTCGGCTACAAGGGCGATAACGTGCGCGCCCATGTCGGGAGCGACTACAAGGGGATTCCCGTGGTGTATGTAGAGAACAGCATCTACGACAAGACCAACAACATCTACTCGCTGTTCCTGGCGCGCGACTATATGGTGCAGGAGGATACCCTGCTGCTGGAGTCGGACATAGTGTTCGAGCCCGGTGTGCTGCAGGCCATCATAGAGCACCCCTACCCCAACCTGGCGCTGGTAGACAAGTACGAGAGCTGGATGGACGGCACGGTGGTGACGCTGGACGGCGAGGGACGCATCAAGCACTTCATCAACAAAGAGGAGTTCCGCTACGACGACATCAAGAGCTACTACAAGACGGTAAATATCTACAAGTTCAGCAAGGAATTCTCGGCGCGCTACTATGTCCCGTTTTTGATTGCGTACAGCACCGCGCTGGGTAACAACGAATATTACGAGCAGGTACTCAAGGTGATACTGCTGCTGCACGACGCCCCCATACGGGCGCTGCCGCTCCACGGCCAGACGTGGTACGAGATAGACGACGTGCAGGATCTGGACATCGCGCAGGGGATGTTCGCCCCCGACGGCGAGAGTCACTACGCCGCCATTTCGGGCCGCTACGGCGGTTACTGGCGCTACCCGCAGATGCTCGACTTCTGCTATCTGGTGAACCCCTACTTCCCGCCGCAGCGCATGATGGACGAACTCAAGGCGAGCTTTGAGCCGCTGATGCGCTCGTACCCCTCCGGGATGGCGGTCAACGCGCTGCTGGCCTCCAAGAATTTCCACATCCAGCCCGCGCATATCATGGTGGGCAACGGTGCCTCGGAGCTCATCAAGGCACTTATGGAGCGCCTCGAGGGCAAGGTGGGCTTTGTGCAGCCGACTTTCGAGGAGTATCCCAACCGGCTGCCCGCAGAGCGGCTGGTGCCCTTTGTGCCCGCTTCTGAAGGGTTCCGCTATAGCGAGGACGACCTCATCGGCTTCTTCTCGGGCAAGGGGATTTCGACTCTCTTGCTGATAAACCCCGACAACCCTTCGGGCAACTGCATCGGCGCCGGCGGCGTGCGCAAGTTGCTGGAGTGGAGCGCGGCGCAGGGCATCACTCTGGTGGTGGACGAATCGTTCCTGGACTTCTCCGCCGCTGCCGCAGAGATTTCCCTGCTGCGGGACTCTATTCTGGAGGAATTCCCCAACCTTGTGGTTATCAAGAGCATAAGCAAGTCCTACGGCGTGCCTGGGCTGCGGCTCGGCGTGCTGGCCAGCGGCTGCGAAGAGCTGGTTGCGGGGCTCAAGAAAGATGTCGCCATCTGGAACATCAACTCGTTCGGCGAGTTCTTTATGCAGATACTGGAGAAGTATCACGGCGACTATTTGGCCGCGTGCGGGCAGCTCCGCCGGGAGCGGGACCGCTTTGCCGGAGAGTTGCGGCTGATTCCCTGGCTGGAGGTCTTCCCCAGCGAGGCCAATTATCTGCTGTGCCGCCTCAAGGGGCGCTTCGGCTCCCACGAATTGTCCATAAAGCTGCTCGCGCAGAACATCTGGATCAAGGATTGCTCCGGCAAGAAGGCGATGGAGACGGGAGAGTTCATTCGGCTGTCGGTGCGCAGCACAGAAGAGAACGACCGTCTGGTAGAGATTCTTAAAAGTCTGTAAATATGAGGGTTTGCATTTGCGGAGGTGGGTCGCTGGGGCACGTTTGCACTGCCTATCTCGCGTCGCACGGCGATGTGGAGGTGGCGCTGCTCACGGGGCATCCCCTCGCGTGGGGTAAATCCATAGAGGCCGCCGACCCCGACGGAAAGGTGTTCCGGGGGGAGCTGGCGGTAATCTCCGATTCTCCGGCAGAGGCCCTGGCGGGCGCCGACATGGTGTTGCTGTGCGTGCCGGGGTTTCTCATCCGCAAGACGCTCTCCGACATCAAACCGTACATCGGCGGCGCCGCGGTGGGGTCGGTGGTCTCCAGCACTGGGTTCTTCTTCGAGGCGATGGAGCTGCTGCCCAGGGTGCCGCTATTCGGCTTCCAGAGGGTGCCGTTCATCGCCCGGGTCAATGAATATGGCCATTCGGGCTCGCTGCTGGGCTACAAGCGGCAACTGGCGGTGGCCACGGTGGGCATCGCCGACCGCGAGGGATTCCGCCGGCAGGTCGAGTATCTGTTCGGCACTCCCGTGACGCTGCTGGAGAGCTATCTGGAGGCGGCGCTGACCAACAGCAACCCTATCTTGCACACCGGCCGGCTTTACTCCCTGTTTGCCGCTCACACCGCGCCGTTTGACCACGAGGTCATGTTCTACAGCGAGTGGAGCGATGCCGACTCCGAGCTGCTGATAGCGATGGACGCGGAGTTCTCGCAGTTGCTGGATAGGCTCGGCGTGAGCCGGGAGCACACCCCCAGCCTGCTGGAATATTACGAATCCTCCGACGCACATTCGCTCACAGAGAAGATACGCAGCATACAGGCTTTCAAGGGGATAGCCGCGCCGCTCAAGCAGACGGCGGCGGGCTGGGTTCCCGACCTGGAGAGCCGCTATTTCACAGAAGATTTCCCGTATGGGCTCCACTATATCAAGCAGTTGGCAGAGCGCGAAGGGGTTCCGACGCCCGTCATAGACAAGGTCTACCAGTGGGGCATCGGGATGCTCAAGAATGCCACCCTGCGCAAGGCTCAGCTCAGGATGCTGCACATCCTGGAGGTGGTCGACGGCATTTGCCGCCGGGAGGGGATTCCGTATTGGCTGGATGCCGGCACGCTGCTGGGGGCCGTCCGCCACAAGGGGTTCATCCCGTGGGACGACGACATGGATATCTGCATCCTCCGCAAAGATTACAAGCGGTTCCGCAAGGCGGCGCTGGCCTCCCTGCCGGACGATCTGGCCTATCAGGATTGGACCACCGACCCGAATCATTTTGAGATGTCGCCGCGCATCCGCGACCGGCGGTCGCTGTTCGACCAGCCCGAATCGCGGTGCCAGAAGTACCGGGGGCTGTTCCTGGATGTGATTCTGGTAGAGCGGGTTCCGTCGATGCGGGTCAAGAAGTTTATCTGCTTTTTCTATCGCCGGGTCACCCGCGAGATGCACAACTACGGCAAGGTGGCCTACAAGTCGCCGGTGCGCCGGGTTGTGGTCAAGGCGGTGGCGTACCTGGCCTGGCCGTTTGTCTGGCTCATGACGTCGGTGGCGAGGCTCTATGCGGCGGCCATCAAGAGCGATGTGATGAGCCGCTATTACACGCATTTTCCCGCGCCGAGGTGCATCAGCGACATTTTCCCTTGCAAGGATATCGAGTTCGAGGGGGAGATGTTCTCTGCCCCGGCCCATCCCGACCGTTATCTGGAGAAGATGTTCGGCGACTACATGACCCTCCCGCCCGAATCGGAGCGCGGCGGCCACTACTGCCCCATCGAGGTCTACGACTAGGCGCCACGCAGATGCGTGCCTGCCTAGGCGTTTCTCAGTTCGTAGGCTCTGAGGGTGTTCTTGAGCAGGGATACTATGGTCATTGGACCGACGCCACCGGGGACGGGGGTGATGTACGATGCCTTGGGGGCAACCTCGTCGAAGGCTACGTCACCGCTCAGGTGATAGCCGCGCGGGGAGTCGTCGGCGATGCGGGTCACGCCCACGTCAATCACCACTACGCCCTCCTTGACCATGTCGCCCTTGAGGAATTCGGGCACGCCCAGGGCGGCGATTATGATGTCGGCTTCGCGGGTGTAGCGGGCGATGTCCTGGGTGCGGCTGTGGCAGATGGTCACGGTGCAGTCGCCGGCCTTGGCCTTCTGGCTCAGCAGGTTGGCTATGGGGCGGCCCACTATGTTGCTGCGGCCCAGCACCACGCAGTGTTTGCCTTTGGTCTCGATGCCGTATTCTTCGAGCAGCGTCACGATGCCGAAGGGGGTCGCCGAGACAAAGCTGGGCAGGCCCAGCATCATGCGGCCGACGTTCACGGGGTGGAAGCCGTCGACATCTTTGGCGGGGTCTATCGCCTCTATGATTTTGTTTTCGTCGATGTGTTTGGGCAGGGGCAGTTGCACTATGAAGCCGTCCACGTCGGGATCGGCGTTGAGGCGTGCGACTTCGGCAAGCAGGGCCTCTTCGGTCATGTCGGCGGGGAAGCGGAGCACGGTGCTGGTGAAGCCCGCCACGGCGCAGGCTTTCTCTTTGTTTTCTACGTAAGTTTTGCTGGCGCCGTCGTCGCCCACGAGTATTGCGGTGAGGTGGGGACGCTTCTTGCCCATTTGAACCATCGCTTCAACTTGCTGGGCAATGCGGGTTTTTATGCGTGCCGATGTGGCCTTTCCATCGAGTAAAATCATATCTATAACAGGTTTGTTTTATCTTCTTTTACGCATCATGTTAACCACGTTGCTGCCGCCTGCAAAGTTCTTCATTACGCGGCGGGTGCCTTCGAATTGCTTGAGCAGGCGGTTGACCTCGACTATGCTGGTTCCGCTGCCGGCGGCGATGCGTTTGCGGCGGCTGCCGTTGATGGCGTCGGGGTTCTCGCGCTCGAAGGGAGTCATCGAGAGTATGATGGCTTCGATGCCTTTGAAGGAGTCGTTGTCGATGTCGACGTCGCGCAGGGCGCGGTCCATGCCGGGGAGCATTCCCGCCAGATCTTTGATGTTGCCCATCTTTTTGATCTGCTGGATTTGCTGGTAGAAGTCGTCGAGGGTGAATTGGTTCTTGGCGAGTTTCTTGTGCAGCAGGCGGGCCTGTTCTTCGTCAAAGTGTTCCTGGGCCTTCTCTACCAGGGAGACGACGTCGCCCATGCCGAGGATTCGGTCGGCGATGCGTTTGGGGTAGAAGATGTCCAGCGCCTCCATCTTTTCGCCGGAGCTGATGAATTTGATGGGTTTGTCCACTACCGAGCGGATGGTGAGGGCGGCACCGCCACGGGTGTCACCGTCCATCTTGGTGAGGACCACTCCGTCAAAGTTGAGGCGGTCGTTGAAGGTTTTGGCGGTCTCCACGGCGTCCTGACCGGTCATGGCGTCCACTACGAAGAGGGTCTCGGTGGGTTTGACGGCTTGGTGCAGGGCGGAGATTTCGTTCATGAGTTCTTCGTCCACTGCAAGACGGCCGGCGGTATCTATCACCACTACTCCGTAGCCTTCGCGGCGGGCTTTGGCTATCGCGTTCTGGGCTATCTGGATGGGGTCTTTGACTCCGTCTTCGCTGTAGCATTCTACCTGGATCTGGGTGCAGAGGGTCTTCAACTGCTCAATAGCGGCGGGGCGGAAGGTATCGCAGGCGGCTACCAGGGGTTTGATGCCGCGTTTGCTCTTGAGCCAGAGGGCGAGTTTGCCGCAGAATGTGGTTTTACCGGAGCCGTTGAGGCCGGCTACCATCACTATGCCGGGGTTGCCTTTGATGTTGATTTCTGTGTGGTCGCTGCCCATGAGGTCGGCTAGTTCGTCGTGAACTATTTTGACCATCATTTGTTCGGGTTTGACGGCGATGAGGATGTTTTGGCCGATGGCTTTTTGTTTGACTGTGTCGCAGAAGTTTTTGGCTATCTTGTAGCTGACATCGGCATCCAGCAGGGCGCGGCGCACCTCCTTCAGGGTCTCGGAAATGTTCACCTCCGTGATCTTACCCTGTCCCTTTATGAGCTTAAAGGATCTCTCTAACCTATCAGATAAGTTCTCAAACATATATCTACACTTTTAATATTTCTCTACTTACTCTACTTGTATTCTACAAGATATTTTCATTCCGAATAATAATGCTTCTCCAGACTACGGATGCTTCGCATCCTATCCCTCCCACTGGACCAGCTACCGTCATGCAAGCAAGCTTGCCTGCCGCTATCTGCCCCAGCGGGCCCCTCCCGTTCACTAAAGCCACGGGCGGCTAGGTCTTCCGAAGCATTATTATTCTCCATTTCAATATATTGCCTAGCAATTATTATCTTCTACACTATATCCTGTCCTATCTTTTACTATTTCAGTATATCATCAGAATAATACGCTTTGGCAAAGGGCCTGCGGTTGTAGGGCATGGACATGACTTGGCCGTAGGCGCCGGCGCTGTGGATGGCAAAGAGGTCGCCGCGGTGGGCTTCTGTGATTTGCATCCCTTCGCCCCAGCAGTCGGACGACTCGCAAATGGGGCCGGCGACGTCGTAGCGCTGCATCTCGCCCTTGCCGGTGAGGTTCTCTACGTGGTGGTAGGCCTGGTACAGGGCCGGGCGTATGAGGTCGTTCATGCCGGCGTCCAGGATCACGAATTTGCGGTCGATGCCTTGCTTTACATACACGGCGCGGGAAATCAAGTCGCCGCACTGGGCCACGAGGGCCCGTCCGGGCTCGAAGTGGAGCTCCTGACCCGGCTCCAGCGGCAGGTTGTCGTGGACGGTCTGGAACCACGCGTCAAAGCGGGGCATGGGGTTCTCTACGGGGTGCTGGTAGTCGACTCCGAGGCCGCCGCCCAGGTTGATGCTCTTCACCGGGTAGCCCGCCCGCTCGAAGCGGTGGGTCAAATCCACAGTGCGCTTGCAGGCGAGGGCGAAGACATTCATGTCGGTGATCTGGGAGCCTACGTGCACGTGCAGACCCTGGAACTGTACGTTCTGGAGCCTTGCCAGCGTCTCTACCACCGTGTCAAAAGCCCGGATACTGATGCCGAACTTGTTCTCTTCCAGGCCGGTGGAGATGTATTTGTGGGTGTGCGCGTCTATGTCGGGATTGACTCGGATGGCGATGTTGGCCTTGAGCCCCATCTCGCCCGCGATGGTGTCGATGCACTCCATCTCGGGTATCGACTCGCAGTTGAAGCAGCCGATGCCGACCTTGAGCGCGAGGCGTATCTCGGCGTCGGTCTTGGCCACTCCGGCAAAGACGATTTTGGCGGGGTCGAAGCCCGATGCCACGGCCAGGTCTATCTCGCCGCCGCTCACGCAATCCACCCCAAAGCCGTAGCTGCACACCGTGTCCACGATGCGCTGCTGGTCGTTGGCCTTGATGGCGTAATGTACTTTGTAGCCGTATTTTGCAGCCTGGTTGCGGCACTCGCTCAGGGTGGCACGCAGCAGGTCCATGTCGTAGTAGTAAAAAGGTGTTTCAATACCCTTGAAAACCTCAATTGCTTGACCGCTTATCATATTCTGGATTCTAAATCGGGGCGAATTTAATCAAAAAGCGGGAAATCATCAGTATCTGTGATGTATCCTTCTTCAGGAGCCTCTGTAATGCCGTAAAAATTGTCCGTCGTGTTGCGTTGGATGCCACCCTTGCCCGAGCCCGAAGAGCCCGAATTTGTGCGGATATAATCGCCACAGAAGGCAATGTCCCAGTCGGTGCGCGACGCCCACGCGGCGTCCTGCTCTTTGTCACCAAAATCGGAGGTGCCCACCACCGCCCCCGTCTCGAAGCAGAAATAGCTCCACTGCGAGTCGGAGAGGGCAATAGTGACCTCGCCGGAGACCGGTTCGGGCCCCTTGACCTGCTGACACGCGGCGGCTGCGACCAGGCTAATTGCCCAGATGCACGCTGCCGTCAGGCGCGTAAACATATTTGAACGATATCTCATCTCCTTTCTTGGTTATCCTTATTTTGGCGTATTTGCCCTTGGCGGTGCGCACCACCAGCGGCGATGTCACCGGCTCCTTTTCGCGCGTGAGCCAATCGACGTGGGAGGCGGAGAAGGTCACCAGCGGCGTGGTGGCCAGGCCGTACAGGTTGACGCCGTATTCGAACGGCGCGCACTGCTCGTTAAACGTGTAGGTGCGTCCGGTGCCGTAGTCGTGCACTTCGTAGCCCAGCAGGCGGCCGGTGCCCTCCTTCCCTATCTGTTTGCGGTCTACACGGAGGAAGAATTTGGGCTTATCTAAGGTGTCCAGCGCAATCGCTATAGGGGTCGCGTCCAGCGCGAGTTCTATCTGCGACGATGCGCCGCGCCCCTGCATGGGAAAGTCGCCCCCCTGGAAATTGACTATGGACGAGACCACCTGGGCGGTGGGCCTTTCTGAGTATGGTTTGGCCGCGACGCCCATCATGAAGCCGAGGTCGTTGCGAGAGGTGTAGTCTACATTGACCTTGAAGACCAGGCGCGGCTCGTAGTATTTCACCGCGACGCCGTTCACCGACTTGGAGAGGATGTTCTCCTTGGGGACCTCTTCCATGAAGAAGCGGTACGGCATGTAAAAGAAGCCGCGGTCGTGAAAGTCGTCGCCATAGGAGTTGACCACTATGAAGGCGCCGTAGGTGGTACGGCCGTCAAAGGCGCACTCCACCGTGTCGTCGTAGCCCACGATGCTCATGGCATGGCCGCCGTCGGTGGGCAGCCCCGTGAGCATGCAGCGGTAGCCCGTCTGCGAGGGGCCGTCGTAGTCGTAGTCGAACCGCCAGCCGCGGGCGGCCGAAGAGATGCTCACCAGGTGCCCCTTGCCATCGTTGTAGAGGTACTCTTTGATTTTCTGCAGTTCCTCTTCGTTGCTGATGCACATATCCACCAGGGCGGTGGACTTGTAGTGCATCGCGCGGTAGTATTTGTCGTAACCCGAGGCCCAGTAGAACTGGGTCGAGGAGTATTGCTTGGGAAAGTCGGCGTCGGTCATGATGCCCGACTTGAAGGAGAGCATTACCCCGTCCATGGTGATAGTGCCCTGGTCCTTGCCCTCGTTCACAAAGTTCCAGGTGAACAGGTAGTTGAATCGGTTCTCGGGCGTGTTGGCGGGGCGGTCCAGCAGGGCGTTCATCTCGTAGGTGAACACGTAGCCGATGATGCTGGCCTGGGCGCACGAGCCGCCGATCTGGTTGAAGACCGGCGGGAAATATTCCTTGGTGGAGTTGTCTACGCTTAATGGGAGAGTGTCCCCGGCGCGGGCCGGAGACACTGCCGCCATAAGCAATATCGCCAGAAGGAATCTTCTCATTTCGGTTTGGTTAGCGGAGTCGCTTGAGGGTCTTGTTCATCTCCTCGCGGAGCTCTGCGGGGCAATTGTATTTGTTGGATTTGGCTACAGCAAAGCCCTTGGCAATCTTGTCGCGCTGCCAGCTGCGGTTAAACCAACCCAGCGCCTCGGCCATGACCACGCGCAGCCGGAGGGGCTGCGACTCGTCCAGCACGAAGTCTACATAGCGCTGCACGTCGTAGTGCAGGGGGTTGTTGCGCAGGTAGCGGATGGAGTCTTCGCGGTCGCGTTCCGACGCCTCCTTGTCAAAGATGTCGGAGAGCATCTTGTCGTTGCGCTGGCGGCTGCACTCGAAGCAGGTCAGGGCATCCTTGGCCACATACTGGGCGCGGACGTTCTGGTCCTGGGTCTCCATCACGTGGCGCAGACCCTCTTCGAGACGGGGGTCGCCATTGTCGCCGGCATAGATGCAGGCCATGCGCATGATGTGCTCGTAAGGGTCGTTAAAGGCCAGCATCAGCGCCTGTACAAAGTTCTCGTCGGCAAAGAAGCTCAGGCAGTGGAGCGCCTCCAGGCGGACCTCCCAGCTGGGGCTGGTCTTGTAGGCCTCCAGCAGCTGTGCAGAGCAGGACTTGCCGCGGGCGAGCGCCTTGTCGGCCATCTCGCGCAGCTCTATGGCCTGGCGGGTGGCGGCGTCGGCGGGGGTCTCCTTGTGATTGAAGCGGAAGGTGGGGTCACCTATCAGGTGCGACTCCAGGTAAGGGAGTTTCTGCTGCCACTTGCCCACCCTGTAGCCAAGCGAGAGCATGCCTATGAGTTCGTCTTCGTATTTGTCCTGCAGGGCGTTCACGGTGTTGCCCTGGGCCACTATGCTGCGGCCGCCGTTGAATATGTGGCAGCCCGCCACGTAGCCTTCGCGGAACCAGAAGGAGCCGTTGTAGCAGGCGTTGAATATGAGCACGCGCGGCTGGCTGTGCAGCTTGACTATCTCGGGGTAGAGCATGTTGACCTCGTCGGGCAGGTTGGTGTCCTCCTTGGGCTGCTCGGTGGTGAAGAATTCGGGGTCGGTGAGGTAGACCTCCTTGGCCTCCTTCAAGAACTCCTCCTCCCCTTCTTTGCCCTTGTAGCGGCGGTTATATGCCCAGCGGAGTATGCCGCGCATGGCATCGATATATTCGCGGATGCCGTTGGGGGCATCGGCCTGCGAGATGTACTGGGTATCCTCCGCCCCATGCTCGCTGAACTGGAACAGGTCCACTTCGGGACGCTGGAGTTCGTTGTAGAGCTGGTATTTGACGGTGGCGGAGTAGCGGTAGTTGTAGAACTTGTTGCCGTCGGCGCTCTCGAAGGCCAGGGGGAAGTATTCCCTCCAGGCGATAGGTTTCTGGCGCCAGAGGCTCAGGCAGTCGCTGTTGTAGCCGCTGCCGCCGTAGTAGATCACGTTGTCCAGGAAGTTGCGCTCGCCGTGGGCCCTTACGACCTCGGCCAGGTAGTCATTGAGTATCTGGTATTTGTCGCCCTCGAAGCATTCGGGCACCTGCATGCGGGCCGAATAGATGTCAGAGGCGACGTACTGCGCCCCCTTGTCGGTGAGGTGGTAGTAGAACACGCCGGTGTCCACGCTGTCGCGGTCGCAGTAGCGCCAGTCGAGGTCCAGGTCGTCGTAGAAGCGGTCGGTGGTGACCCACGACTCGGTGCGGTCGAACTTGGTCTCGTTCATCTTGAAGGCGGTGGTCATGTGCTGGGCGCCGGAGACGCGCACGATGGGGATGTTGCCCACAAAGACCACGCCCTCCAGCTTGTGGCGCTTGTAGTCGTTTTTGATGATGTCCCTGATGACTTCGGGGCCCTGCCAGTCGGCGGCGTAGATAAAGGTGCCCAGACCCTCTTCCTGCAGCACTTCGCGATAGGCCAGGATGGCGTCGGAGCAATTGGACCAGGTGCGCGAATCCACAAATATGGCGAAGGTGCTCTTTGCACCGCGCGCCGACGGACGGATCACATTGACGCCGTCGTATTTCTTGCCATCGAGCGGCGCGAAGGCCAGCGTCAGGCAAATTATTGCAAGTATATGTCTTTTCATCGTGAATAAGCTTTGAGTCGGTTGATGGTCTTGTGGAGTTCGTCGCGCAGGGCGGGATCCTGTGTCTGCGGCAGTTGCGCCTCAAACGCGCTGATGATCTGCTGCTTGCCCTCGTAGCGGGAGTACCACCCCAGCGCCTCTGCGGCGTCGATGCGCATCTGCATGTCGCGGCCGGCGTCCTGCACGATGGCTATCAGGTGGGGCACATACTTGGGATCGGGGGTGTTGCGGATGGAGTTGGCAAAGCTGGAGAAGCGGCGCGGTGCCGTCTCGGGGTTGGTGAGCAGCCCCATCATGTATTCGCGCATGGAGGCGGCGCCGTCGAACTGCTTGTTGGCCTCTGCCAGGAACTCCTCTTTGTTGAAGATGAAGCTGTTCTCGACCTCGCGGGCGAGGGCCTCCTTAACGGCGTCGCCGTAGTAGCCCGCAGCGGTCTGCATGTTGAAGGCCAGGCGCAGCGCCATGTAGTCTTGCAGGTACATCTTGGCGATGAGCGGGGCAAAATCGGCGTTGCCGGTCTCGCCGCACCAGTACACCGCCTTGCGGCGGATGAATTCGTAGGGGTCGGTGAGCGACTCCTTGAGCAGCCGGGCGTAGATTTCGCCGCCGTAGTGGGCCGCCAAGAAGAGGCACTGCAGGCGCACCGTGTAGTCTTTGCTGGAGCGGTAGGTGCTCAGCAGCAGCGGTGCCAGGCCGTCGTATTTGAGCCTGTAGAGTTTGTACAGGGCCAGGCCGCGCACGTCCGAAGGCTGGCTGGCGTCGGCCAGCAGGCCTTTCCAGTAGTCAGCGCTCCCGCTGTAGAAGTCGGGAGCCTTGAAGTCGGCGGCAAAGTGCATCGTGGGGTCGCCTATTATGTGGCTCTCCAGGATGTTGGTCATCTGGCATATCTGGCCTATGGGCATGCCGCAAGCGAGCAGGCCCAGCAGGTCGCTGCTCGATTTGTCCTGCAGCACATTCACGGTGTTTCCCAGCGAAACCACCGCCTTGCCGTCGGAGAATATATAAGAGCTTGCGATGCAGTCTTTCTCGCGGAAATCGCCGTTGTAGCAGGCATCAAACAGGGTGATGCGGGAGTTGGGGGCGATGCCGGGGACTTCGCTGAGCAGTATCAGCGCCTTGTTGGCGTGGATGCTGTCGGCCTTGGCAGCCTCGGGGTCGTCCAAAGTGGTGAACCAGGAACTGTCCAGGTTGTATGTCTCGCTGATGTCGGCGATGGCCTCTTCGCGGGTTTTGCCGTAGCGCTCTTTGCGGGCCACGGCAGAACGTATCGTGCGCTTGGCGGCCTCAAGATAGCCGTCCACATCCATCGGATTTACCGGCGGGTCCCACCCTACGTACTGGGTGTCGGGCACGCCGTGCTCGTGGAACAGCGCCAGGTCTACCTCTTCCCGCTTGAGCTCTTTGATGGCGATGCTCTTGATGTCGGGATACATGCAGAAAAAGTAGAAGCGCGCCCCGTCGCTGGTCTTGAAGGCCTCGGGGAACTGCTCCTGCAGGGTTATGGTCTCGTCTTTCCAGGCGATGAGGCTGTTGGAGAAGGAGCCGCTGCCGGTAAAGGAAACCACGCAGTCGGCCTTGTTGCCCGACTTCTTCTCTGCTACCGCCTTGCGCAAGTACTTGCTTATCTGCTCGTAGCCTGCGTCGCCGTCCAGGGTCGGTTTGATGCGGCCGGTAAAGATGTCGCACTGTATCTCCTGGCTCCCTTCGCCGGAGAGATCGTAGTAGAAATATCTCGCACCGAGGGTATCCTGGGAGCCGAGGTATTTGAATTCGAGGTCAAAGTCGTCGTAGAAGCGGTCGCTGGGCACGGTGGTGTTGAACAAATCGTCGGGGTTCTGGGCCATCTTGAAGGCGCTGGTCAGGTGCTGCGCACGGTTGACCATCACCACGGGGATGTCGCCCACAAACACGGCGCCCGCCAGGTTGCGCTCTTTCTCTGCGGTCTCGAGGAATCCCGCCACCTCTTCGGGGGCGATCCAGGCACGGGCCTCCACAAAGGCGTCGAAACCGTCGGCCTTGACTGCGTCGCGGTAGGCGTCCACATCGGCCTGGCAGGCGCGGTAGGTCTTGGTATCGATTACAATTGCAAAGGACTTGGCCTGCTGTGCATAGACAGCAAGCGCCGATGTGAGCATCAGCGCCGCTGCTATTATTCGTTTATGTATACAGTTCATTGTAAACTGATTGATTTCTGGTTTAGAATAATACGCCCACAGCCGCAAGCACATTGATGCGGTTTGTGGATGCCGACAGCGGCTTGACATACTGCCCGTCGGCTTTGACATACATAGTCTGCTTCTTGGCGACTATGAAGGAATAATTGAGAGACAAACCGGCGGTGATGCTCGATGACATCAAATATGCCAGTTCTGAAGGATACATATCTTCCAGGATCGCCTTCTCGGAGCAGGCTGTGCCGGCATTCAAGAATTGACCCGAAAGAGGATGGCGATAGCCCGCCGTAAGCTTAGCGAGCAGCGCGCTGCCGCCACCGAACGAGGCGTTGTACGCCCCTTTGAGACGTGCTTCCACAGCCATATTGTTGAACGAGGAGGTGAAATACTCCTGATTCATCATATCAAAGAGGGCCTCGGCACCGGCCTTCCACAAGTAAGAGTTCCCGGTCATGTTGCCGTAGAAGTCGTAGCTGGCCAAGGCATTGACAAACATATAGCTGCTCATGGGAGTTATGGCCCGCGTCTCCCACATACGCTTGGGAGAGGTCACCAGTTCCTGGGTGTATTCTTTGCCTGTGACATTGGAGAAGGAGCCGTCGAAGACCAGACGGTGGTTGCGGTTGGCACCAAGGTTTGCCTTGAAAGTGAAATCTGCGTAGATGGTATTTGTGGCACCTCTCATCCGGGGGAATTTGGGGTTTTCCATAACCGTGATATCCTCATATCCGCCTGCCAGTTCGGTAAAGATGTCTGCCGCCTGGGAGGTAGACGAAAAGCCCAGTGCCGCTCCGGCGCGGTGACCGGAGTAGATGTAATCCTGCACGCCGGAGTTGCCGCCGACGTTACTGGTGGAGTTATTTGCCAAACCACGCATTATCGCCACGGGCTGGTTGACCCAATGGTTCTCGCAATGATTCTCCGAACGCTCTTTATAACGTTCATAATCGAGAGTCAGACCGAGGGAAGCGCCGGACGATATTCTGTAAGCCACGGAGGGGGACGCCTGAAGGTTCACCACGGTAGCTACTCCGCGGGGGTCCACCTGTTTTGCCCCCACCTTGTCGCTGTATCGCACTCCGATACCAAAGGCAAGGCGGCCCGAAGCAAGTGTAGGGAAAGCTGCCTTGAAGCCCATATCATAGTTCTGACGCTTCCAGTCCGACGGATTGAAATCTGCCACATAATAGGGCATCGAGAACCTGGGCTGATACAGGTTTGCGTTGTATAAGCTTCCCGTTGAGAAAGAATTTGTATAAGAGAAATCTCCATACAGGGCAAAACCCTTGAATTGCGTTGCGCCGCTTGTAGAGGCAATAATGTCCCTCTCGGTCAGGGGCTCAAGGGCATGTTTGAAATCGCCCATGTCCCGTCCGTAAGACAACTCCAGGTCGGCATAATTGTCAAGGGGCGAGAATGCCATTGCCGCAGCATTCAGTGAATTGAACCAAAAGTTTTGCAGGTTTAACTCCTGTGAGGCAGGAGTCAGCGCCGCGTCCTGGGCCCGCAGGCTCGTCGAGCCCGCGGCCAGAAGCAGCAAACCTATAAGGAGATTTCTCTTCATAATGGTTTTTTAATAATTGATACTATCGACTAGTTCCAGGTATTCCAGCTGGGAACCTTCGCGCCGTTGCGACGGATCTGGGGATCGGACTTAACCTCGAAGTCGCTGGCAGTGTTGTTGGTATCCTGGTAAACGATGCGGCCGTCCTCTTTGGTCTCGGCAATCTTGCGCACGACGCTCTCGTTGGCGTACATGCCGGAGCAGAAGATGTAACCCGAATCGTGTTCTGCAGGAACAGTTACACGTGCACCATCCTCGTCATTCTCGCAGCAGCGTACTGCGTCGAGGATGCAGTCAGCGGGGATAGCGATGGCAGCACTGTACTGGCTGGAGCTACCTACCTCATAGGTCATCTCCCTGGAAAGACCCTCGGGAGGGAAGAAGATGATCATGGTCTTACCACCAACACCGGGGAGCCACTGAGGCATAGAGTAAGTCTCGCCGAAAAGCTGCATGTTTACTGCAGGGTTGTCGGTGATGACGGTACCGTTCCAGAGAGTGCTCTCGCCAAGGATAGCCTCAAACTCGGCACCGGTCAGGTCCTTTGCGTTGTCACCGCCAAGGGACTCGATCTTATGGTTGGTAGCCCACTGGGCAATTACGATGCTCTCGCCGGGGCCCACGGGGTAGTCGTCGCCGTCGCCGGGGATCTGCCATACGTGCTCTGAGTAAACATATTTATCGGCATTCTCTATTTCGAACTCACGGGGCTCACCCGAATAATTGTACATGTCAAGAGCGCAGATGCAGAGATTGTCGGCATATACGATCTGGTCGCTATTGTTGTAAAGCTCAAAGAAAATATCACGGAAATAAGAGGCATCGCCGTTCTTCACGCCGCAATAGTAGAGCTCCTTGAAAATAAGGGCGGTAGATTTTGCAGAATTAACTTTGACCGCTACGGTAGCGCCCTCTTCCAGGGCAGAAAGCTTTTCGCTGCCGGAGATGTTGAATGCAACACCGTCTGCAGCGGAATGGCCTTCTACAAGCACGTTGTAGATACCGGGGGTAAGTACAAAAGATGCAGAGTTGTTCTCACTGTCAGCCTTGAATGTCTCTGCTGTAGTGGTGTTGGTAAGGGTAATGACATAGGCATCAGGTTTGGGAACATCTGCCGAGAGTCCAGACTCATCGATGGTGACGGTAGCATTGACCGCCTTCGGAGTCTTGTCGCATGCTGTAACCGCAACGAGGGCTATAGCAGCAATTGCAAAAAACAGTTTTTTCATCATTTTGAGTAATTAAATAGGTTAGTACTATCTGATTGTCAGTTTCAAATCAAAGCCGAAATACATCGGCAAACCGAGTTCCGAATATGTTCCGGTAGATATGACGGACTCATAAAGGGGACGGTAATTCAGTATGTTGTTGACATAGAATGTCGCCGTGAGCAGCTGGCCTATCTCTTTGGTAAGGTTGAGATTGACAATGCCATAGGGGCGTGTCTTCTCTACCAGGCGGGCCGCATCGGTAACCTGGACCTTCATGTAAGAGAACTCGGGAGTATCGGCAAGGGCCGGGTCGAAATCGTATACCTTGCCATCTTCCCATGAGATATACTTGACCCAGACATCTTCGTTCTGGAACTCCTTCCAGGTCTTTTCTAACCAACTAACCTGTACCAGCATCGTAACCACGAAACCCAGGTCGGGGATATTGTGGGTCGCACGCAGGGTTGTCAAGAAATCTTCGTAGCAATATGTGCGCATCTGAGGAGCCCACACGGCAATATGATTGTCAAAGTTTACATCCGGGGTCTGGGTATTCTCGTTTCTGGTGAAGGAATAGCCATTGGTGGCCGAACGGGAGCTGGTGTAAGCACCGTTCAGGTAAAATGATGTACGGATCTCCTCGAAACGGCCAAGGTCAAGCTCGAATTCGATACCGCGGGAACGGCGCATGGCCGTGTTGAGAGGTTTGTAATATTCGAAGAAGCTGTTGACGGGGGTGTCACTCTGCTTCAAGACAGGCTGCTCGCCGGTGCCTATTCCGCCGGATACCGCCTTATAAGAACGGGTCTGCATCCATTTGAAGCAAGAAAGATCCTGTCCCATGGTGTAGCCGTTGGTCATGGACTCCTGGAAAGCAGTCACGGCAAGGGTATACCGGTCGGCTATTTTCAAGTCGAATCCGATCTCTGCCTTGCGGTTCTGGGCAATCTGAAGGTCGGGGTTGGATATGTCGTAGACCAGAGTCTTGGCAATGGTCAAGGTCTCTTCGGGGGTGATGTTTACGGTCTGGCCTCCAATACGGGCGGAGGTGCCGGCATTGTTGTAAAGGGTAAGGTCGCAATAGGCGTTGAAGGGGTACAGATACATCACTGTGGGCGCCTTGCTGGTGATACCCCAGCCGCCGCGCAGGGTCAGCACGCGCGGCACAATGTCGAACGAGGCGTTGAAGCGGGGAGCAAAGGCCGACTTGCCGTTGATATTGTCATAACGGACGCCGGCAGAGAGATTGAATATACGTTTGCCGAATGCAACGGAAAAATCGTCCTGGACAAAAACGCCCAGCTGATTGACGAACGGTATGTCGTAGTAATGTCTTGTACGGAAACCCGACTTCATGTTGGAGACATCCCTGAAAGGAGGCACCCCTTCGGGATAGACCAGGCCCTCTCCCAGGTTGCCGTCACTCCTGAAATCGACACCGGCAACAATCTTGTTGTCTACCCTTTCTCCCAGTTTGGCATAAAAATTAGCCATGAGTTTGCCGAATGCGTTGATTTCCTTTCCGAAAAGATCGTAATAAGGGACATAGCTGTAAGGGAGGTATGTGGCAGAAGCGGTGGCATCGTTGCCGAGATAATTCGTAATCTCGTTGCCGTCCGCGTCGTATACCCTTTTGCCGGCGACATTAGAGACGACACTGCCCGACGTGCGCGCAGTGGTGTACAGGTTCAGGGCATTACTTGCCAGCTCTTCACGGAAAGAGTGTTTGTCGGTGTAGGAACCCGATACGGTATAGTCGATGCTCTGGAGCCATCCGGCGTTTTTGAAATTGAGGTGGCCGTTGGAAACGAGCCTTGTCCCGAGGTTCTTGGCGCCGAAATGGGTCGACAAAGCCTCCAGGTCGGGGTTCTGGTCTACACTGTCGTGGTCATAGTTAAAATCTATGGAGGTGTTGGTGCTGAACAGGCCAAAGGTCTTGCTCCAAAGAAGTTTGGTGTTGAAACGACGGTAGTGTTCGTAAGCAGCGACCAGCGAGCGGTTGCTGTATGCATAGTCGGCGCTGATATTGAAAGCGCCCGCCTTTTCGGTCTGGAAACCCTTTGCGGTGGAGACCTGATATTCGCGCGGGTTGATCTTCACACGGAATACCAGCGGCGATGCACCCGCTTTGGATTTGACCAGCACCGCACCCGATGTGAGGTCACCATATTGGGCAGAAGGGATACCACGGATAACTTCTACCGACTCGATGTTGTCGGTAGAGATGGTACGGACATCGACACCGGTGGCCGGGGAGGCCGCGGAGCCTGTGGGACCGCCGGAGTTGCCGCTCATGGCGGGGGCCAGCGTCTGCAGGTTGGAGTTATTGGACAGGGGGGCACCGTCCACTATGATGGAGGTTCCCAAACTGATCATATTGTAGCTGGCATCGGTACCGCCTGCACCGGCACGGACAGCGAGCACGTTGGACTTGGTAAGGCTGGGATTGGTGATTGCCACACCGGGGAGCAATGACATCACGTCGCTCAGGGAGCTGGTGGACATGTGGTCCATGGCCTGGCGGGAGATGATAGACGAGGTGGATGCGCCCGCCTCGCTGCGGGTGGCGGTCACCACCACTTCGTCCATGTGGAAGGACATGTCTTTCATGGCAAAGTCAAAGCTGTACTTCTCGCCCGCCTTGGCGTCGAACTCGCGCTGCTGCGCGATCTTGCCGTAGAACTCTACTTTAACAACCACGTGCCCGGCGGCGACCTTCTCGAAAGAGAAGTTACCCTTGGAGTCGGTCATGGTGTACTGGCCGGACGGGGAGAGCAATACCGATGCGTAGGCGAGCGGACCGCCGGCCTCTACATCTGTCACCTTGCCCGAAATGACGGCATACCTGCCCTGGGCCGAGAGTGTAAATATACTTAGGAGTATAAAAACGATTGCTAAAGAGATTTTTTTCATAATTGCACTTAGCTTCGGTTAAACGAAATGACCCGAAACTGCGCAAAATTGCGGCAAAAAATCTCAAATACCAAATATTTAGCCCCTAAGGCGATAATTGGTCCTTAAAAGTTCGAAATCTTGAGGGGCGCTGCGGAGCATTTTATCATCTGCCATTATATCATACGCTTCTATATTGTAAGGCAGATAACTGTGTTTGATTTCAAATTGTAAAAGCTCAGAAATATTGAAATGTTCTGCGACGCGGCGCACCGAGGCGGTGGTTCCGTTGATCTTGCCGACCACCGAGTAACCGGCGATGTGGGGGGTGGCGATGTCGGCCGCCGCCAGCAGCTCCCGGTTGATGTTGGGCTCGCCCTTCCAGACGTCTATGGCCAGGCCGCCCAGCTTGGGTCGGGCCGCCAGCAGGGCATCCTCGTCGGCGATGCCGCCGCGGGAGGCGTTGATAAAGATGGCGCCCGGCTTCATCTTCTCAAAGAAGGCGGCGTTGGCAAAGCCGCGGTTCTGCTGCCAGAGCGGGATGTGGATGGTGACTATATCGCTGGTTTCCAGCAGGGTATCGAGGTCGGTGAAGGTGCGGCCGCTGGTGCCTTGCGCCTGCAGCGGCGGGTCGTTTTCGAGCACCTCGAAGCCGCGCTTGCGGCCCATGTCGGCCACCCGGTGGCCCACCTGCCCCACCCCTATCACGCCCAGGGTGGCGCCTTGAAGGCTCTTGCGGCGGCCAAACACGTTCAGCGCCGCAAAGACATATTCCATCACGGCGTCGGCATTGCAGCCGGGCGCATTGAAGGCGGCGATGCCGTGCGAGGCGCAGTATTCCATGTCGATATGGTCGAAGCCGATGGTGGCGGTGGCGATGACCTCCACCGACGAGCCCTCCAGCAGGGCGGCGTTGCATTTGGTGCGGGTGCGTATCACCAGCGCCGAGGCGTCGCGCACCATGGCGGCGTCGATGGCGGCACCGGGGGCATAGACCACCTCGAACCAGGGCTCAAAGACCCCCTGGATGTAGGGCACCGCGCTGTCTATGATTATCTTTTTCAATTATCTGAGTATTAAGGTCTTGACTAAATTGTCGCCGAGGGTATCGTTGATGCGGGCGCGGATGTCTTCTTTGCTCATCTCCAGGTGCATGCGCACCACCGACGAACTTAGGCGCACGGTGAGCGTGCCCGCCTCAAAGCTCTTGGAGAGGGTCACGTGGGCTATGGCATCGCCCACGGCGGCATCCCACGCCTCGCACACGCGGGAATACTTGAGCCCCTCTGCCAGAGGGCTGTCGCCCAGGTAGCGTTCGAGGGCATCGCCCAGTGTAGCAAACTTATTCCTGTCCATTATTCTTCGCGGGAAAATACGCCCCCCTTCACGCTGAACATGGCCGAGTCCACATCCATGCCGGCCACTATGCTGCCCAGGCGGACCTTGTTGCAGTCGGTCACGAATATCTGCCCGAAGTCTTCGCTGGCCACCGTCTTGAGCAGGAACTCCACGCGGCCGCTGTCCAGCTTGTCAAAGACGTCGTCCAGCAGCAGTATCGGGGCAAAGCCGTAGTGGGTGCGCATTATCACGAACTGCGCCAGCTTGACCGCCAACACAAAGGTCTTCTGCTGCCCCTGGCTGCCGCAACTGCGTATCGGGTTGCCGTTCATGCGGAACAGGATGTCGTCGCGCTGCACGCCGCACGATGTGTAGCGCAGCACCTTGTCGCGCTCGAGGTTCTTCTCCAGCAGGTCTATCAGCGCGCCGCGTTCCAGGTCCGACTGGTATTGCAGCGAGATGGATTCCTTGCCGTCGGACAGGCGCCTGTAGTATTCGCTGGAGAGTTCCTGCAGCTGGGTGCAGAGCTCCCGCCGCTTATCATATATATATGTGGCGAAGGGGTTCATCTTGTAGCTGATGGTCTCCAGCAAGGCGCTGTCACCGGCATCCTCCTTGAGCAGGCGGTTGCGGTAGAGCAGCAGCTTGTTGTAGTTCTGCAGGGCGCGCATGTACTCCCGGTCGGTCTGGGAGAGCATCATGTTCAAGAAGCGGCGGCGGGCCTCGGCGCTCTCGTTTATGAGCGAGGTGTCGGAGGGGGAAATCATCACGATGGGGAACTTGCCTATGTGGTCGCTGAACTTGGTGTAGTTCTTTTTGTTGCAGCGGACCTGCTTGTTGTCGCCGTCCAGCATCACCGCCACGGTGGTCAGGGAGCCGTCGCCGCCGTCGTATTCGCCGCTCAGCACCATGGTCCTCTGGCCGGTGGTGCGGGTGAACTGTTCGCTGCTGCTAAAGTAGCTCTTGGTCATTGACAGATAGAAGATTGCGTCCAGCAGGTTGGTCTTGCCTTCACCGTTGTCGCCACTGATGCAGTTGAGCTCCGGCGAGAACTCTATGCGGGCCTCGCCTATGTTTTTGAAGTTTTGGATGTTGATTTTCTTCAGGTACATAGCTGCCTCAAAAGTACAAAATATTTATTGTGGATTCGCAATTTTATTATAATTTTGCACGCTTACTTTAGGCGATAAATCTAAAAATTTATACATAATGGCAACAAAAAATGTCAACAATAAACCCGAGAACAACCAGGCCGTAGGCGAGGCTGTGAGCGGTGTTGAATTGTTTCTGAAGAAGAACGGCAATCTTTTGAGCACCATCGTGCTTATCGTGCTGATTGCCGCGTGTGCAATCGTAGCTTTGAACCGCTGGGTCTTCAAGCCCGCACAGGCAGAGGCCAAGGCCGCCGCAGCAGGCGCCGAGCGTTATTTCCAGATGTCGCAGTTCGAGCAGGCGCTCAACGGCGACGGCAATGTGCTGGGCCTTGCAGATGTCATCGCACAGTATGGCAAGAAGGCAGGCCAGGGCGTCTATTTTGACGCAGGCGTATGCCAGCTGCAGCTCAAGAACTACGACGAGGCTATCAAGTATCTCAAGCAGTACAAGGGTCGCGACAATATCCTCAAGGCCCGCGCACTCGCCTGCATAGGCGATGCTTATGTCGGCCTGGAAAACAACGAGGCCGCATTGGCAGCTTACAAGGATGCAGCCAAGATGGGCGACACCGCCTTCACCGCCGCATACCTGCTCAAGGCCGGCATCGCTGCCGAGGACCTTGGCCGCAAAGACGACGCCCTCGCACTCTACGAGCAGATCAAGGTCAAATATCCCGCATCTGCCGAGGCACAGGAAATAGACAAGTACATCTCCCGACTCAACGCACAGTAATATGGGAAGAGCATTTGAATTCCGCAAAGAGCGCAAGTTCAAGCGCTGGGGCCACATGGCCAAGACCTTTACCAAAATCGGTAAGGAAATCACCATCGCAGTAAAACAGGGCGGCCCCGACGTTACCGGTAACCCCCGTCTGCGCGCCCTCCTGCAGGAGGCCCGCAGCGAGAACATGCCCAAGGACAATGTCGAGCGCGCCATCAAACGTGCCACCGACAAGGACCAGGGCGATTACAAGGAGGTTCTCTACGAAGGTTACGGCCCCCACGGCATCGCCATCCTGATTGAGACCGCCACCGACAACACCAACCGCACCGTGGCCAACATCCGCAGCTATTTCAACAAGTTCGGCGGCAACCTTGGCACCAGCGGCAGCGTAGAGTTCATGTTTGACCGCAAGAGCGTCTTCACCGTGAAGGACCGCGACGACATCGACCTCGAGATGCTGGAGCTCGAACTCATCGACTACGGCGCAGAAGAGGTGTTCCGCGAGGGCACCGGAGAAGAGGACGACGACCCCAAGGTCATCATGATCTACGGCGAGTTCACCGCCATGAACCAGATCCAGCAGTATCTGGAGAGCAACGGCTACGAGATCATGTCGGCCAAGTTCGACCGTTTCCCCAACACCGAGCTCAAGAAACTCTCCCCCGACGACCAGGCCGCAGTTGAGAAACTGCTCGAGAAGATCGAAGAGGACGAGGACGTGCAGAACGTATTCCACAACATGGAGTTATAGCATTTAACCAAACAATACTATTGAATGGGCGCTGGTTCATAACTTGTTGAACCGGCGCTTATTTTTTTGCTATTAATTATAAGTATAAATCACTATATTTGGTCGTTTTTTCGCTAAACCGAGTAGAATCGCAAACAAAAACATAAACACAGTTATGGAACTTAAACAAATCGAACACATCGGCATAGCTACTCCCTCGCTCGAGGAGGCTATCCCGTACTATGAGAACGTACTTGGTCTTAAATGCTACAACATCGAGGTCGTAGAGGACCAGAAGGTTAAAACCGCTTTCTTCATGATCGGTGAGGTCAAGCTCGAACTGCTCGAGCCCACCTGCGAAGAGAGCACCATCGCCAAGTTCATCGAGAAGAACGGCGGTCGCGGCGGCGTGCACCACATCGCTTTCAAGACCAACGACGTTGCAGCCTGCCTGGCAGATGCCACCGAGAAGGGCGTGCGCCTGATCGATGCAGCTCCCCGCAAGGGCGCCGAGGGCCTCAACATCGCCTTCTTGCATCCCAAGTCCACGATGGGCGTGCTCACCGAGATTTGCGAGAATCCCAAAGAGAAATAGTTCAATAATCTTTAAAATCATATATCAATGAGTCAGCAACTCGAAAAAGTTAAAACTCTTATTGAGCTCCGCGAAAAAGCGCGCATCGGCGGCGGACAGGCCCGCATAGACGCGCAGCACGAAAAGGGCAAATACACCGCCCGCGAGCGCATTGCCATGCTGCTCGACGAGGGGAGCTTCGAAGAATTCGATATGTTCATGCTGCACCGCTGCACCAACTTCGGCATGGAGAAGAAGCAGTTCCTCGGCGACGGCGTGGTCACTGGTTACGGTACCATCGGCGGCCGTCTGGTGTATATCTTCGCACAGGACTTCACCGTGAATGCAGGTTCTCTCTCCGAGACCCTCGCACAGAAGATCTGCAAGGTTATGGACCAGGCAGTCAAGGTCGGCGCTCCGGTCATCGGCCTCAACGACTCGGGCGGCGCCCGCATCCAGGAGGGTGTCAACGCGCTGGCGGGTTATGCCGAGATTTTCGAGCGTAACATCCTCTCCAGCGGCGTGGTTCCCCAGATCAGCGCCATCCTTGGCCCTTGCGCCGGCGGCGCTGTCTACTCCCCCGCCCTCACCGACTTCACCATCATGCGCAAGAATGCCAGCTACATGTTCCTCACCGGTCCCGCTGTCGTAGAGCAGGTGCTCGGCGAGAAGGTGACCCAGGAGCAGCTCGGCGGCGCCAGCGTGCATGCCACCAAGAGCGGCGTGGCACACTTCGCATGTGACACCGAAGAGGAGGTCATCTCTACCATCAAGGAGCTCATCAGCTATATCCCTCAGAACAACCGCGAGGAGCCGCCGTACGTTCCCACCAACGACCCCATCGACCGCAAGGACGACCGACTGAACGAGATCATCCCCGACAGTCCCAACGAGCCTTACGACATGTACGAGGTCATCAACGCCATTGTGGACGACGGCAAGTTCTTCGAGATTCATAAAGATTACGCCCGCAACATCATCGTGGGCTTTGCCCATATGGGCGGTATTTCGGTAGGTATCGTGGCCAACCAGCCCAAGAACCTGGCCGGTGTGCTGGACATCAACTCCAGCCGCAAGGGTGCCCGCTTCGTACGTTTCTGCGACGCGTTCAACATCCCCATCGTGACCCTCGTGGATGTGCCCGGCTTCCTTCCCGGCACCCAGCAGGAGTTCGGCGGCGTGATCCTGCACGGCGCCAAGTTGCTCTACGCCTTTGGCGAGGCCACCGTTCCCAAAGTTACCGTTACCCTGCGCAAGAGCTACGGCGGCAGCCACATCGTGATGAGCTGCAAGCAGCTGCGCGGCGACATGAACTACGCTTGGCCCACCGCCAACATCGCTGTGATGGGTGCCGACGGTGCAGTGGCTGTGCTCTATTCCAAGGACATCAAGGCTGCAGCCACCCCCGAGGAGGCCGCTGCCATCAAAGAAGCCAAGAAGAAAGAGTACGACGACCTCTTCTGCAACCCCTACAAGGCAGCCAGCTACGGTTATATCGACGATGTCATCGAGCCTCGCAACACCCGCTTCCGCGTGATCCGCGCGCTGGTTCAGCTGCGTGACAAGAACCTCAGCCTGCCCGAGAAGAAACACGGCAATATTCCACTCTAAAACCGTTGGCTTATGACTATGTTTTTGGCAACTAACTGGAACGCCGTGTGGGCTATGACCGGCATGGGCATCGGTATCGTGTTTGTGATACTGGTGCTGCTGGTGCTGGTGCTGCAGATCTTCACACTGCTTGCAGTGCGCAAGGGCAGCAAAGGCGAACCTGCGGCGCACGCTTCGGCGTCGCCCAAAGCGGCCGAGGCTCCCGCCAAGGCCCCCTTCCACGGCGAGGACGAGGAGATTGCGGCTGCCATCGCGGCATCCATGTTCCTCTTTAGCGAAGAGGCGCACGATGTCGAGAGCGGCGTGATCACCATCGTGCATAATGACCACTCCACCTGGCACCATTTCCGTTAGAGATGTTTTGACCATCTTACTTAACGCTATCATAAATGCTAAACATCTCTCCGGAAACAACCTTATAACGTAACCCCATCCCTAAATCCCTTCCCTCGAGGAAGGGACTTGCAATCGCCCTTCGGGCTCAAAACTCAAAACTATTATTAATGAAAACTTTTAATTTCAAAATCAACGGTAACGAGTATCAGACTAGTGTCGAACAAACTGGTGATTTACTCCAAGTTACTGTAAACGGCAAATCATATACAGCTGAAATCCTGAAAGACGAAAGCGCTCCCGCAAAGGTTTCCGCACCGAAACCCGCAGCGGCTCCGGCTGCTGCCGCTGCCCCCGCTGCTCCCGCAGCAGCTCCTACGGGCGCAGGTAAGGCGGTTGAATCTCCCCTGCCGGGCGTTGTGGTAAGCATCGCCGTTTCTGCCGGCCAGGCAGTGAAGGCTGGCGACACCCTGCTCACCCTCGAGGCCATGAAGATGGAGAACGCCATCCAGGCCGAGGCCGACGGCACCGTGACCAAGGTCCTGGTAGCTGTAGGTCAGTCTGTCCAGAGCGGCGATGCGCTGCTGGAGATCGCATAACTCTCAAAACCCGACACGATGAACTCTTCAAAAAAGGTTTTCAGATTTCTGCTTCTCCTTGTAGCTCTCTTTGTGGCAATGCCGGTCATTGCACAGGACTTTGACTTTGGTGAGACTCTCACCAGGTTCGGCGCCGAGACCGGTTTTGCACAGATGTTCGCCACCGCTGGCGGCTGGAAGACGCTGGTGATGCTGGTCATCTCTTGCGTACTGCTCTACCTGGCCATCGTCAAGAAGTATGAGCCGCTGCTGCTTCTGCCCATCGCGTTCGGCATGCTGCTCACCAACTTCCCCGGGGCCAACCTGTTCCACACGGGTCTCTGGAACGACGAGTTCCTGAATCCCGACAGCCCGTTCTACCACAGTTACAAGCATATCCTGGCCGACGGCGGCCTGCTGGATATCCTCTATATCGGCGTCAAGCTGGGCGTCTATCCGTGCCTCATTTTCCTGGGCGTGGGTGCGATGACCGACTTCGGTCCGCTGATTGCCAATCCCAAGAGCCTGCTGCTGGGCGCCGCTGCCCAGCTGGGTATCTTCGCCACCTTTATCGTGGCTCACCTGATGGGCTTCACCTCTGCAGAGGCGGCTTCCATCGGCATCATTGGCGGTGCAGACGGCCCTACGGCGATATTCTTGACCTCCAAGCTGGCTCCGCAGTTGCTCGGCCCGATTGCCGTGGCTGCGTATAGCTACATGGCGCTGGTGCCCATTATCCAGCCGCCCATCATGCGCGCCCTCACCACCAAGAAAGAGCGCGAGATCCAGATGAAACAGCTGCGCAACGTCTCCAAACGCGAGAAGATCCTCTTTCCGATTGTGGTCACCATCATCATCGCGCTGCTGCTCCCCTCTGCGGCTCCGCTTATCGGCTGCCTGATGCTCGGTAACCTGTTCCGCGAGAGCGGCGTGGTAGAGCGTCTGAGCAAGGCGGTGCAGAACGAGCTCAACAACATCGTGGTCATCTTCCTGGGTGTCACCGTTGGTGCCACCGCCACCGCCGACACTTTCCTGCAGTGGCGTACCCTCGGCATCATGGCTGTCGGCATCGTGGCATTCGGCATCGGTACCGGCGGCGGCGTGCTGCTGGCCAAGTTGATGAACGTGTTCTCCAAGGAGAAGGTCAACCCGCTGATTGGTTCGGCAGGCGTGTCGGCAGTGCCTATGGCAGCCCGCGTTTCCCAGACCGAAGGTCTCAAGGCCAATCCCAAGAACTACCTGCTGATGCACGCCATGGGCCCCAATGTGGCCGGTGTCATCGGAAGTGCGGTAGCCGCCGGCATCCTGCTCAGTATGCTCGGCTAGTGAGGTTCCCACACAAGCAAAAAGCCACGGGGTTCGCTCCGTGGCTTTTGTTTTGGTGGGGTTCTGAGGGGTTTGACTGGTTTTGACGAGTATCAGCGGGGCTCCCGCCCGCTCGTGATTACCGGGAACGATTTAAGTATCCAGTAATGTTGCTAAATTTGTCAGCGTTATGAAAATGAGACACTCTATGATGATACTCGCAGCTGCGGCTGCGTGCGTGGTGACTCTGGCGGCATGCGGCCCCAAGGCTCCGAAACCGGTAAATGTAATCTTTGAGACCGACCTGGGCAACGACATAGACGACGCCATGGCGATGGATATGTTGTACAAATACATGGACGAGCGGCGGGTGAACCTGCTGGCGATAATGATTAACAAAGATTGCGGCATTTACCCCGCGAAATTTGCCGACATCATGAATGTCTGGTATGGGTATGAGGTGCCGATTGGTGTCGTCTCGGACGGTGTGCCCGGTGACGCCAACGTGGTGAACTATGCCCAGGTCATTTCTGAGATGAAAGACGAGGCGGGAGACCCGCTCTATGCCACTTCGGATATGGACTACAAGAGCCTGCCCGATGCCGTGAGCCTCTACCGCAAGATACTCGCAGGGATGCCCGACAAGTCGGTAAAGATAGTTTCCGTCGGGTTCCTGACCAACCTGAGCCGTCTGCTCGAGAGCGGTGGCGATAGGTTCTCTCCCCTGGGTGGCCGCGAACTGGTTGCCAAGAAGGTCATTTCGCTCACCACCATGGGCGGTTTCTTCTCGGGCCGGAACCAGGAATTCAACATCGTGAGTGATGTTCCCGCCAGCCGCAACGTCTTCGCCAACTGGCCCACCGAGGTCACTACCACCCCGTTCGAAGTGGGGATCCAGATATGTTATCCCGGCCGCAGCATAGAGCACAATCTCGACTGGGGCATCCCCCACCCGATGCGCGACGGCTATCTGGCATACTGCCCTATGCCGCACGACAGGCCGTGCTGGGACCTGACGGCGGTGCTTTACGCCGTAGAGGGCGAGCAGTGGTTCGGTGTGTCGGAGCCCGGCACCATCGAGGTCGACGAGGAGGGTTTCACCACGTTCGTGCCCTCACCCGACGGGAAGCATCACTTCCTGGCGGTAGACCCCGACCACGCCGATGCGGTCAAGGGGCGCCTCATCCAAATCCTGGAGAAGATGCCCGTCAAGTATCAGGATTAAATCAGGAAAAATCAGCAGTTGCTCACCACCGGACGGTACTGTCCGCCCAGATGCTCGAATGTGACCCCTTTGCGGGCAAAGAAGCGCTCGAGGGTGCCGTTCTGCGCCAATTCATCGGGGGTCCCGGCAATCACTTCGCCCCCCTTGGCCATCAGCCAGAGACGGTCGGCAATCTGCAGCGCCAGTTCCAGGTCGTGGGTAGAGAGAAAGATGGTCTTGTCCATCTCCATCGCCAGGCGGCGGAGCAGCTGCAGTATCTCCACCTTGCTGGGATAATCCAGGAAGGCGGTGGGCTCGTCCAGGAAGATTACGGGAGTCTCCTGCGCCAGGGCCTTGGCTATCATGGTCTTCTGACGTTCGCCGTCGGAGAGGGTCTCGACCATGCGGCCCGCCAGCGGGCGGATACCCACCAGGTCCATGGCGGCAGCCACCTTCTCGCGGTCTTCGTCGGTAAGGCGGCCCCAGAAATTGGTGTAAGGGCTGCGCCCCATCCCCACGAGTTCCGCCACCGTCATGTTCTGCAGGTTGTTGCGCTCGGTGAGCACTACCCCGATTACCTTGGCAAGTTCCTTCTCGCCGTATTGCTGCAGCGGCTTGCCCATGATATCCACCGCACCCTTGAGGGCGGGCTGGAAGCCGGCCAGAGTGCGAAGCAGGGTCGATTTGCCGGCACCGTTCTCTCCCAGCAGGCAGGTCAGGCATCCGCTCGAGAGGGTGTCGTTAATCCCCTCCGCCACAGTCTTGACAGACCGCTTGCCCGGGTAGCCGATGGCCAGATCCCTTATGACGATAGTCTCACTCATCATCTGCAAATATACGGAATTTATTCGCTACATTTGTATGACTATGGACATCAAAGAGATATATTTCGCCGGCGGGTGCTTCTGGGGCGTGGAGCACTTTTTCAAGGGTGTCAGCGGAGTGACCGCTACCCTGCCCGGCTACGCCAACGGACGTTTTGCCAACCCGACCTACGAGCAGGTCTATAAAGATGATACGGGCTTTGCCGAGACGGTGAAGGTGTGCTACAACCCTTCCGTAGTGAGCCTGGAACTGCTCTGCCGGCTATTCTTTATGATAATCGACCCGCTGTCGCTGAACCGGCAGGGGGAGGATGCCGGGACGCGCTACCGCACCGGGGTTTATTATTCTTCCGAGGCCGATCGGCCCGTTATCGAGGCCGCGTTCGCTGCAGAAACCGGACGCATCGGGTGCAAGCCAGTTACCGAGTTGATGCCGCTGCAGTGCTTCTACGGCGCGGAGGAGTATCACCAGAAATATCTCGACAAGAATCCCGGCGGCTACTGCCACCTTTCGCTCAAGACTTTCGCCTACCTGAAGGTTTTCGAGAAAGTGCGGATGTACCTGGGGGCCGCGGAGCCTCGCGGGGATGCGTCGCACGAGGCGGCAGCGGACTCCGGCGAACCCGACCCTATTGCGCGCATGGCCGAGATTGCCGCTATCGTACACGAAGGGATGCACTTCTTCTGGACGGGATTCTACCGGGTTGTCGGGAATCAACTTGTTTTGGGGCCATTCCAGGGTCCGCCGGCCTGCCTTCGGATCGCCTACGGCCGCGGAGTATGCGGCACCGCCTGGAAAGAGAGGCGGACAATAGTCGTCCCCGACGTTGAGCAGTTTCCCGGACACATCGCCTGCAGCAGCGCCTCCCGCAGCGAGATCGTCGTACCAGTCTTCGACCGCGACAACAATGTCACCGCCGTTCTGGACATCGACAGCGACCGCCTCGCCACATTCGATCACGAAGACGCCCGCTGGCTCGAACTCATAGTATCGACACTATAGTGGAACAGATAGTCTACACAGGCACCAACTTCGACGAGGTGAAACGCTTCTGCGGCGACAAAGTCCTTGCACCCTACTTCTGCATGGGCTTTTCCATGCTGTCGCTCGATACACCCGACGGTCTTGTCACCGTAAACGAGGGCGACACAATCCTCCGCTCCCCCGACGGCACATTCTCCGTCGAATAATCCTACTCCCACTCGTATTCGAAAGAAGCCTGGTCGGTAGTGAAATCCAGCAGGGTCTCTCCGTCCACCACGAACTTGTAATCGGCCACACACGTCGCGCTCTCGCGAATCACGCGGCTCATGGCTCCGTTCACCGGGGCATACAACGGGTATGCATTCTTCTTGACCAGGCGCGCGGTAAGTTCCATATCCTTGCACCGGACGATGGCCGTGTTGTCGGCCGTCTTGATGACCTTTGCGCCGTTGTAGGTAGCCAGACGGTATTCTTTACCCTTATAGTAGACAAATCCGATGACACCGGTGAAATGGAACATACCCATCGGGATGTCGGCCACGCTCAGCATTATCGAACCGTCCTCGAAGAGGCTCTGGGTCCAGATGTACACCGAAGGGAAAGAATAGCCGCGATCACCCTCGATGTAGCCCTTCGAGTTGGAGAAATCGTAGATGGTGTCGTTTAGGAAGATGGCGCCGTTCACCATATGCTCCGCGCTCCAGACGCTGTGGCGGCATTGCATGAACGGCACTGCCGCGAAGGGCCCCATGATGTCCCCTTTCAGCGGAGTCCAAGGGCCGAACGCGATGTCGCCGGCCAGGTCTATCCCCTCTTCGTGGATGTCGAGATGGATGCCGGCGGGCGAGAAATGATTGTCCCCCAGACGCACATCGAGTTTGGAGCCGTTGCGGGAATAGCCCTCGTAGTCGAACGGAATGTTCCACACAGTATCGTCCGTGATGACCTGAAGCGAAGCTGTATGCACCCCTTCGGTGCGGTGATGCGCCACGATAAGCGCCATCGTCTGGCTCTCGCTCTGCAGTTTGAAATACCACCCCTCGAAGTATCCCCCGGCCCGGGCCTGGAAGAATACAAACAGCGCCGCCATTATGGCAATAACTCGTCTCATATATTCTGTTGTCCAATGGTTACGTCCAGCATGCTGGAAACTTAACCCATCTGATTCTTACCTTTTTGCCGGGAACACCGGGCTATCTCGCGCCGAAAATCGACGAGCCGATGCGGATGATGGTGGCGCCTTCGGAGACTGCGATGGGCCAGTCTCCGCTCATGCCCATGGAGAGTTCGCTCAGGCCGGTGCGCATCAGCACTTCGTGGGCAGCGCGGAAGTCGGCGCGGATGCGTGCCTCGTCGTCGGTATTGGTGGCCATGGCCATGATGCCGCAAAGGCGCACATTGGGATAGTCGGCGGCATGTGCTGCGACCTCAACGGCCTCGTCTGGCGAGAAGCCCGTCTTGCTCTCTTCGGCCGCCACGTGAACCTCCAGCAGGCAGTCCACCACCCTGCCGGCGGCCCCTGCGGCTCGGTTTATCGCCTCCAGCAGGTGCACCGAATCTACCGACTCTATGAGCGCGGCGTACGGAATCACGTTCTTGATCTTGTTGGTCTGCAGGTGGCCGATAAAGTGCCACTCTATGTCTGCGGGGAGCGCTTTGGCCTTGGCCTCCAGCTCCAGCGGACGGTTCTCGCCAAAGCGGCGCTGCCCGGCCTGGTACGCAGCCATTATGTCCTCTACCGGCTTATACTTGGAAACCGCCACCAGACGCACTGATGACGGTATCTCCTTGAGCAAAGCTAACAGGTTGTCGGCGACGGCCATTACTTGCGTTTTTGCTGCTGTTGCTGCATCTTGTAGGCCTCTTCGAGACGCTGTGCGAACTTGGACTTCTTGGGAGTCTTGGTGCTGGCCTCGGCAGCCTTCTTGGCAATCTGTGCCTTGAGTTTGTCTTCGCTCACAACCCACTTGCGTATCACAAAGTTCTGCGCGATGGTAATCAGGTTGGAAAGGAAGTAATAGTAGTTGAGGCCGGCCGAGAAGTTGTTACAGAGCAGCACCATGAAGATGGGCATCATCCATACGGTCATGAACTGCATGCCCGGCATCTGCTGGTTCTGGGCAGCGGTGGCGCCCGCCGTCATCTTGCCGTAGACGAACATCGAGACGCCCATGAGCAGCGCGAACAGCGAGACATGGTTGCCGTACATCGGGATGTTGAAGCCGAAGTCCAGGATGGAATCGTAGGTACTGAGGTCGTGCGCCCAGAGGAAACTCTGCTGACGCAGCTCGAAGCTGGCCGGGAAGAACCGGAACATCGCATACAGTATGGGGAACTGCAGCAGCACCGGCAGGCACCCGCCAAACATGCTCACCCCGCTCTTCTTGTACAGGTCCATGGTAGCCTGCTGCTTTTTCATGGCATCCGACTCCTTGGAGTACTTCTCGTTGATCTTCTGGATCTCGGGCTGCAGCACCTTCATCTTGGCGGTGGACTCGTAGCTCTTGATGGTGAACGGCGAGATGACCAGCTTGATGAGTATCGTGAGCAGCAATATGATGAGGCCGTAGCTGTTGAAATATTTGCTGAGCCAGTTGAATACCGGGATTATGACATACTTGCAGATGGAGCCCACGAGCCAGCCGCCCAGGGGCAGGAGCTTGTCGTAGTTGCGGTCGTACCCCTTGAGCACCGGATAGTGGTTAGGGGTAAAGTTGAACTCGAAGCTACGGGAGAAATCGGCGCTCTTGGTGCCATAATCGGTAGCGAGAGAGGCGCCTGCGGCGAAGAGCCTCTGGCCGGGATCACTCTCGGGATAGGTCTTGACTGCCACGTCGCCGCCGGAGAAGCCGTCGGACGCATATAATATGGCAGAGAAGAACTGCTGCTTGTAGGCAACCCAGGAGGCGCTGCCGGCAAGCGACTCGCGACCCGAATCCTTGCGCAGCTGTATCTGCTTGATCTTGTCGGCGCCAGAATAGCGGAACGCCACCGCAGAGTAGTTTTTCTCATTGGTGTAGCCCTTCTCCAGGCGCGGCATGTCCATGGTCCAGGTTATCTTGCACTGCGACGATGTGCGTGGGATGATGCTGTCCATGGCCACGAAGTGCATGTCAAAGCCCACGTCGTAGCTGTCGGGCATCAGGGTGTAGATGTGCTCTATGTACGAATCCTCGTCTACATGGAGGCGCATGGTGACATTGTCGCCGCTGCTGGCAACTATCTCGTAGTTGAAGTCGGAAGTATTGATGTACTGGCCCGCATCCAGCTCTACGTCAAAATTGCTGGAGCCCTTGGGCATCAGGTAGAGGGCGGTGCTGTCGTATTTGAAATACTTCTTGATGAGGACCTCACTGATCTGGCCGCCGCGGGTCGTGAAACCTACGCGGACATTGTCGTTCTCGAGGTATACGAGTTCCTCTTCGCCGTTGAAAGCCATGTCGTTGAGCGACTGGGTGCGGTACATGCGCTCTTCGGCAACCATCTCGCCGAGAGTGTCCGCAGTGACCTCAATGGTCTGGGCGGCGACCTCCTCTGCCTGCCGGGCAGCCTCTACCCTGGCCAGGGAATCGGCCACGAAGCGGGCTCTTTTCTGTTTCTCAAATTGTTTTGTATTGTACCAGCTGAACAGCAGCAAAACTACGCCGATCAGCGCAAATCCTATTAGACTCTGTTTGTTCATTCAAATTTAACTCTTATTACTCCTTACTCCTCAGATTCCTCTGCCTTTGCCATAGCCTTGATCTTGGCCTCGAGAGCTGCCAGATCGGCCTTCGCCTGGTCTATCTTGGAGCGGAAGTCGCCGATGAGGGCCTCCGCATTCTTCGATTTCTCAAAGAAGCCGATGTTGTTCTCCCAAGTGGCGATGTCCTGCTCGAGCTTGACAAACTCCTGGATCAGGCGGTCCTTCTCGGTGAGCTGGCGCGGGGCGGCGCTGCGACGCTCCTGGTCGCGGCCACGGCGCATCGGGCGCTCTTCTGCGGTCAAGTCGCCGAACTTGGCCTTGAGGGCCTCGCGGTATGCGTTCTGTACCTTGTCCTTCTCCTTGAAGGGGATAAAGCCTATCTCACGCCATTTGGCCTGGAAGTCGCGCATAGCCTGCACGTTGGCCTCGCGGTCGCCGGCAAGTTCGAATGCCTCGATGGCTGCGATGAGCTCTTTCTTGGCAACGAGGTTATCGTTGAAGTTGGCACCCTTGCCGCCGGAGAGTTTGTCCTTGCGGTCGAAGAAGGTGTCGCAAGCGGCACGGAAGCGGGCCCAAACCTGGTCCGATTTCTTTTTGGGAACGGGACCGATCTCTTTCCACTGCTTCTGCAGGTTGATGAGTATGTCGGTGGTCTTCTTCCAGTCTTCGCTGTCCTTCACGGCCTCGGCCTTCTCGCAGAGTTCCTCTTTCTTGGCGAGGTTGGCGGCGAGTTGGTCCTTGAAGTCGGAGTGGAACTGCTTCTTGGCAGAGAAGAACTTGTCGCAGGCGGCGCGGAAGCGCTCGTAGATGCGGTCGTTCTCTTTCTTGACGGCAAAGCCGATGGTGCGCCACTCCTTCTGGAGATCCTGCATCTCGGTGGTGAGCTTGGCCCAGTTGGTGCCGGCGCTGAACTCCTGGTTGGCGATGGCCTCTGCCTTCTCGCAGAGTTCGGTCTTGGCCTTGAGGTTGGCTATCTGTTTCTCTTTAGCAGACTCAAAGTAAGCCTGGTATTTCTTGTTGATGACTGCGGTAGCGGCTTTGAAGCGGTCCCAAATCTCTTCGCGGCTCTCCTTGGCCACGGGGCCGAGCTCCTTCCACTCCTCGTGCAGCTTCTGCAGGGCGCGGAAAGATTGGATGCTGTTCTCGCTGGCAGCGAGTTCCTCTGCCTTCTTGATGAGCTCTTCCTTGGCCTCGAGATTCTTCTTGAAGTCCATCTCGCGCAGCTCGTTGTTGATCTTTACAAAGTCGTAGAACACCTCTACATTATGGTAGAACGAGTCGTAGAGGTCCTTGGCCTTTGCGGGGGGCACTGCACCGATGGCACGCCAGCTGTTCTGCAGCTCGCGGAAGCGGGGGTATGCGGCGCTCAGATCGCCCGGCTCCTCTACCAGCGCCTTGAGCTCCTGCAGCAGTTTGCTCTTGGCCTCGTAGTTCTCTTCGCGCTTGTGGTTCTGCTCGTTCATGAAATCGGCGCGCAGGGTGCGGTATTTGCCGTAGAGGCTCTTGAAGCCGCGCTCGATCTCTGCGAACGGGTTGGTAGAGGCGGTGTTGGCATCGGCCTCTTCGCCCTCTGCAACGGCTTCTGCCTCAGGGGCTTCAGCATCGTTTTCGAGCACGACATCCTTAGCGGCGGCCTCGTCAAAACCCATCGCGATTTTCTCTTTCTTGAGGGTCTTGTAGAAGCAGGCTTTGATGACCTCGGCATATTTGTTTAGCGAGCGTATGTCAGAACTGTCGACCAGCTCTTTGAGCGTGTCAACCAGTTCTTTTATGCTCTTTTCAGAGAAATCGATCTCCGGCTCGCGGCTAGCGGGCTCTTCTTCTGCAGCGGCCTCTTGAGCGGGGGCCTCCGCAACCACTTCCTGGGCGGGTGTCTCCTCTGCAACGGGTTCTACTACAGTTTCTTCTTTGATCGGCTCGGAGCCGACAGCAGCCGACTGCTCCTGTGCGGGAGTTACATCCTCGGGAACAATCTTGTTAAGGTCATCACTCATTTGTTCTGTTTTTTAGATACACTAAGAGTGCGAATTTATACAAAAATTCGAAATAATAGGGTTTTATTCATATTTTTGTACTCAGACCTTAAAAATGTTTGAATTGCGCGTATGCGTTTCGATATTATCACAGCCGTGCCGGAGCTGCTGGACAGCCCGCTGAATTATTCGATAGTGAAAAGGGCCCGCGACAAGGGCCTGGTAGAGATTGTCGTACACAACCTGCACGACTGGGGCAGCGGCAATTACAAGCAGATAGACGACTACGCCTTTGGCGGCGACGCCGGCATGGTCATGAAAATCGAGCCGGTCTACAACCTGATAAACCACCTCAAGAGCGAGCGCGACTACGACGAGATAATCTACACCTCGCCCGACGGCAAGATCCTGGACCAGGGCGACGCCAACGAGATTTCTTGCATGCAGAATGTGATAATACTCTGCGGGCACTACAAGGGCATCGACCACCGCATCCGCGAGCACCTGATCACGCGCGAGATTTCGGTGGGCGACTACGTGCTCAGCGGGGGCGAGATTCCCGCCGCCATCATTGTGGATGCCGCCGTCCGCCTGATTCCGGGCGCCATCGGCGACGAGACCAGCGCCCTCTCCGACTCCTTCCAGGACGGCCTCCTCTCCCCGCCCGTCTACACCCGCCCCTCCGACTTCAAGGGCTGGAAGGTGCCCGACGTGCTGCTCAGCGGCAACCCCAAACTCATCAAGGCCTGGCAGGACGAGCAGGCCCTCGAGCGGACCCGCCAGCTGCGCCCGTATCTTCTCAAAGAAGAATAAATAATTATATTTGCGCCAAACCTTCGTTGACAAATGAGCAAACTATACCTTCCGGACCATTATAAACCGCTGCTCACTCTCCAGCAGACCGAGCAGGGCATCAAGAGCATAAAGGATTTCTTCCAGCAGTGCCTGGCGTCGCAGTTGCGGCTCAGGCGCGTGACGGCGCCGCTGTTCGTAAAGAGCGGCCTCGGCATCAACGACGACCTCAACGGCATCGAGCGCCCGGTAAGGTTTGCCATTGGCGACATGCACGACGCCCAGGCAGAGATCGTGCATTCGCTGGCCAAGTGGAAGAGGATGACGCTGGCCGAATACAGCATTCCGCGCGAATACGGCATCTACACCGATATGAACGCCATCCGCCCCGACGAGGAGCTGGACAACCTGCACTCCTTGTATGTGGACCAGTGGGACTGGGAGGCGGTGATGACCGACCAGGAGCGCAATCTCGCCTACCTCAAGAGCAAGGTGGACGGCATCTACAACGTGCTGCTCCAGACAGAGTATATGGTGTATGAGAAGTATCCCGCCATCAAGCCGATCCTTCCCGAGAAAATCACATATATCCACGCCCAGGAGCTGCTGGACCTCTACCCCGGCCTCAGCCCCAAGGAGCGCGAGAACGAGATTGCACGCAAATACGGTGCGGTGTTCGTAATAGGCATCGGCGGCGTCCTGTCCGACGGCAAGCCGCACGACGGCCGCGCACCGGACTACGACGACTGGAGCACCGTGGCAGAGAACGGCCTGGCCGGCCTCAACGGCGACATCCTGCTCTGGAACCCGGTGCTGGAGAGTTCGTTCGAGATCTCTTCCATGGGTATCCGCGTCAACAAGGAGGCGCTCCTGCGCCAGCTGGAGATCAGCGGTCAGCAGCACCGCGCCGAACTTTATTTCCACCGCCGCCTGCTTGCCGGAGAGCTGCCGCAGAGCATCGGAGGCGGCATCGGACAGAGCCGTCTGTGTATGTTCTTGCTTCGCAAGGGGCACATCGGAGAGATCCAGGCCAGCATCTGGCCCGAGGATATGCGCGCCGCCTGCAAGGAGCACGGGATGCAGTTGATCTAAAAATTTTTTCAAAAAATATTTGCATTTGAAATTTTTTCTACAAACCTTTGTACCCAGAAACGCGATTATGATGAACGCACAGGTTAACAACTTTTTCTTTTGGCGCGCTTGGTTCTGGCAACTGAGTGTTTCTGTGTGCGCATCACCTTCCGTGCAATAACAATTCGAAGAAACATATCAAACACATATAAGGCTGGTCCGAAAGACCGGCCTTTTTTTTTGAAAACAGCAAACAACACAAACAACAATAACTTTTTTAAAACTTACAATTATGGCAACTAAACGATTTATCCTTCCGGAGGAAGAGATCCCCAGACAATGGTATAACATCCAGGCTGACATGCCCAACAAGCCCCTGCCGATGTTGCACCCCGGCACAAAGCAGCCTGTCACTGTAGAAGACCTGTCCCACATCTTCACACGCGAAGCTTCTGAACAGGAGCTCAACCAGACCGACGCTTGGATCGACATCCCGGAGGAGGTTCGCGACATATACAAGTCCTACCGCTCCACTCCGCTGGTACGCGCCTACGGCCTGGAAGAGGCCATCGGCACCAAGTGCCACATCTACTTTAAGAACGAGAGCGTGAGCCCCGTGGGCAGCCACAAGCTCAACAGCGCCCTGCCGCAGGCATACTACTGCAAGAAAGAGGGCATCACCAATGTCACCACCGAGACCGGTGCAGGCCAGTGGGGTACCGCCCTCAGCTACGCAGCCAAGGTATTCGGCATCGAGGCAGCTGTCTATATGGTTAAGATCTCTTACGAGCAGAAGCCTTACCGCCGCAGCATCATGCAGACCTACGGCGCACAGGTCATCGCCTCCCCTTCTATGAGTACCCGCGCCGGCAAGGACATCCTCACCAAGGATCCCAACCACCAGGGTTCGCTCGGTACCGCCATCAGCGAGGCTGTGGAGCTGGCCATGAACACCCCCAACTGCCGTTATTCACTCGGTTCGGTGCTCAACCACGTGACCCTGCACCAGAGCATCATCGGTCTGGAGGCCGAGAAGCAGATGAAGATGGCCGGCGAGTATCCCGACATCGTGATCGGTTGCTTTGGCGGCGGCAGCAACTTTGGCGGCATCGCCTTCCCCTTCATGCGTCACAATTTCAAGGATGGCAAGAAGACCCGCTTCATAGCTGCAGAGCCTCTCTGCTGCCCCAAGTTCACCAAAGGTGAGTTCCACTACGACTTTGGCGACGAGGCAGGTTACACCCCGCTGATCCCGATGTTCACCCTGGGCCACAACTTCCGTCCCGCCAACATCCACGCCGGCGGTCTCCGCTACCACGGTGCCGGCATGATCGTGACCCAGCTGGTCAAGGACGGCTTCGTAGAGGCTGTCGACATCCCTCAGCTGGAGACTTTCGAGAAGGGTCTGCTGTTCGCCAAGGCAGAGGGCATCATTCCCGCTCCCGAGTCTTGCCACGCCATCGCTGCGGCTATCCGCGAGGCCAAGGCTTGCGACGACAAGGGTGAGGAGAAGGTTATCCTCTTCAACCTCAGCGGCCACGGCCTTATCGATATCTCCGCTTATGACCAGTACCTGGCCGGCAACCTCGTGAACGGCGAGGTCAGCGACGAGTACATCAAAGCCAACATTGCAGAAATCAAAGAGCAGATCAAAATCGACTAATCATCATAAGCCATGATGTGGAATAAGAAAATGGAGTGCATGCCGCGCGAAGAGCTCACCAAACTCCAGAGCGAACGGCTGGTCAAGATAGTCAAGTATACTTACGACAATGTCAAATACTATCACGACCGAATGGATTTTGCCGGGGTAAAGCCCTCTGACATAAAAGGTATCGAGGATATCTCCAAGCTACCTTTCATGACCAAGCAGGATTTGAGGGACTACTACCCCACCGGCACCTTCGCCGCACCGATGAGCGACATCGTCCGCTTCCATGCCTCCAGCGGCACCACCGGCAAGCCCATAGTGGCCGGCTACACCCAGCACGACTTGGAGTGCTGGAGCGAGGGCGTGGCCCGCTGCCTTACCGCCTACGGCCTCACCAAGAAGGACATAGTGCAGGTGGCATACGGCTACGGCCTTTTCACCGGCGGTCTGGGCGCACACGACGGTGCCACCAAAGTCGGCTGCTCGGTGCTTCCCGCCAGCAGCGGCAATACCGCAAAACAGTTGCTTTTGATGAAGGATTTAGGGGTGACAGCATTATGCTGCACCCCTTCTTATGCTCTTTTCCTGGCCGAGAGCCTGCACAAGAGCGAAGATTTCAAGTTGTCGGACATGAAGCTCAAGGCGGGCGTCTTTGGCGCGGAGCCCTGGAGCGAGAACATGCGCGCAGAGCTTGAAGAGAAACTCGGCATCAAGGCATACGACATCTACGGCCTCACCGAGGTCAGCGGCCCGGGCGTGGGCGGCGAGTGCGAGTGCCAGGACGGCACCCATCTCTGGGAAGACATGTTCTACCCCGAGATCATCGACCCTGTGACCCTGCAGCCGCTGCCGCACGGAGCACAGGGCGAATTGGTTTTCACCACCCTCACCAAAGAGGGCATGCCGGTGATCCGCTACCGTACGCGCGATTTGACCTCCCTCAACTACGAGCCCTGCAAGTGCGGCCGTACCTCCGTGCGCATGAACAAGATCATGGGCCGCACCGACGACATGCTCATCATCCGCGGCGTGAATGTCTTCCCGACCCAGATCGAGTCGGTTATCATGGAGTTCCCCGAGTGCAACGGCCAGTACCTGATTGTCGTGGACCGCAAGGACAACACCGACACCTTCCGCCTGGACATCGAGCTGCGCGGCGAATGCTACAGCGACAGCATGGGCAGCATGAACGCCCTCACCAAGGCCATCCAGGGCCGTCTGGCCAGCGTGGTCGGCATCAAGTGCGACGTTCACATCGTAGAGCCCAACAGCATCGAGCGCAGCGCCGGCAAGGCCAAACATGTTATCGACTTAAGAAAAATTTAGTAACTTAGCTCCATGATCATCAAACAGCTTTCTATCTTTTTACAGAACAAGATCGGCCGTTTTACCGAGGTGACCAACATCCTTGGCGAGGCCGGCGTGGACATGCAGGCCTTCACCGTGTCGGAGAATTCCGACTTCGGCATCCTGCGCCTTATCGTGGATAATACCGAGCATGCCGTAGAGGCGCTGCGCGCTGCGGGGTTTGCAGTGAACACCACCGACGTGGTGTGCCTCATCTGCCCCGACAAGCCGGGCGCGATTGCTCCGTACATGAACAAGCTCTCCCAGGGGGGCATCTCCATCGAGTATATGTACGCTTTCAGCCAGCTGGGCAGCGCCAAGGTCATTATCCGCCCCGACAACATCGCCCTGTGCGAGAAGCTTATCTCTGAGTAATTACTCGTAGGTCAGGCCGGCAGTACACCACTATTTTTGCTATTAAAGGCGAAATAGAGTACCTTTGAAGGATTAAACGGGTACGAGTACAGACCAGCCTGACCTATGAATAATAAGAGGTATGCCGTATTGGAGGTTTCAGACCTTCAGAAAGCTCTGGGTATCAAAGGTGTTTTTGGCAATTGGATTGCCCGCCTGGCCTACCGGATACTGGAGTTGGAAGAGGTCAACCGGATACATGACAAATTTCGCGACAGCAAAGGGGCCGCATTCTCTGCGAATGTGATCGAAGAGGTAGGTGTAACCTGCGATATCCCTTCGCATCAGTTGGAGCGCATCCCCGCCGAGGGGGGCTTTATCACCATATCCAATCATCATTTTGGCGGCCTCGACGGGCTGGTTCTCAGCAGCGTGGTAGGGTCCCGCCGCCCCGATTACAAGATTCTCACCACCTTCCTGCTCTCGCTGATTCCCAATCTAAAGGAGAGTTTCCTGGGCGTGGACAATTTCTCGTCGGGCGGGTCGCGCTCGGTGAGCGGCATCCGCGCGGCGTTGGGACACATTGCACAGGGCAAGCCCCTGGGGCTTTTCCCGGCGGGCGAAGTGGCCACCTGGCAGCCCCGCAAGCGCCGGACCTCCGTGGGCCGGGGGCGCGTCGTAGAGGATATCCCCTGGGCGGAGAACATCATCAAGATGATCAAGAAATCGGCGCTGCCGGTTATTCCGATATTTTTCGAGGGAGAGAATTCCAAATCTTTCCATATCCTGGGCAAGATTCATCCCAGGCTGCGGACCGCACGGCTCATTCACGAGCTTTTCAACAAGCGCGGGACAGTGGTCAAGGTCCGCATCGGGCAGCCCATCCAGCCTTCTGAGATAGAGGGTTTCGACGTGACTTCGCTGGGCAAGTACCTGCGCAACCGCTGCTATGCGCTTCAGGCGCAGTGCATCGAAGCCCCGGTGGCGGCAGCGCACGAATGGTCGGTTCCGGTGGCGGCCGCTGTGCCTCACGACAAGGTCGTCGAGGAGATTGAGGGGCTCTCCGACAGCATCCTCTACGAAACCGGCGACTACAGGGCCTATCTGCTCGATGCCGACAAGGCGCCGCTCACCATGAAGGAGATTTACCGGCTCCGCGAAGAGACTTTCCGCGCCATCGGCGAGGGCACCGGACAGGCAGAGGATACCGACCTCTACGATTCATATTACAAGCAGATGGTCGTCTGGCACAAGGTCAACAAGGACATCGTCGGGGCTTACCGGCTCGGATTCGGCACCGATATCATGGCCGCTCACGGCGGGGTGCCGGGGTTCTACACCTCTTCCCTGTTCAGATACGGACCCAAGGCAGAGGAGTTGCTGCCACGCTCCATGGAGCTCGGCCGCTCTTTCGTGGTCGCCAAATATCAGCGGGAGGTGTTCCCGCTCAAGCTGTTGCTGGCAGGGCTGGCGGTGTCTACGCTCAAGTGCCCGCAGTTGCAGTATTATTCGGGGCCGGTTAGCATCAGCAACGACATCCCGCTCTTTTACAAGAGTCTGATTTACAGATATATCACCACGCATTATTCCATAGAAGACGCCGACAAGGTCGCCCGGCCGACGCATCCGTTCGAGCCCGACTACCTGCGGGTAAATCCCGATCAGTTGATGCAGTTCCCGGGGGGCAACATCGACTCGCTGGACAGGCTGCTGAGCGCGATTTCCGACGGTAAGGTGCGCCTGCCGGTGCTGGTGCGCAAGTATTTCAGCTGCGGGGCCAAACTGCCGTGCTTCAACGTCGATCCCGACTTCTCCTTCAGCCTGGACGGACTCATCTTCTTGAAGTATGCAGATTTCCCCAAGAATACCATGCGTTCTGTGATGCGCGGTATTGCCGAGGACATCCAGAATCGGGTTAGTGAGCATTTCTACGGTTCAACCGATAAATAATTGGAGATGGACAGTCCGTTGTGGGTATATCTTCTGGGACTCGCCGGCATGGGCATCTACGGGATGCGCGTGATTGTACAGTGGTATATCTCCGAGAAGTCCAAGCGGGTCGAATCGCCCGGCATCTACTGGGTCCTGAGCAGCATCGGAGCGGTCGTGCTGTATATCTACGGCTGGCTGCGCAAAGACTTCTCCATCATCTTCGGGGAGAGTCTGAGCTATTACATCTACATGTGGAATATCTCTGCGCTGGGGCTCTACAAGAAGGTCCCCAAGACGCTCATCATACTGCAGGCGGTGTTCCCGCTGGTCATCATCGCCCTCATCGCACAAGACTGGGACACCTTTGTGGACACATTCCTGCTAAATGCCGACGTGCCGCCCCGGCTGCTGGCATTCGGTATGCTGGGCCAGTTCACGTTTGAGATACGCTCGCTGTACCAGCTGGTCTACAGCATCCACAAGAAGGAGTCTGTACTGCCGCTGGGGCACTGGCTGCTCGCAGTGGCCGGCGGCCTGATGATTATCGCCTACGGCATCATCCGCCACGACTGGGTACTGGTCATCGGCCAGTTCTCCATCTTCTTCTCCATCCGCAACATCATGCTCTGGTTCATCGCCCGCCGCAACGACCGCCTCAAAGGCCAGGAGGGAAAAGAAGAGGAAAAAGAAGAGTATTGATTCGGACGACACCCCCAACCCCATAGTACTGGGGCTCTAAAGCGGGTACACAAAAAAAGCTTCCGGCGACACCTCAAGCCCCCTTCCTGGGAAGGGGGTTGGGGGTAGGGTTATTATAAGGGGCCCGCTGCAGCGGGTCACAAAAAAAGCTTCCGGCGACACCTCAAGCCCCCTTCCCGGGAAGGGGGTTGGGAGTAGGGTTATTATAGGGGGCCCGCTGCAGCGGGTCACAAAAAAAGCGGTTCTGATGAACCGCTTTTTTTGTGACCCGCTTGGGGCTCGAACCCAAGACCCCAACATTAAAAGTGTTGTGCTCTACCTACTGAGCTAGCGAGTCTCACTCACCAAAGGACCGTTGGTCCACTTTTGGGGAGTGCAAAGGTATTCTTATTTTGTTAATAAACAAAATTTTTTACTCCAGAACGAACGCCTTTATGCTTTTGAGGCCGGTCATGCCAAAATATGATTCCTTGACGGTTCCCTGGATATAGATCTTGCGGCCGAGCATCTCGGGATGGTCCACCAGGTTGACCGCCTCCCTGATGTCGTTGCCGCTGGCGAGTTCTATGGCCATGCACTCCGTACGCGTCCGGCACTGGGCCGAAGCGGCGATGGCCATGTTGCTGTTCTTGGAGAAAGGGGCCTCATAGTTGATGGCGCTGCTGGTCAAGTCGCCGCCCACGATGTAACCCCAGACCCATACGTTCTCCTCGGGGTGCAGCGCCGCCTCTGCCACGCTGAAAGCCGTCGCCTGCGACTGCCCGTCGCCCTGCGCATTCTGGTACTGGTCTACCATTATGGTCTGGCTCAGATAGGTCGCGGTGGTATCTACCTTGACGCTGATCTTGGACTGGGAGTCGCTGCTGCCGGCGTCCAGGGTGAGGGTAAGCATCTGCCCTGCAGAGAACTGCTTGCTGAACAGCTGCTGCACCGAGCCGTCCGATGCCACTGCGCTGAACGTGGCGTTCCCGGCGTCAAAGTAGCCGAACCGCGTCTCGGAAGAGGTGTAGGACAGGCTGCCCTTCTCCTGCGCTACTGTGAGCGTCCCCGGGTACTTGAGAATGTACCGGTCGGTCATGCGTATCTTGAGACCGGTGTTAATCATCTTGCACAAGAAATTCACGTTTACGCTCTCGCCGCTGGCCGCCACCACGCTGATGGCGTCGCCATACACAGGAGTGTCCCAGTCGGGCGCGTCAAACTCTTCGCTCACGATGCTGAGAGCGTAGGTGCCCGCCGGCACGTTGATTTTGGCAGGTTTGCCGCTGTAGAGTCCATAATAAACATATTCGCCCGCAGCGTTTGCAATCTGCAGCACAAACTGGTTGGTGTCGGGCATCGGCAGCCCGCCCGCCTTGGTAGCGAACATGTTCTCTTGCCTGATAGAAAGATTGAGGGTGGCGAATTCGCTGCGTTCAGAAAGGGCGCAACCCACGGCCGCCATGGCCGTCAATGCAATTGCGAAGGTGATAACAAAGCCCTTCGCTGCCAATCGTTTTCTCATATTACCTCCGTTTTTAAATTGTTAATAATGCGGACGCAAGTTAGCGCTCCGCACGGTCGACGGAGGAAAAGTTCGGGAATCCTGCAGAAATATTTCTGTTTCCGGAATGTGCTAAACGTTTACAGTCGTTTATAAACGTTTAGAAACGGCTACAGTTCCTTCTCGGGATAGAGCTCGTTCCACCACGTGGGGTCCTCTTTCAGGTATTTTGCGAACCAGGCGGAGATGGTGCGCATCCACTGCCGGCGTTTGGAGTACTCACGGATGCCGTGGTTCTCACCGTTGACCACCACGAAGGCAGTGTCGTTACCCAGCAGTTTGAGGGCGGTGAACATCTGTATGCTCTCGCCGATGGGGACGTTGGTGTCGGCGCTGCCGTGCAAGAAGAGCAGCGGCGTGTGAATCTTATCTGCCATGTACAAGGGACTGTTGTCTACAAATAGCTCCTTGTTGCTCCAGGGGAAGTTGTTGGCCATGCACACTTCGCTGTAAGAGTAGCCCCAGTAGCCTTCGCCCCAGTAGCTGGTGTGGTCGCTGATGCCGGCGTGGGAGATGCCCGCGGCAAACATGTCGCTCTTGGTGAGTAGCAGCTGGGTCATGAAGCCGCCGTACGAGGCGCTGAAGCAGCCGATATGCTTGGTATCCACAAAGGGATGGTCCTTGCAGAAATGCTCCACACCTTCGATGATATCTTCGGCCACACCCTGGCCGGCGGTATTGACGTGGCGGGATGCGAATTCCTGCCCGAAGCCGGCAGCGCCGGAAGGGTTTACGACATAGAAGACATATCCCTGCGCTGCGTAGTACTGGGGCGAATAGCTGCCGATGGCATAGCGCGAAGAGGGGCTGCAACCGCCATAGTAGTGCACCAGAAGGGGATACTTCTTCGCCGGGTCAAAGTCGGGCGGCAGCACGTAGAAGCCGTTGATAAGGTCGCCGCGGCTGCTGGTGAATTCGTACTCGCCACCCTCGCCCATCTTGACATCTTGCAGGCGCTCCGAACTGAAATCGGCAATCAGTGTGTTTTTGGCTTTTTTGCAATCGTACAGCCACACCCGGTCGCCGCTGCACAGGCTCTGGCCGGAATACATCAGCTGCGGCGTCTTTTTGGAAAGGGAAATGCCCGCTATGTTATCTACTTTATTGTCAAGACGTTCCGTCTTGACGGTCTCGGGATCTATGCGGAACAGGTTCACGCAGTCCTTGTCGTGGGCGGTGAGATAAATCTTGCCGTCCACCGCGCTCCATTCCACCGAATTGACAGACGGGGCAAAGTCGCGGGTCAGGGGCTTCACGGTCTTGGTGGCTACATCCAGCGTGTAGAGCTGCAGGTCGTACATATTGGCGATGCGGCCTTCGGGAAGGTCCTGCCCTATGTGGTCGAACGCCTCCGGGCTGCCAACTACCGCCAGTTTGCGGTTGTCCGGGCTGAAGCTCGCTCCGCGCACAAAACCGTCGTTAAGAATCAGTGTGTCCACCGCCATGGTCTTCATGTCCATGGTAAGGAAGGACATGGTAGTGGTCGGGCGGCGGCTCAAGTCGTACGCCTCGGTGGCGAACAGCAGGGTCTGTCCGTCACTGCTGATGTCCATCAAGAAGGCGTTGTGGTAGCCGTAGGTAAGGCGCTGGAGCGTGCCGGTGGCAAAATCGAGCTTTGCGAGATGAGTGCGGTTGCGCCATCCCGGCTGGCGGTCGTCGGGGGTGAGTATCTGGTGGACCTCGCCTTCGGCGGGACCCTCGGTTTCAATCATATAGATAGCATAGTCCTCGGTGGGAGAAACCACGCAATATCCTTGGGGCGTGTTCTTTGCGAGGATAGTCCGGATGTTGGTAGCGGCATCTACGCACACTATTTGCTGGCCGTCGGCGCCGGTCTCGGTATATTGGTAGCGGTCGCTGGAGGGCATCCACTCTATGCTTTTCTCGGTGCGGGTGAGCAATTTGCCGGTAGCGGTCTCGCGAATTTCGGTATACGAGTCGCGATTGCCGTCGTTACGGATTGTTGCGCATCCGATAGAATAATACTTGCCGGAGGGAGAGAGCGCGACGCCGCTGCAACCGACGCCCTGGGTGTTATAGTCGAGCGAGAAGATGCGGCTGCCGTCGAGGTCAAGCTTTATCTCAGCAGCCGTAGCCAGCGACACCTTGAACGGATCGCAGGCTGTGGTGTCGGTAAGATATTTTACTGTAAATGTGTGGGTACCGGGATCGAGTTTGGCGCTAGTGCCGCCCAGGGGACGGCCGTCCAGGAAAAGCTGATGATTCTTGGGGCCCTCGTAAATCACATCTACCTTGGCGAAGCCGGTATTCTGGATGTCGAAGCCCGCGAGGTGGAGCTGCGGCCGGTCGCTTTTCACCGGCAGTTGCGCCACCTTTGCAGCATCTTCAAGGAGGTCGGCAGGGATGGCTGTGGACATGGCGGACTCGGTAGCGTCGAACTCTTTTCCGGCGGCATCCTTGGCGTCGGTGATATATGGAGTCGTCACGTCAAACGGACCGGCGTAGCGGTACGTTCCGACTGCTGTCGTATCGGTCTGGGCGTTGACTTTCTGTGCAATAAGGGTCGCTACGGCGAGCGACATCACCAATGTGAGTGTTCGTTTCATTTCTGATGGGGTTTACCTTCGCAAGGTACAAAAAATTGGCAGTCACATCAAAAATAGATACCTTTGTCAGTTAGATTTGCGGGCGTGTTGTAATTGGTAGCCAAGCTAGACTTAGGATCTAGTGCCTCACGGCGTAAGGGTTCGAGTCCCTTCGCCCGCACAGAAAAAGCCGGTTTCTGACATGAACCCCGAAAGTTAGACAAAAAACTTTCGGGGTTTTGTTATGTCAAAAAAGTACAAGAAACACTGTTATGAAGATCGCCTCAAGTATATGAAGTTGCTTGAGGCA